>MDTG01366835.1_pt1 | contig 14286 bp, 13 predicted proteins | sample 811421 | NCBI WGS metagenome assembly MDTG01 (sample SAMN05326645, study PRJNA326480) | marine metagenome | isolation source: seawater | place: Pacific Ocean: South East | collected 2011
TTATTTTGAAAATCATATTTCTAACAGATACATAAAAGAACTTTATTAAATCTTTTTAATTTTTTTTTTTGATACATTATTTTATTTTATTTTATTTTTTCATTTTTTAATGTATTATTTAGTTATGTGGAGTTTTAAGTGGACGATTTTTCTGTAAAAAAGCACTTCGGGGGTTGTCCTCACGATTGTCCCGATACTTGTGCTATGATCTATGAAGTTTCTGACAATAAACTAATTGCAGTTAAAGGTAACGAAATGCACCCTATGACTAATGGAGTGCTTTGCGTTAAGCTTAAAGATTATGAAAATAGGCATTATCATCCTGACCGTTTACTCTACCCACATAAGAGAGTTGGTAAAAAAGGTAAAAATAAATTTGAAAGAATTAGTTGGGATGAAGCTTTAACAACAATCTCTGATAAATGGAAAAAACTCATAAACCAGTATGGCGCAGAATCAATTATTCCATACAGCTATCTTGGAAACCAGGGATTAGTTCATGGATTGAATGGTGGTGATTCTTTTTTCAATGCACTTGGTGCCACAGTTTGCGAAAGAACATTTTGTGGTGAAGGTTCTTGTACAGCCTGGTTAACAACTATTGGACCTACCGCAGGTTTAGATCCAGAGAGTTATATTCATAGTAAATACATAGTCATTTGGGCTTGTAACAGTGTAAGCACAAATCTTCATCATTGGACTATTGTTCAAGAAGCAAGAAAAAAAGGAGCCAAGGTTGTTGTTATTGATTCATATAAATCAAGAACAGCCAAACAAGCAGATTGGCATATTGAGCCACAACCCGGATCTGACGGAGCTTTGGCTGTAGCATTAATAAATCATATTATTTACAATAATCTTACTGATCAAAACTATATAAAAAACCATACTAACGGCTTTGAGGAGTTAAAAGCTCATGTAAAAGATAAAACCCCAAAATGGGCATCTAAAATTACTGGAATTGATGAAGAAGATATAAAAAAACTAGCTTATGAAATTTCAACATCTCAACCTGTGGGGATTAGAATTGGTGTTGCTCTTGAAAGGCATCACGGCGGTGGACAAACAATTAGAGCCGTAACGTGCATACCTGCACTTACAGGATCATGGAAGTATGTAGGTGGTGGAATCACACAATTTCCTGTTTGGGAACATCCTTATAAGTTTGATGTGATATGCAGACCAGATTTGATTCCAAAGGGCACTCGAGTGGTGAATGCGCTTCAAATTGGAAGAGCTTTATTAGGAGAGAATATTGATAAAGAAAAGCCAATCATGTCAATGATGTGTTGGAACGCCAATCCTGTTACACAAGCTACAGAGACTGATAAAATCGTAAAAGGATTACAGAGAGAAGATTTATTTTTAGTTTCAGCAGAACATTTTATTTCAGATACTGCATCTTATGCAGATATTTTACTACCTGCTACAATGGGCGCCGAGCATCAAGATATGATATTATCATGGGGACATTTATATTTGACCTATAATGAAAAGTGTGTGGATGCTCCTGGAGAAGCTCTTCCAAATTATGAAATTTTTAGAAGGCTAGCAAAAAAAATGAATATCAACGAGGAACAATTTTCCTGGAGCGACGAGAAATGTTTAGAAAATTATGTAGATTGGAATGCTCCAGCCTGTGAAGGAATTTCACTTGATCTTTTAAAGAAAAAGGGTTACGCGAGATTAAACGTAGGTTGTAAGGATACTAGAACGCCACATAAAGACGGAAATTTTCCTACTGAGTCTGGTAAATGTGAATTTAGTATTAAAGGTGCAAAAAATTTTGTTGCTGGACCATTTAGGCAAATGTATGATGATTACCAACCAGGACAGGATTTACCTGCACTTCCTGATTATGTCCCACAATTTGAAAATAAAGATACAAATCCGGAGCTAGCCCGCAAGTATCCACTTAATATAATATCACCAAAGAGCCATGCCTTTTTAAATTCTTGTTACGCAAATATGAAAGATAAGCAAAGAGTTCAGGGTGAGCAATTTGTTTTAATAAATAAAATTGATTCTGACAAAAGAGGTATATCTAATGGAGATAAAGTAAAAGTTTTTAATGATAGAGGTTCATTTGAAGGCGTTGCTGAAATTTCTGTGGATGTTTCAAGAGGAATTGTAGTTTCATCTCTAGGGTATTGGAGACAGTTAAATAAAGGTACAGTAAATAGTATAAGCTCGGCAAGTTTAGCTGATATGGGCAATGCACCAACTTTCTCAGACAATCTGGTTGAAGTTATCAAAATTTAAAATCAACCGAAACTTATTCTAGTTATTTATCATGCTTTATTTTTAACAAGTTGCTTTCTTTTATCTTTCTTTTTTAGTTTATCGCTATAGAATTCGCCCCATCCTTTAGGTGCATTATCATTGCATATCCATTTTGGATCATTCACACTCGAATCTTGACAAAAGATCATAGTAAACAGCCTCTTTGTTTTTACTGCTTTCTTCATTTGCACTAGAAGAAAAGCAGAGTCCTGATATTAAAAAATTAGTTACAATATATTTCACAATTTTCCTTTCGATAAATTATTTATACAAAAATAATTTTTTTTAATATTTTTAAAATTTATTATTTGAACCTAATGTATTTATAATATCAATAGTATTGAATTTAGATGTTTAAAAGATTACTTACATGAATTATTTAAGGAGATTTTTATGTACATAGCAATGAACAGATTCAAAATCGTTAAAGGTAAAGAAGATATTTTTGAGGATATCTGGAAAAACAGAGATTCTCATTTAGATAATGTAACCGGATTTAAAAACTTTAACTTAATCAAGGGTGAGTCAAATGATAATTTTACATTATATGCTTCTCATAGTACTTGGGAAGACGAAGAAAGCTTTATCGAATGGACAAGATCAGAGGCATTTAAAGAAGCACACAAGAATGCCGGTCAGCACAGAGACATATACATAGGTCACCCTATATTTGAGGGATTTAAAGTCGTAATATAACTCTGGAACTAATTAAAATTTAAATTATTTAGTTTTCTAAATCAAAACGATCTGAGTTCATTACCTTACACCATGCACTTATGAAATCTTTTACGAAAAGATCTTTAGAGTCATCACATGCATAAACTTCTGCAATTGCTCTGAGTTGAGAGTTAGAACCAAAAATTAGATCAACTCTGCTGGCTGTCATTACTTTTTCATCAGAAACTCTATCACGACCTTCATAACTATTTCTACCAGTTGGATTCCATTTGATAGACATATCTAATAAATTGGTGAAGAAATCATTACTTAAATTATTGATATCATTAGTAAAAAGACCATTATCTTTATTACTAATTCCAAGTGATCTAAAACCGCCTACTAGAACTGTCATTTCTGGAGCCGTTAATCCAAGTAATTGAGCTTTATCTAAAAGCATTTCTTCAGGGCTTACTGAAAAATCCTGCTTTTGATAGTTTCTAAACCCATCAGCAAGCGGTTCTAAAACACCAAATGAATCTACATCAGTCTGATCTTGTAATGCATCACCTCTTCCGGGTAGAAATGGCACTTCTACTCCAGAGGCTTTTTCAATTCCTACATTACCCCCTAGAACTATTATGTCTGCTATAGAGGCTCCTGTGTTTTTTGATATATCCTCATAAATATTTAAAACTTTTGTGAGTTGATTAGGTTTATTAACTTCCCAGTTTTTTTGAGGCTCTAACCTAATTCTGGCGCCGTTTGCACCACCTCTCATATCTGTGTGTCTATATGTTGAAGCACTTGCCCATGCTGTTTCTATTAGCTCTTGTATTGACAAATTGGACGAAGATATAGCTTCCTTTACTTTATTAACATCATATGCACTATTTCCGTTTGGAATTGGATCTTGCCATATTAAATCCTCTTCAGGAATTTCTGGACCCATATATCTTGTCTTAGGGCCCATATCTCTATGCAAAAGCTTAAACCATGCTCTAGCAAATGTATCAGCAAACAAATCCGGATTTTCGTGAAATTTTTTTGAAATTTTATTATAAGACGGGTCCTCTTTCATTGCCATATCAGCAGTTGTCATAATTGTTGTTACAAGCTTATCAGAATTAGTTGAATCAGGCGCTAAATCTTCTTTATCTGGGTTAATAGGGTGCCATTGAAAGGCTCCAGCTGGACTTTTGACTAGTTCCCAATCGTATTTGAAGAGTAAATCGAAATAACCATTGTCCCATTTTGTTGGGTTTGATGTCCACGGACCCTCAATGCCACTTGTTATTGCATCACCTGCTATTCCTCGACCATGAGTATTTTTCCATCCAAAACCCATTTCCTCTATTGGTGCACCTTCGGGTTCAGGCCCTACATTAGATTCTGCAGCTGCCCCATGAGCTTTTCCAAATGTATGTCCTCCTGCTGTCAAGGCTACCGTTTCTTCATCGTTCATTGCCATTCTTGAAAATGTCTCTCTAATGTCATGAGCACTTGCTAATGGATCTGGTTTTCCGTCAGGGCCTTGAGGATTAACATAAATTAAACCCATTTGAACCGCACCCAAAGGAGTTTCTAATACTCTTTTTCCAGTATACCTTTTGTTTTGCAACCACTCGTTTTCTTTACCCCAATAAATATCTTCTGGTGGTGTCCATATGTCAGGCCTGCCTCCGCTGTATCCAAAAGTTTTTCCTCCCATAGATTCAATTGCGACATTACCTGCAAGAATAAACAAATCAGCCCAACTTATTTTACTGCCGTACTTTTGTTTTAAGGGCCAGAGAAGTCTTCTAGCTTTATCCAGATTTCCATTATCTGGCCAACTATTTAATGGAGCAAATCTCTGATCGCCAGTGCCTCCTCCGCCTCTGCCATCCCAAGTCCTATATGTTCCTGCAGCATGCCAAGTAAGCCTAATAAAAAAAGGACCATAGTGACCATAGTCAGCAGGCCACCAATCTTTAGAATCAGTCATAAGATCATTAAGATCTTTTTTTAATGCATGAAAGTCAAGCTTGCTGAATTCCTTTCGGTAGTCAAATTCAGGGCTCATTGGGTTTGATCGTTTATCATGTTGATGTAAGATATTGACATTTATTTGGTTGGGCCACCAATCTTTGTTTGAGGTGCTAACACCATTGTTGTTGGTAGCAGATCCGTGCATCACAGGGCATTTACTTACATCATCCATTGTTCTAGTCCTTTCTTAATATAATTCAGGAGGCAAAATATGATCTTGAATGACCATATTATTAATTCTCCACAATATAAATATGTTTAAAAATCTGAAGTTTTCAACATATTTTATATTAAACATAATTCATAATTTTTACAATATTTATTGACTTTTAAATTAGAACTATTCTAATTTTCTTTATTGTCATAAGTAAAAGTTTAAAATTAAAGACTAACTCAAAATAATATTCTCATACAATAAATTGAATTATATAAATCTCTTATGAGCTTGCCTCATCCTCAGAGTTGTCATTTAATGACTGAGAATTTGACTCATCTACGGACGAATCATTTTCTAAGGTATTGTTATTGAATATTTTTGATGCCTGATCGTTCATATCAACGTTTAGTTTATCTAAATTTTTTTCCTGATCCGAACTTACAATATTCATATTATCTTCAGATTTACTGTCCGCATATGCAGGTGGTCCATATGTATGTTCACCATTTTGTTTTATTGTATTATTTACATATTTTACAGCTTCACTTAATGAAAGACCTTTAGCCATAGCTTGGTCGATTAACAGAGAATTATCAGATTGTGATGAATTGGCAAAATCAAGATTATAAGTATTGCTAATTTCATCATCATTATTGATTTTTGAGTTAGACGACATAGAGCTTTTTAAAAATGTATCAATAGAATCAAAAGTTTCTTTAAAGGCCTCTGTTGATGACAAACCCTCTTTAATATTATTCTCAAAGTTCTTTGTTAAATTGGATTTTAAATCATCTATGATATTTTGATTAAGTCCTAACTGATTCATTAGGGATGATATTTCATTTATACTTGCAGATATAGCCTCTTCAACGTTATTTGTTTGCATGTTTAACTGAGTGTCTGCAATTTCTTGAATATTCTTAGCTATATGATCTATAAGATTTACCATTAACTTTAATAAATTTATTAATTAACTTACTCTAGTTTCTTTAAATTATCAAATTTAATAAAACACTTATACTTTAATCAATAATGATAGAATTAAATGCCAAAAATTTTAGCTTTTTCATATAATCTGTCTGTTTCAGATATGTAGACACCTTTACTAATGTAACCTCCAACATAAAGTTCTCTTATTGCAGTCATTTCTTCCTCTATCGCAACTAAGACGTCGACGAACTCATTATCATCACTAACATTTATATTTCTCGAATCAACTATGTCATCAAGATTTGGTTGTTTTTTCTCAATATCTTTTTTCACTTCTTTTTTCGAGGATAATTTAAATAGAGTTGATAAAATAATGAAAATAACTGTAAATACTAAAAAAAAGAATAAGTAAAGATACTTTGTATCATCCAAAAAAGGTAATAAGTTTTTTAATTCTTCTAAATTAAATATTTTATTGAATATTTCCATCATTTTTCAATATATTGTGTTTACATTTATATTATTATACACTATCTTGTGTATATGGTTCTTTTTAATTTCTATAATAAAGCAAAAAAGCATATTAACAAAACATATTTTAGCGAAAAAAATGTAATTTCTTTTCAAGCATATAACTTACTGAAAAAATATGTCGTTAATGGATTATCTGACCCCAGTAGTTTAGATAAAGCTTACCCCAAAAATTTAAGGCTGAATGTTTTAAAAAATGTATCACATCGTTCTATGAAAACATTTTATAAGCTCTCCGATCATTATAAGAAAAATAAAAACGGAGTTTTATTCCAATCTAACAAATTTCCAACAAAAAAAAAAATATCCCCGAAAGCCAAGTCGCTTTTGAAAAAAATAAAAAAAGATCTTCCTCGTTATACAGATATCGATGAGATGATCGAAAAATATAAATCAACCTGACTTTTTTTTTCTGTAAATACCTGATTTGACCTTACCTGCTATACTTACCAGAAAGTCTGCAACTTTGTCATCTGTATTTAAAGTTGAAAGCTCTCGAATTGTTTCATCAATAAAAGCACCTATTGCTATATATGGATTTATCTTTTTTTTTCGGCATTCCTCTCTTGCTTTTAAAACGATCGCTGATGCTATTTTTTTTTGTTCATTTTCATTCATTTTCATTCATTTTTAAACCTTAACTTTTAGTATATCGTGCCAACTCGTTGTATAACAAGGAGAACGATATTCTGATTTCATTTGCCAGCTAATTTTTTCATTACTATTTTTTTCTTTAGAAAAAAAGCTCTTATCGCAATCTGAAGATAATTTTATTTTACCATATCCAAATCTACTATTAATGATATCAATTAACTTCATAATTTCCACTCCATTTTTTTTAGATACATTATTGTTTAATTTTTCTTCTATTAATGACCTTTGCATTGATTCTTCTTTACAAAAGTCAGACAAGATAACACCAACTTTACTATAACTAAATGATTCTTTATAAATCTCTTTTAATAACTTATCAGAAACTTTCCAGATTAATCTTAAGTCAATTGTTGATTCAATTAGTGTGTAAGTTTTACTGTTATTATATACATTACTTTCATATCTAGATGTTTTTAGAAATATTGTTATAGTTCTGCAAAATAAATTACTCATTCTCATTTTAGATGCTGCCTTTTGAACATAAACAATTAATGCGCTTCTTACATCATGATAGCAACGTAATTTTCTTCCAAATGATCTAGAAACACAAATTGATTTTTTATCAGGTGAAACATCTTCAATTTGATTGCATTTTACACCTCTTAATTCAAGTACTGTTCTCTCTAATACAACACCCTTTTTTCTTCTGATAAAACTCTCATTACATTCTTTTAAGTCGAAGGCATTCTTTATACTATTATTTTTGAGAAAAATTGAAAGTCTTCCACCTACCCCCCAAACGTCTTCTACGTTAGTAGTTTTCAATACATATTCTAAATCTTCTTTTTTTCTTATTTCTAGTACATTTGAACTATGAAAATCCAATTTTCTATATATATCTTTTTTTTTAATTACTCTGTTAGTAATTTTTGCCAAAGTTTTTGTTTTTGCTATCCCAATACTTACTGGTATTCCAGTCCATTTTAATATTTTATTAGCCAAATAAATACATTCTTCTTCTCTGTTATTTAATTTATTTAAATTAAAAAATGCCTCATCTATTGAATATATCTCAACTTTATCAAAATTATTTTTTAAGATATTCATTATTCTATTTGAAATGTCTCCATAAAAAGAATAATTTGATGAGCAAACAATAACCTTATTATCAGCTAATTTATTTTTGATTTTAAAAAGTGGTTCACCCATTTTTATTCCAATATTTTTTGCTTCATTGGAACGAGAAATAATACAACCATCATTATTTGAAAGAACAACAACTGGTTTTCCAATTAATTTGGGATTAAATAATCTCTCACAAGAAACGTAAAAATTATTACAATCTAAAAGTGCAATCATAAAATTACCTCAAGCTATGTAAAACATAGGTAACAACACCCCATATCATTGTATCTGTATTAGAATTAAGTTTAATATTTGGATAATCATTATTCTCAGACTTCAAGTAATAATTTTCTAATTTATCTTTTATTATTTTTTTTATAACTAATTCACCATCTATAGAAGCCAGAATTATAGATTGCCTTACTGGAGTTAGAGATCTATCAACAATCAGTATGTCATTATCAAATATACCTACATTAATCATAGAATCACCTGACACTCTTACAAAAAATGAAGATTCTTTATTTTTAATAAGATATTTATTTAAATCTAATTGTTCCTCTACGTAATTTTCAGCAGGTGACGGGAAGCCTGCTGCTGCACTAACCAATTTTATTTCTTTATCCTTCAATTTTTTCCTCATAATAATTATAAGAACAAAAGTAGAACTTTCAAGAATTAATTAAGTTTTTTAAATCCTCTAATATAGAAATATCTGATATAGGCTTGTCCCATCTAATCCTAGAAAATCTTGGAAATCGAAGTGCAACTCCAGACTTGTGCCTAGAAGACAGATTAATATTATCAAAAGAAATTTCTACAACTAGACCTGGCCTAATAGATCTTACAGGACCAAATCTTTCTGAAGTATTATTTCTCACCCAAAGGTCAAGTTTTTTTAGTTCTTCATTAGTATATCCCGAATAAGCTTTACCTACAGGCACAAGTTTTTTATATTTGTTGTCAACCCAACAGCCAAAAGTAAAGTCCGAATAAAATGAAGATCGTTTGCCATGACCTCTTTGTGCATACATAATAATAAAATCAAAAGAATAAGGATTTCTTTTCCATTTGTACCAACCATTTAAAACTCTACCTTTCTGATAGATGCTATCTTTATTTTTTACTACAACACCTTCAACATGATTATTAAGAGAATTTTCTTTAATATTTTTTAAATGATCCCAACTTGAAAAATTAATAAATTTAGAGAGAGAAATATTACTAACTTTCTTTTGTCTGATAAAACTATTAAGATAAGATCTTCTTTTTAAAAAAGGTAATGATCTACAATCCAAATCATTAAAAAAAAGAATATCATAAGCAATAAAATGAATTGGAAAATCGTTGAGTAATTTTTTCGAGATTCTTTTTCTACCTATTCTCCTTTGTAAATTATTAAAGGAAAGAATATCTTCTCCATTTTTTACAACTAGTTCACCATCAATAACTGAATAATCAACATCGGAAATATTAATATCAGGAAAGGAATGAGTAATATCCTCACCACTCCTAGAGAAAATCTTCCCATTTTTTGAAAAAATTATTTGAGCCCTAATACCATCCCATTTAAATTCTGCAGTGAATTTTTTTGAATTAGATTTAATAAATTCTTCATATTTAAAATTATTTGCCAACATAAAGGAGTTGAATAATTGTTTTTTATCAATGTATTTAGGTAATTCTTTTCCATCCAACCATTCAAAAAAATCCTTATAAGAATATTTAAACCCGTGAAAATATTCTTCAATTTCATTTGAGGTTCTCGTTCCATAAATTAGGAGTGATTCTTTTATAACTCCATAAGAAACTCCAATTCTCAGACCGCCCGTCAAAATCTTTAAAATACAGTATCTTTGACTCTCAGAAGATTTATCCAAAATACACTCAATTTGTTTCTTTAATTTTTCCTTATCGTTACATTCCGATATTAATTTCATAAATTCATTTAATTTTAGATTCGATTTATTACCCTCCTCCTTACACTTCCACAATAATGAAATTGTTTCTGCTAAATCACCCACGTAATCATAAGAGTATTTGAATAAAACATCTCCGACCCTGTTACTAATCATTTCTTTTAAATCTTTACTACTTAGAAATTTCTTCTCAAAACTATTCAAAAATATTTTTAATGCCCATGCTTTGTCTTCTAAACTTGATTTCTTAAAATATTCTAAAGTAAGTTTAACTTTTTTCTTGGTAGAGGAAGTTAATAATAAATCATTTAATAAGCTTGAAAAGTTATTCATTTTCATCCTCGAATCCAATTAAATTCAATGCATTACTTTGATAATTTTTACTTTTAAGATAGTAAACAAGTGCTTCCTCCCTTCCATGAGTAACTAATACTTCACTGGGTTTTACATCATTTACTGTTTTAATAATTCCATTCCAATCAACGTGATCTGAAATTATTATTGGAAGTTCAATATTTTTTTGTTTTATTCTTTGTTTTATTTGCATCCAACCTGATACATAACCCTTGATTGTGTTTTTAAATTTTTGTGACCATTTATCATTTAAAGCAGATGGAGGACAGAGGATTAAATTGTTGATTAATTCAGATGGATTTTTACCTGAAACTTGTTCAATCTTACCAAGACTCACCCCAACGTTTGAGTAATATTCGGAAATTTTCATTAACGCTCCGTGCAAGTATATCGTTTTTTCATAACCTAAATATCTTAGTAGAGATATTAGTCTTTGACATTTTCCTAATGCATACACTCCAATTAGATGAGTTGACCTATCATTTCTACTTATAGAGGTTATTATTTTTTTTGCCTCATCTTTATCATTTGGATGATTAAAAATTGGCAAACCAAAAGTGGCTTCAGTAATAAATGTATCACATTTTACTGGTTCATAAGTTTTACATGTCAGATCAAATGATCTTTTATAATCACCGCTTATCAATAATTTATAGCCTTTATATTCAATTAAGAATTGAACACTTCCAAGTATATGCCCGGCAGGAAAAATACTTATTTTCACATTGTTCAAGCTTATGGTATCACCAAAATTTATAATTTGTGAGAATGCACAATAATTATCTCCATATCTCAGCTTCATCAATTCTATGGTTTCTTTTGATGATAAAATTAATTTGTTATTAGGCCTTGCGTGATCTGTATGAGCGTGCGTGATCAAAGCGCGATTTACAGGTAAAATTGGATCAATGAAAAAGTCTCCAGGTAAACAGTACAAACCTTGTTTTTTTTTTACTAACCAATTTATTTTTACTTGCGTCATGCTTATATATTACTTTATAAATCTTTATTTCAATGCATGATTTAAACTTACCAATAAAATTCATAGAATTTCTTAAAAAAAAAAATTGGAAGCTCTTTGAGTACCAAACTAATCTTCTTGAAAGTTTAAATAATTCATTAATAAGTAGATTTTTAATTTCGTCTGATACTGGGACTGGCAAAACAATATCATTATTTCTTCCTATATTTATTGACAATCTAAAGAATCAAACCAAAAGAATTATTTACATATCACCACTTAAATCAATTCTCTCAGATTTATATGACAATCTAAATATTTTAATATCTGAACTTGGTTTAAAAATTGGAATTGATAAAAGAACTGGTGATGAATCATCATTAAAAAAAAAGAAACAGTTGGAGAATCCAAAAGAAATCATTCTCACAACACCAGAATCTCTTGCTCTTATGATAACAAAAAAAGAAGCTGATAAAATTTTTAAAAATACTGATTATATAGCCGTAGATGAACTCAATGAAATTATCAACAATAAGAGAGGTGACCAATTAGCACTAACCATTTCTAGAATTTTAGAATTTAATAAAAACATTAAAATATTAAGCTCTTCAACTAATATTTCAAATTACCAATATCTTTCCAATTGGATATCATTTAAAAAACAAACTAAAATCATAAAGAACGAATTTTGTAAAAATTTTAATCTAGAAATAAACTTATTAGATAAAATACCTGACTCAGGTCATTCAGCATATTTCGCCTTAGATGAAATATATAATATAATAAAAGATAAAAGAGCAATAATTTTTGTTAATACCAGAGCTCAATCAGAGATTCTATATAAAGATTTGTTTATTAAATATCCAGATCTAAAAATTGGCATATATCACAGTTCTTTATCAAAAAAAATAAGACAAGAGACAGAATTCAAAATTAAAAACAATGAAATAAAATCAATAATTAGCACTTCATCATTAGAAATGGGTATAGATTGGAAAAATATTCAGTTGGTAGTGAATATCGGAACACCAAAAAGTGTAAATAAACTTATTCAAAGAACAGGGAGATCAAATCATGATTATAATTCAATTTCACAATCAGTAATAATACCGACCAATAAATTTGAATATTTTGAATCTATTGCTCTAAAAAATTTGATAGAAAAAAAATCCTATGACTTGATTCTTGAAAAAGATGGTTCAAAAGATGTTTTGTGTCAACATCTACTCTTAATTTCTTGTCATTCAAGCTTTTCCCCAAATAACTCTTTTAATTCTATTAAAAAATCGTATCCATATAAAGATCTTACAATTCAAGAATTCAACTCAATTTTATCTTTTATTTATGATGGTGGTTACGTTCTTAAACAATATAAAAAATGGACAAAACTAAAAAAATTAAATAATGGGAAATACGAGATAAAAGATGAAATTACGAAAAGGGACGTGATGATGAATGTTGGAACTATCATTGACTCAGTTACTTTTAAAGTAATTACTACTAATGGTAAATTATTAGGCACAGTCGAAGAATCATTTTTTAATTCTATCAAGTTAAAAGGTACTTTTATATTTGCCGGATTAACTCTTGTCTGTAAAAAAATTAATAATAATGAAATAATTGTAGAAACCAGAAATAAGAAATCTTTTAAAGTTCCAATTTTTTGGAGTGGTAGTATACCCGTAAAATCAAACCTTTCTGATGAGATATTAAGTATTTTAGAAAATTATCAGAAAAAGAGTTTTCCTGATCAAATTAAAAATTTTTTAGATAATCAAAAAAAGTTCTCGAAAATACCTACAAAAGAAAAAATTCTTATTGAAAACTTTCCATATATGGGTGGTCAGTATATTTTTTTTCATACATTTCTTGGAAGAGAAACCAATCAAACTATTTCAAATTTACTAATAAATTTTTTAAATAAGAATAAGATTTATTCATTAAGTTATATATTAAATGATTATTCATTTGGAATTTTTTTAGAAAAGGATATAAAATTTAAAGAAGAACATTTGAATAACTTCTTTCTTTTAAGTTTTGAAGAATTAAATTCTCTTGATACCGGAATAGCAAAAAGAATTTTCAAAGAAATTGCTATGATAAGCGGTTTATTAAAAAAAAATGATATTTACATCAATAAAAGAAGGAGTAATTTTATAAATAGTGATATTATTTTCGATACATTAAGAAAATATGAACCTGAACATATTATTCTTAAAATCACGAAAGAAGAAATCAATAATCATCTTATACAATCAAGTCAAATCAAAAGATTAAAAACAATTAAATTTGAATTCGTAAAACTCAACTTTTGCTCTGAATTTTCTAAATCACTAATAATGGAAAAAGAAAAAATAAAAATTAATGAATTAATATGACTAGTTTGTCCCTTAAACAAAAAATTTTTAATTTTAATTTTATATTCGATCGAACAGGCGTTTTATTTATAGAAGAAATAAAAACTTTAGTTGTCTCTGATCTTCATTTTGGTAAAAGTATGTCTGTGAATAGAAGAGGAAACTTATTACCACCATATGACTACATTGAAACAATTCAAAATTTAAAAAATATGATATCTTATTATAAACCAGATCAAGTTATTTCATTAGGAGATAATTTTCATGATAATTATTCAATTCTTAATATGGAGAAGGAATATATAAATGAAATAAAACAAATAACTCAAAAAAAAAAATTTATATGGATAATTGGAAATCACGATAATAATCTGATCTATAAAGAAA
>MDTG01427931.1_pt1 | contig 14286 bp, 15 predicted proteins | sample 811421 | NCBI WGS metagenome assembly MDTG01 (sample SAMN05326645, study PRJNA326480) | marine metagenome | isolation source: seawater | place: Pacific Ocean: South East | collected 2011
CTATAAATTTATAAAATTAATTTTTAAAAAGTTAATTGAGTAATTTTAAATATTTGTTGTTATTGAAAATATATTACTTTTTCTGCGCAATTAAATATATACCAGAAGAATCTTCAATAATATCTATCTCAATAAAATTAGATTCTAATAACAATTTTTTGATTTTTTTAGTAGAAAATCTATGATTTATTGGAGCCAGTAATCTATCCTTAAGATCAGGTATTATTCTTAATGGGGTTAACCCCCAATGAAGAGGAAATTTTTCTGCTAATTTTCTTTGGCCTAGTAGCTTTAATATTAGAGATGGGATGGAAAAAGAAAGCCAACAAAATATAGAAATTAAATAAATTAAGGCTATCTTTAATTTCTTATTTAAAAGAGATAGAAATTTCATTAAGAAAGTTTCAAGAATAGTTCCTAGTCTCTTAGGGAAATTTTTCGTATGAGAAGAATATAAATACAAATATACTTTACCTTTAGGTTTTAAAATTCTATTGATTTCAATTAGGGCCTTCAATGGATTACTTGTATGGTGTATAACACCATAAGAATAAACAAATTGAAATTGTTTATTTTGAAAAGGGATATTTAAGCAATTGGCTCTAACAAATTTTAGTTTCTTATTATTTAAGTTTTTTATTGCAATATCTTTGCAATTTTCACCAATGTCTAGCGCAATAATATTGTTTACACTAGATAAAGAAGAAATATATTCTGCATCAGCACCTGTCCCGCATCCTACTTCAAGAACATCTCCTGAGAGGATTCTTGGAAACTCCATAAACTTTTTATTAATTTTGTCTATATGACCTACCTTGTTTTTGTGAGATTCTTTATGCAAATCCTTGCCCCAAATTTCTAACGACTTTCTCTCAATATGTCCAATGTCTTTTTCTGATATAATTTCGAGAAAATTAGAAGTTTTTTCATAGCTACTACCGCAAGTCTTACAATTTAATTTTTTTTGATCAAAATTAATCTGAAGTCTTTCAAAACAATTTGGACATCTTAGTGAATTCAACATATTGAATATAATACTATCCATTAGTTAAAACTAGAAAGCAATTAAAAATTTTTTATAAATTTACTCTTGATTATGAATACATATTAAACATACTAATTTTTGGAAAATTTATTTCTTTCTCTTAAAGTTTCTTCTGATATATTTTACGTAAAAGTATTAATCATGCTATAGAGAAACCCAAAAATAAACTACTATCATAGCTTATTTTTATAAGCAATTTTATTTCTAAAGTTCTTGAGATTTTTGAAAATTAAGATAATTTTTTATTACTTAATTTTCTACATATAAATTAATTCATTAAATTGATAAAATAATAAGAAAATATTTAATCATAATATTCTCTTCAACTAAAATAATTCAGTAAGTTTCTTGTACAAAGATAATGCTTTAGTATTTAAATCAAAATCAACTTCTAGAGAAGGTTCTTTATAAGATTCTTTAAATGAAAATTGATATTTATTATTTACACCAACCATATTTAAAATATCGAACCAATAATTTTCAGATGAGCATAGCTTTTCATAGCAAACGAATTCTACGTTATTTTTATTAATTAAGGTACGCAAACACCTGCTGTAAGTTAAGTACCATTGCTCCATCCAGTGATTAATATTTTTATCATTTTTGAAAACTAAATTATGCTTATTAATTGGTAAATAATTAGCCCCAAATTCCGTATGCCCTATCCATTTCATATATTTTGCTAGGAACTTATCGCTTTTTGAAAAATCGATAAATTTCTTATGTTGACTTAATAATGAAAAAGAATGTTGGAATGGATCTCTAAAAGGTATAAGAATTTTTGAATTTGGAAAGAAATCTGAGATTTGTTCTATTCTTCTAATGTTTTGATTATTTTTGCTCAGATATCGCTTCCTCTTATATTTGTAAATAATGTTATTAATATAAATCCTGAAATTTTCAAAGGATTCATCTTCATTATCATCAAAGGTTTCCCAGAATACTTCTTCAAAAGCCTCTGGTGACTTTGTTGAGAATTTGATCCCATCTCCATGTAATCTTTCTTTTAAATCAGTATTTTTTGAATTAAGGTAAACTTTAGACCATAAATTAGGGGAAAGAACAAATGGCATATCTTCATATGTTAGAGAAGCAAAAATGTCAGATTGATATAAAGAGTTTAATAAAATAGTAGTGCCAGAACGTGCCAAACCACATATAAAAATATGATTATCTTCAAAATTTGGAGATGTAATCAAGGAGTTTTCTACATCAAATGATACTTCTCGTATTAATTTTGATGAAAGAGAGATTTTATGTAGTAATTTTTCAAGAAAATTATAATTATTCATTTTTGACTAATTTTTTTAAATATACATAACTAAAACCAAATAAGATTGACGAAACTAATCCTCTTAAAGATAATGCGAAAATTAAGAAATTATCTTTAAATATGTTAGTTACTAAAAATAGAAGAAAAATGATTATAAGTATTAATAGAATAATTATTGAGTTTCGCATCATCATTAATGAATATTGAGGTATAGTTTTTTCCTTCCAATGATCACTAACTTTTTTATTAAGAATTAATTTATTAGCTTTCGAGAAAGATTTAAATAATGAATTAATTAAATATAAAAAATTAAGCTTAATTATGATTTCTGTTGAGATGATAATAATAATTATTATGATTAAATAATTCATCTATTATTTTTTCTTTGTTTTAAAACCTTCTTTTTTTTATTCTTATTTTTTAATGCTCTTTTTATGGGGTAGTAAAGTATGCCCCAAAGGCCTAAGAAAAAAGCAGCTATTATTCCAAATATGGCAGCTATAATGCCTCCTCCCATTCCTGGTCCTAGGTAAGCTAATGAAGGAAAACCGTTATAAAATAGAATAAAAAAAAACGTCATGTTAATCATTACAATCAATTCTTGTATTCAAAAAATTATTTACATTTAATATATCGTTTTTAGAGTGCAATATCCTAGACCATTCTACAATGTAAACCTTTCCATCATTAGCACGATTCACATGGGTCCACTTTAGAGTTCCATCCGAATTGAAATATAAAGTTCTAGCGTAATTTGTCTCTTCGATCAATAAATCTCCATTTGGTAATATTTCGCTTCTTCCAGCTGTAATTGTTCTAACTTCATTTTTGTTAAGACTTTCTGAAAAGTATGAAGTATATTTGTTTTCTTTAAAATTATAGATAATAACTTCGTTATGTCCGTCAACTCGGTTTCCTGTGACAAAGTCTTTAGAATTATTATTAAAAACCGAAATCCTATGATCATCTAATATATCAACGTCATGCTGGTGAAAAAATGGTCCAGTCCCTTTCCAAATTATTTTGTTAGTAGATGGGCGATATAAAAAAACCATCGATTGATGCCTAATAGATACGAATACATCACCTTTTTCCCAATATTTACCATCAAAATTTACAGGTTGAATATCATTTAAATGTATTGGATCATAAGTAAATCTATTGTCGCCAGTAGAAAATAAAAGATATTCCATATTATTGTCAATCAATATTTGAGAAATTGATTTTTCAAATAATATTTTTCTATCTGGGGATAATTTGATAATTGAATCATCAATAAAACCTTTATCATCTTTGATGTCTCTGCCAACTTTTTCACTTGGTAATGACTGGGGATATATTCGGGATGGGAGCCAAAAATTACCATCGATGTCTTTTTCCATGGAATGATGGAATGGAATCATATTTACATTGTCTATATTTTGAAAAATTAAATTAGAGCATTCATCAATTTTTCTAAAAGGCTGGAAAATTAATTCACCATCCTTTGTTAAAATTGGGTGTTGAAGGGTCTCTCGAGCATTATTCATATCTCTTTCTAAGTTTTTAAATTCACCTACCTTGTTAACAAGACTATTAAACTTATCTATATCAGGATTCCATGTATGTAAAACTTTAAAGTTTCTCAAATCTACAAGTTCAACTACACCCTCTCTAAGGTTCCCGTCATATTTACTTAGTAATAAGTATGATTCTTCAATGTTTGGAGTGCCAAAAAAACCATCAATATTTGGAAATCTATCTTGTAATGTGATCTCTCCTCCAGATATCCTTTGATATATTTTTCTAAGGTTTGTGGGAACTTCAGATAAAAAAAGAGCAGTTTTTGAAAATTTCCCTAGTTTGGTTTCACCAACTAATTCTTGTCTTACTAAAACCCCAAAGCCTATAGCAAATGGCATAGAGAGGAAAATAACCAAATATAGAATCCATATCTCTATTTTTCTGAACATTGAATATAAAATATCGTAGGTAAACTATACTATAAAAATATCTATCCATAAAGAATTCTTTTAAAAACTATTTTTTGATGACGGAATCATCTTTTGACAGCTTTGAGCATTGTTATAATGGATTAAAACAAAAATAGTAATCTTTCTATAATCATTTTTGAGTTCTCAGAAACGATGCTGTTTGGTCTTTAATTGATGGCTGAAAATGAAAGCTAATCATATACTCGTAACTGGTTCTTCTGGCTTCATAGGAAGTGCAGTTGTTCGAAATCTTATCAAATCTGGGAGGATGGTTAGACCAACATCTCGAAGATTAATGGATAAATTGACAAACGAATTTGGAACGACTGTTAGGCAATTTGATATTTTAGAAAATTTGGAATCAAAAAGCCAAGTTTTCGAAAATGTTAAAACAATCATTCACTGTGCAACACCAAATGATATTAAATCTCGTGATTTTGATGGGGGAATGCAGCTTGCTGTTTCGGGGACATTTAGGTTAATAGAAGAAGCTGTTAGAAAAGGTGTAAAACGTATTATCTTTTTCTCTACTCTTCAAGTTTATGGGACTGAGCTTTCAGGAATTTTTAGCGAGTCATCTCCAATTAACTGCGAGAGTACATATGGACTAAATCATTATCTAGGTGAAGAAATTTGTCGTTTAGCTTCTAGGAAGTATGGAATAGATATAGTTGTGCTTCGACCATCTAATGTTTATGGTGTCCCATGTGCATCTACAGTTTCACGCTCAACTCTAGTGCCGATGTGTTTCATCGCAGAAGCACTTGCTGAAGGCTCTCTTACAATACGATCTTCAGGATTACAGCGTAGAAACTTTGTTTCCTTATACGAGATTTCTGAAACTATACAAGAGATTTTAGATCGATTTCCTAAAGGGTTTCACATAGTAAATGCTGTTTCATCATGGCATCCAACAATATTAGAAATTGCTCAAATGGTTTGCAAAATATGGAATAATAATAATGTTAAACCTATCGAGTTAAAAATTCTCTCGAATTTGCCAAGTTACTCAAACGAATTCGCTATAAACTCAAGTTTTATTAAACCGATATTTAAAGAAAGAAATTCTATCAATCATATGGAAAAAGTAATTTTTAATCTTATAAAAGCTGGCAAGAGATCTCGATAATGAATATAGATTGGAATTCTAGACTTTCTATCTCAAAAAATCAGATTTTTTTTCATAAAAAACAAGAAGAGATAACTCCTCGAGTCACTATTGGAATGCCAACTTTTAGTAGACCTAATCTTCTTAGAAGAGCATTAGCATCTGTTGCGTCTCAGACCTATCGTAATTTTGTCTTACTTGTATCTGATAATGCTGGTTTTGATAATTCTACTCTTGAAGCTGTCAAAGCATATTCGCATCTTCTACCTGAAGTCATTCTTATTGCTCAAAATAGTAACATAGGAGCTCTTAATAATTTCAAGTTTGTTTTATCTGTTTCTAATACCGAATATTTTATGTGGCTTTCTGATGACGATGAAATTTCTCCAAATTATCTTCAAGAACTTGTTCAGATATTAGATTCTGATCAAAGTACTGTTACAGCAATGGGCAGGTGGAAAAATATGATCAATCCAAATGATGGTTTTTTTAGGAGACAAGTCCGTCCTGATATGAAAAATATTATTCTTCGTTTGTTATATTTTGTTGTCTTTGCAGATGAAGATAGTGCCTTTTATGGAGTTCATCGTGTTAATAAATTAAGACAATGTAAATTCTCAGGCTATTTAACTCCAAATAAAAAAATAATTTCTAATTTTTGTTATTTAATAATCTTTGATATTCTTTTTTTTGGTAGGATAAGTTTCAGTAATAATGCGACTTGGATTTGTCATAATTACACTTCAAAATTTTATAACAATTCTTTAGCTCGAGGGATTAAAGACAAATTAAAAACTTTATTTAGAAGGATAAATGTTTATTTACTATATATTTTAAAAGCAATACGCTACAATTTCTTTTTACTACCTTTTATCGTCTCTGCATCATTAATTGGTTTTTTCAAGGAATTAATAATATTTTTTTTTAAGACAAGTAATTTATCTAGGAATAGATTTTCAACAAAAAAATAACTTCAAAAAAAACTTTCAAAACAAATTTATTAATCTAAGTTTTCTGTAATATTTAAAAATATTGATTCGAAGAATTTAAGAAACTGTACTTTTTGATAGATTCCCAAAAAATTAATTATTTCAAAAATTTTAATTTAAAACAATGATTATTCTAATTAAATTAGAATTTTTATAAAGTTAAATCATTTTTATTAATAAATCTTCTGAAATCTCATCTGATTTTCTAGTTGTTTCTTGTCTATTTGGCAATAAATTTTCTGTGCTGCATAATGCAATTCCATATTGTAGAAACATTTTATTTTCAAATAATCCTAGAGTAAGAAAAGAAGCGATTAGGAAAGGTTGGGAATTTAAGTTTGTCAAACGCTTCAGTCCAATTTCAGAAGATTTTCTTGAATCAAGACTTCAAGGGAAATATACAAAATTTCTTCAATTTTTAGTTGACTTTCCTGAATTGAAATCCTATGAATATATTACCCATCTTGATCACAAAAATGTTATTTCTTATGAAGAAATTAAAAGATTTAAATCATTATTTTTACCTGATAAGAAAATTTTTATGATTAGTTCTGCATCTTCTTGTAATGTACTTAAGGGTCTTAACGGAGCCTGCAATACCTTTGAAAGTTATAGGTTTTCAGAATCTAAAACCAGAGAGTGGATACAAAAGCAAGTAAATCTTGGAGTTGCATCTTGGGAAGCTCAAGAATATGCAACTAGTTTTATAATGTACAAAAATTATCATTCTCTATTACCTTTCTTGAAAAAAGTTTATGATACTATTTTTTTATTAAAACAGCCATATTGCCAAGCTATTTGGGCAGTTATGATTCAATCTGATCTAAAAAATATAAATTTACAATCCATCCATTGGAAAGAAACAAATATGTACCGCAAAACACCTCTGCCCTTTATTCAGGATCGCATAAGAGTTTCAAGAAGATTTTTTCAGAGAATCTTATCTACGATAATTTTTTCTTTAGGTTTTGATTATGAAAAATTTAGAAAAAAATATATAATAAAAATTTTTGGATCAGGCATTAAATAAATCATAAATTTGTCTTTTTAAATTAAGTTAAATTTTTAGTTATTAAATAAATTTATAATTAAAAAAAGTTAATCTCTTTGAATTAAAAAAAATGGGGTATGAAAACAAAATAAATTTCTTAGCAGTTATTATCAAAGAAAATTAATTATCATAATAATTTAACTTAAATGATATCTAAATAAAAAGAATTTTATAAAGGCTTAGAGTATTAAAATTATACTTTTAAATGATTGCGAAAAGCTTATGCTATCGTTATGGTTATTAGGCTAATGCCTCTCTGAAGTAATTTTATTTTTATTAAATAAAAAATTTTATGAGTAAATCTTACATAAGAATATATTTTGAACTAAGATTATAAATTTTAATGAATAACAATTTTTGGCAAAATAAAAATGTTTTGATTACTGGCCATACAGGATTTAAGGGCAGCTGGCTAACTTTGTGGTTACTTATGCTTGGAGCTAAAGTTAATGGATATTCATTAGAAGTCACTAATGAACAAAAATTATATAAGGATCTTTTTCTTGAAAACAATCAAAATTTAAAAAATTTACAAGGAACATTAAATCATAATCAAGGAGACATAAACAATTTTAATTCTTTAAAAAAATTTGTAGAAAATGTAAACCCTGAAATTGTTTTTCATTTGGCGGCAGAACCTTTAGTAATAAATAGTTACAAGGAGCCTTTGAAAACTTGGAATACAAATGTCCTAGGGAGTTTAAATTTATTAGAGTGTTTGAAAGATATTGATAATGCATGTTCTGCGGTTTTTATAACTACTGACAAGGTTTATAAAAACAAAGAGTGGTTTTATGGTTATAGAGAAAATGACGAACTAGGAGGTCGCGATCCATATAGCGCAAGTAAGGCTGCCATGGAAATTGCAATTTCTAGTTATAGAGAAAGTTTTTGTGGTAATAATAACTATCAAAATCCAAACTTATTAATAGCAACTGCAAGAGCAGGCAACGTTATTGGAGGAGGAGATTGGGCTAAAGATAGACTAGTCCCCGATATCGTTAGATCATTATCATTACAAAAAATAATTCCATTAAGAAATCCTAAATCAATAAGACCTTGGCAACACGTTTTAGATCCACTATACGGATATTTATGTTTAGCTAAAAAATTATTTGAATGTCAATTGAATAAAAAAGAAGATAAAAAAATATTTGCTAGTGCTTTTAATTTTGGACCAAATATAAGTTCCTCAAAAACAGTCGAAGAGTTAGTTAGAAAATTTTTAATTTATTGGGACGCAGGTTACGAAATTGATAATATTATTTCGGAATATCATGAAGCAAATACTCTTAATTTAATAAGTGATAAAGCAATTAAATATTTAGGTTGGCGAGCAAAGTGGGACTTTGATAAAACTATAAAAAAAACAGCTGATTGGTATTTTGAAGTGGATAAAGGGGCTTGTCCTTTTATTAAATGTTCAGAAAATATTAAGGAGTATAATAATGAAACTTTTTAGTTAACTCTCTGTGAAAAATTTCTTAATAAATAAAACTCCTATTAAAGATTTGATGCAAGGAGAGATAATCTCAAAAAAAGATGAAAGAGGATATTTTGAAAGAGTATTTTGTATTGATGAATTTAAAGAACATTTCAATTTAAATAAAAACATTTCTCAAATTAATCGGTCATTGTCAAAAATAAAAGGTACTATTAGAGGGTGTCATTTTCAGCTTTATCCATATGCAGAGACAAAAATTGTTTCTTGCTGTAATGGCTCTATATTTGATGTAGGAATAGACTTAAGAAAAGATTCAGAAACTTATTTAAAATATTTTTCGCAAATACTAACTCCCGAAAATAAAAAATTTCTTGTGATACCTGAAGGTTTTGCTCATGGCTTTCAAGCATTAAAAAAAGATACTGAAATATTTTATTTTGTCACAGAAAAATTTTCTCCAGAACACGATAATGGAATTAATCCATTTGATCCTGCAGTAAATATAAATTGGCCCTTACCATGTTCAATAATATCTGAGAAGGATAATAAAAGAAAATTTATCGAAGATATAAAATTTAAAGGTATCTAATTGTCTAATCCCAATATTGTAAGCATAACTAAATGTTTTGCTGCTCAAATACTTTCTTTCATAATATTCAAGATCCTTAAAAAGTTTGTTCAAGTTTTTTAAAAAAATTCGAAACTTAATTTTCTATATTTAAGGAATAATGACTGATAAGAATTATCGTATAAATTGAGTTTTAGTATAAAAAGGCTTTAGATTTAAATACCTAATGGAAAGTAGGAAGTAAGTTTTTTAGTCTTAGATGCCCTTTCAAATTTAAAGAATGGATTGAAGAATATGTTTTATTTAGACTTCCATATCTAATTCCGTTTTTATGACCTAAAGGCTGCTAAATTTTATATTAAGTTGTTTATTTTTATGATTCAATATAAAAAATATTTAGTAAATAAGAATGAAGAAGTAATATTAGCTCTTAATATACTTGAAAAATTAACTCATAAGGTACTAATAATAATAGACGAAACAGGTAAGTTGGCTGGAACAATAACAGATGGAGATATTAGAAGATCAATTATAAGAAAAGAAAATAAAATTTACTGCGAATCTCTAATGAACTCAAATTGTATTTATGCCAAAAATGAAAATTTAGATGAAATGATAAAAAAGGCAAAGAAAAAAGGGGTTTCTTTAATACCAATTGTAGATGAAAATAAATACGTAATTGGAGCTTGTGAAGTTGAGTTTTATTTAACTGAAAAGAAGAAAAATACAGCTGTGATAATGGCTGGGGGAAAAGGTACTAGACTTTTACCTTTAACGAAAAATATTCCAAAGCCTATGGTTGAGGTCGGAGGTAAACCAATCATTGAAAGGATAATTAATAAATTGATTCTTGAGGGATTCCAAAATATTGTTATTTCTTTGGGACATTTACCAGAAGTTATTGAAGAATTTATTATAAAAAGAAATTTTGATGCATCTATTCTTTTTTCAAGAGAAGATGTACCACTTGGTACTGCTGGTGCGCTATCTGAAATATGTAAAAAGGAAATAAATTATCCAATCTTAGTTACTAACGGTGATATATTGTGTGAATGTAACTTAAGTTCGATACTAGAAAAAGCGCAAGTTTATAATTTTGATGGAATTATGCTAGGTAAAGAACAAAAGATTCATATGCCTTTTGGCGTAATTGAACATGAAAAAGGAAGATGGAAAGGCATTACTGAAAAGCCAACTTACTCATACATAATAAATGCTGGGATATATGTACTTTCTGAGGCAATGATTAAATTAATTGATGGTAAAGAAAGTTGTGATATGACAAGTTTATTTGAAAAGGCTCGAGAAAATAATTTAAAACTAGGAGTCGAATATACTTCGCAATATTGGATCGATATTGGAAGGTATGATTCACTCGAATCAGCTAACAAGTATTTTGAAAGATAATAATTTGGAAATCAAACAAAAGCTAATTAATGTATTAATCACAGCAAGGAGTGGTTCAAAGAGGTTACCTGGTAAAAATCTTAAAATTTTATGTGGTAAACCTTTAATTGCATGGTCTATATTAGCGGCTAAAAAATCTAATTTTGTCAAAGAAATATTTGTAAGTACAGATAGTAAAGAAATCGCAGAAATTTCAAAAAATTATGGAGCCTTCGCACCACGTTTAAGAAAAAAATCTCTTTCACAAGATGATACCACTAGTGTTGATACAGCTTTGGATTTTAGTGAGTATTTTAATGATCCAAAAGATGGCGGAGAAATGCTATTACTTCAACCCACTTCGCCACTAAGATTTTTTTATCATATTAATAACTTTATGCGGTTGGTAAGAGAAAAAAAATCAAAACAATGCGTTGCTGTTAGGGATATTACAAAGTTTTCTTTACTTGCAAATCATAAAATAGAAAAAAATAAAAAAATATATATTCCTAATGGCTCTATGTATTATTCAAAGATTGAGATTCTTAAAAAAGAAAAAACATTCTTTTCTAAAAGTGCTGATCTTTTTGTAATGGATGATTTCCATAGTATCGATATTGACACACAAGATGAATGGAATATTGCAGAAGCATGTTTGGAAAATCACAAGAATTAATCAAACTCTATTAATTCATTAGGTTCATATTTTCTTCTTGATTTTGTTCCTATAATCAGGTCATACATAGTAGGAGGTAAGCCTGTACCAGGCCTCTTAATAGTTAAGTTTTTATTTGTATATTCTTCTCCTTTTTGTATTAACTTAGAGGCTACTATTGATTTTCTAGCAACTTTGATATTCACTTTCTCAGATTCACTAGGAACTTTTATACCATTTCCAAGAGCCTTTTCTATATTTCTAATGGAATTAACAAGATCATCAAGTTCATTAGGTTCAATACTCGCTTTATGATCAGGTCCAGTCATGTTTTTATCTAAAGTTATATGTTTCTCAATTATTTTGGCTCCAATAGCAACTGCGGCAATACTTGCTTCTATCCCATCGGTATGATCTGAAAACCCAACATTTATATTAAAGGAATTTTTTATTGTATTAATAGCATTTAAATTAACATCTTCCATGGGAGTAGGATATGCAGTATTGCAATGTAGTACAGATATTTTTTCTCTTTCTAAATTATTTTCACTAAGTATTTTTAAAGCAAACTCAATCTCTCCTAATGTTGCCATACCTGAAGAGATTATTGTAGGTTGATTTTTACTTGCTATTTTTCTTAAAAGAGGGATATTATTTATTTCACCAGATGGAACTTTCCATCTTTCCAATCCAATTTTTGCCAGTAAATCAACACTTTCTAAAGTAAATGCCGTAGATAAGAATTCAATGCCAGCTTTAAGTGAATAATCTTTAAGTAAATTATGCGCTTCATAATCAAGTTCTAATTTTTGAAGGAGATTTTTTTGATTAATAAGTTCAGGCGAATTTTTTAATTGATATTCAGCCAAGGGAGCATTGGCAGTAGTTAGTTCATCAGATTTAAAGGTCTGAAACTTTACAATATCTGCACCTGATCTAGCAGCAACATCAATTAACTTCTTTGCGGTATCTAAGCATCCATTATGATTAATTCCTGCTTCAGCAATGATTAAAACCACTATTAATTCTATTTCCAGTTTTCAATAAGATATCATAATCCTATTCTTTAATAAATATATGTATCTCCAGTTTTTACTATTAGATCAGAGTTTTCCTTTTAAGAAATTTTTCAGAAGAATTCAATATATTTGTCTCCAAAGTGAAATCTTTTTACTACAAGATTTATCTGAAGATATTTTCTTTCTAAAAGTTTCTTTAAAGAATTAGAAGCTCATGGACCATTTCTATTAAAAACTGTATTAATAAATTTGCCATCTAATTAACTATAAAATTTTTTTTGTAATGATATTTTTTTAAAGTCAATATTCTCTAATAAGGAAACTATTTTTTTTGAAGATTCACCATTTCCATAAGGATTAATCAAATTACTGCAATCCATATTAAGAGCTTTTTTTATTGCCAAAACTATTTCCTTTCGATCAATACCACAATCAATAACTGATTTAGAACGCATTCTTCCCTTTTGACGATCCCCTATATTAACTGTTGGTTTATTAAATGTTGGAACCTCAAATAAACCACTCGATGAATTACCAACTACGCAGTCAAAGTTATTTATACAGTTGTAATATAAGAATTGTCCAAGAGCATCGAATGCTTTGGCATTTTTGTTTTTAGAAGTAAATTTATCAATTTCCTGATTTAATATTCTTCCTCCATCATCGGCATTTGATTTTGTAATTAATATTCCTGTATCATCACCTAATTCAGCTAAGGCATCAAAAATTGTAATTAAATCTTCCTTATTCTTATTATTATTTAATGTGACAGGATGATAAGTAAAAATAATATTTACTCTCTTTAAATTAAAATCCAACTTTTTTTCTAATTCTTTTTTTGATATCATTTTAGTCTCATTTATATAATCGATAGTAGGACTTCCGACATTAAAAATATATTTAGGATTTTCACCTAATTGTTTTACTCTTTTATGTGCATCTATATTTGTAACGAAATGAAGATGAGACATTTTTGTAATTGAATGTCTAATTGCTTCGTCATAAGCACCCTCTGTCGTATCACCACCAGATATGTGAGCAATTCGAATTCTCATAATTAGCGCAACTTGTGCTGCCGCTAAGAGCTCATATCTATCTCCCATTAAAAGAATCAAATCTGGATTTAGGTCAATGTATGCATCTGCTAATCCAATACATGCTAATCCAACACTTTTTGCGACTGATGCGGAGGTATCAGAAGATAAAAGACATTCGACTTTTTTGTTTACTTTAAAGCCATCCTCTTCAATTTTGCTGTATGTTAATCCAAACTCAGGAGATAAATGCATACACGTAGCTATTATTTGAAGTTCTAGATGTGATGATGAATCAATTAATTTCATTACTTTATAAAGATGGCCATAATCCATACGACCTCCAGTAACAACGCAAATTTTTTTCATTTTTTATTAATGTTTAAAAATTGTATTAAAAGGTATATCTTCAATTGCTATTTGACCTATCGAAACTACAACCTTATTCCAAATATTAATGACTTCTCTAGCTATACTACCGCTTACAATTAAATATTCATTTCCAATAGGGAGTTGTGGATATTTTTTATTCATATCAATTAGTTTTGAGCATCCTAAAACATTTGTAATTATTCTGTAATTCCAAATGAATATTCTACTTAATAATTAATAATACTTTTTGCCTCCTTAATAAATATTTTACCAATCAAATGTATCTTTAAAAAATATGGGAGTTTTTTGTAAATCAATAAAAAGGAGAGAAATGATAAAAAAGTATTGCAATTAGTAGATTTATCCCAA
>MDTG01070785.1_pt1 | contig 14285 bp, 14 predicted proteins | sample 811421 | NCBI WGS metagenome assembly MDTG01 (sample SAMN05326645, study PRJNA326480) | marine metagenome | isolation source: seawater | place: Pacific Ocean: South East | collected 2011
ATCTTTATGTATTTTCTTATAGCCATATACCTGATGATTTAACTATGTACAAAAAAATAGTATTTTGGGAACCATATTCAGCACCTGTATTTGCCACCAAATTTAGAAATGATAGAAAAAGTATACAAAATATTTTATCTAATGTTTACCCATCAAAAATTGATACAGGTATTTTTGAGTTCCCACCTAATTATAAAGAGACCATTGTCTAATCTATTAAATCATAAAATTTTAGCTAGGGTTAAGGTTGCCTTTAATAACAATGATTTAGTAATTGAGGGTGCTAATGGATCTATGGGTTTATCTTTATTAAAAACATTTCTTGATAATGAAATTAAAATACCAAAATTACTTTTAACCACATATAATAGTACTCCAGATAAATTATGGAGTCGTATTTCTAAAAATATCGATTTGATACATGCAAATAATAAATCTTTCCTGAGTGAACGAAATAAAATAATTTCTAAATTTACTAATCCTTTTAATGTATTTTATGGAGCAGGGTATGGACGTCCTAATCTTTTTTTGAATAATCCTAAGTCAATAGTATCTGCAAATATTGACAATTTAATTGGGTATTCCGACTATAAAAATTTGAATTTTTTCAGCTACTTTTCTACATCTGAAATTTATAGTGGATGTGAGGGTATTGTTAGCGAAAATGATCCTATTGTAACTTCCACTTTACAACCCCGTTCCGTCTATATTGAAGCAAAAAGATTAGGTGAGGCTATTACAGCTAATATCATATCAAAAACTGCTAAAAGAGCTGTTTCTTACCGTATAGCTTTAGCAATTTCTCCAAAATTAATTCCAGGGGATAATAGAGTTCTTGCAGATTTAATAAATTCAGGAATAAAGAATAATTGTGTTGTTCTTAATGGTGGATCAAATTTAATTAGACAATATCAATATGGACCTAACTCAGTATATAAGATATTGGGATCATTGGTTAATGGTAATGCATTACTTTATAACAATGCTGGTTCACATGTGGTAAGTCTTGGAGATTTAGCCAAATTAATTGCCAAAATATTAGGTGTTAAATGCTCAATATTAAAAAAAAATGAAGACATTTCATCGCCAGGAAAGGTATTAATTAATACAAATTTAATTGATTCACATTCTGAGTATCAATTAAAAAATGAAAAAACTTTAGAGGCATATTTAAGATCGATTATATGATTAAATATAAATTAATAAATCTTGATGATATAGAAAGCATAGGTTTAAAACCTTTCTTTCATAAAAAAAAGGAAGATGAAAGAGGATACCTAGAAATTATATCAGAAACTAACATTTCTTCTGATAGTTATATTACAATTAAGAAAAGCTATACAAAACCTTTTTTCGGTAGAGGGCTCCACCTTCAATCAGGCTTATTCCCTCAAACAAAAATCATTCAAATCCGGTCAGGAAAAATTCTTGATATTGTATTTGATCCTAATGACTCCTTACAAACTGCTTACGGATTTTATCTCAGTAAAAGTGACAATGTTTCAATTGAAGTTCCCTCCAGATTCGCTCATGGATTTATTTCTTTAGAACATACGGATTTTGAGTATACCTGCTTAGGTAAGTATTCAGAGAAAGATGAGGTGATATTTAATATGTTAGAAGATATCTCTAAAATAATGAATTTTGATGAAATCAATCTTTCCAAAAAAGATAAGTCTAGTCCCAAAATTAACATTCTCAAATTATAGAATAATTTTAAATAATTAACTTTACAAATCTAATATATAATCAAGAACCAAATTGTTTTAAAAATATTTATGTTTAAAAAAAAAATTCTTATTCCTGAAAAGTCATCATTTCTTTTTTATAATAGAACTACCACTAGAGGCGATTTTAATTGGAAATTGATATGTTTAAGAATATTTTTAGAGAAAAAGGGATATGAATTTCATACTAATCAGAAAGAAAAATTAAGTAGCTACACTTATATATTTTTTACTGACTCATATGATAGAAGTCTTCTTGGGAAAATTAGAAGAATTAGATACGGCTATAAGGCTTTTCCCGTATTAGAAGCTGCAATAAAAGAAAATCTTGATCATAAAATCGTTTTATTTTTGATAGAGCCAGAGTCAGTGATGCCATGGAATTATAAAATTAGTAACCATAAATCTATATCAAAAATTTTTACTTGGAGAGAGGATCTTGTAGATAATAAAAAATATTTTTTATACCTCCTTGCTTCTCTTCAGCGTCATACTAAAAAAAATGATTTTGTTTTCGAAAAAAAAAAATTAATTATGAACGTTACAAGTAATAAATATTCTTCAAATAAAAATGAATTATATTCATCTAGACGAAAAATGATTAAATTTCTTGATAAAAATTATGAAGATAGCTTTGATCTTTTTGGACCAGGATGGGATGATAACGGCTTACTTGAAAATTTTAGGAGAATAATAAGATATAGGCAGTTTGATTTTTATAAATATAAAACATACCGTGGCTTGATGGGAGATAAAAGTGATGAGATACCTAAATATAAATTTATTCTCTGCTATGAGAATTCAAGATATAAAAATCTCATTACTGAAAAAATATTTGATGTTTTTTTTAATAATAGTGTACCTATTTATTATGGAGCGCTTAATATAAGCGACCTTATTCCTCCAAACACCTATATCGATAGAAGTAAATTTAGCTCCGAGTATGAATTAATGGAATATATAAAAAATATTAACAAAAAAGAGTATAATCTTTACATCGAAAATATTAAAACCTTTTTGAAAAGCCGTGATATTAAAAAATTTAGATCAAAGGAATTTGTGATTTCTTTTCTCAAAGCTTTAAAAATAAGTTAAATAATACAATTTTATTTATTTAAAAAAGACTAACATCAAATTTATTTAGGGTCTTTCCATGATATATTTTATTAAAAACGAAAAACTTTCAGACAAAATTTTCTATAATTTAGAAAAAATAAAATAGTATTTTCACCAAAAAAATGTTTTTTAGAGTTAAATAAATTTTTAATATCTAGAGCTTTTTTTAAAAGTTTGATAACTATTTATATCAAATATGAATAAATTAATCATTGGTGGAGCTGGATTCATCGGAAGTGTTTTAACAAAAGAAATACTCAAAGATAATTCAAATGTAATTATTATTGATAAGCTCTCATTGGGCTCAAGAGACTATATTGATAGTAATAAAGTTGAGCTTATCAATCTGGATATCAATGATATCGACTCAGTATTAAATGAATTAAAAGGCAAGAAAATAGAAGAGGTTTGGCATATGGCAGCCAATTCAGATATTCCTGCTGGAGTTGAAAATATAGAAGTTGACTTAAATGATACATTTATGACAACAGTTTCTACTCTTAAAGTCATGAAGGCAATAGATTGCAAAAAATTATATTTTGCATCTAGCGCTGCAATTTATGGGTATAATGAAAACAGACTCCATGAAGATATTGGACCTTTGATGCCGATGTCTAATTATGGTGCCATGAAACTATCCTCTGAGGCAATAATAAGTGCTTCTTTAGAAACTTTTCTAGAAAAGGTTTGTATTTATAGATTTCCAAATATTGTAGGTGTTCCAGCAACTCACGGAGTACTTTTAGACTTTATAAAAAAACTAAAAAAAAATAGATCAGTTTTGGAGGTTTTAGGTAATGGCACTCAAACAAAAGCTTATTTACATGTAACTGATCTAGTAGAGGGAATGATATTTATTAAAAACAATACTGCTAATGGTTTAAACTACTTTAATTTAGGTGCCATTGATGATGGCGTGTCTGTTAAACAGATAGCTGAAGAAGTAATTAAATTTTTATCACCAAATGCAAAGATTAATTATCAAAATTCTGATAGAGGCTGGGTAGGAGATGTACCAAAATTTTATTACTCAGTTAAAAAACTAAAAGATTTAGGTTGGACTCCAAAAATGTCCTCTTTAGAGGCTGTACAAAAGGCATTGAAAGAGGTCGCTTTACAAGAAAAGATATTTTAAATGGAGCAGGTAGTTATTCTTGCTGGTGGCAAGGGAACAAGACTTACAGAAGTTTCTAACAATTTACCTAAACCTATGGTTCCTATATTAGGTAAACCTTTACTTCAGTATTTAATTGAATTATGTGTTCAAAATAACATTTTTGATATCAAATTATTAGTTTCATATAAAAAAAATATTATTGAGAATTATTTTGGTGATGGATCTGAGTACGGAGCTAAGATTCAATATATTGTTGAAGAAACTCCGAAAGGTACTGCAGGAGCATTGTTTGATGCATTGGATGAGCTAGATGAACAATTTTTGGTTATTTATGGCGACACTTTTTTGGATATTGACTTAAAATCATTTTGGAAATTTCATCAAACTAAAAAAAGCGATGCTTCAATTTTTTTACACCCTAATGATCACCCTTCTGACTCAGACTTAGTTGAAATCAATTTTGATAATAGAGTTAATAAAATTCATCCATATCCTCATGTTAATCAATGGCATCAAAATTTAGTAAACGCTGCTCTTTATATTTTTAATAAAAGTTCATTAAAAGATATAAATTTTCCTTCTGATAATACTGATATTGCAAAAGATTTATTTCCATTAATGCTGGAATCTAAAAAAAAAATATACGGATATATCTCTACTGAATATATAAAAGATATGGGCACACCAAAACGCTTAATAAAAGTTGAGAATGACATTAAAAATAACAAAGTATCTTTATTAAAAAAAAATATTTCTAAAATAGCTATTTTCATGGATAGAGATGGTACTATTAATAAAGAAGTTAACCATTTATCAAATCCTGAACAATTTGAGCTTATTGAGGGTGTTGGTCAGGCTATTTCTAAAATTAATTCTAAGGGTATACTGAGTATTATTGTAACCAATCAACCAGTCATATCTAGAGGCGATTTAACTGAAAATGAATTAAAAACAATACATAACAAAATGGATACTTTGCTTGGTAAACAAGGGGCCTATGTTGATCGTTTGTATTATTGCCCCCACCATCAAGATAGTGGATTTAAAGATGAGATTAAATCATTGAAGTTTGAATGTGATTGCAGAAAACCTAAAATTGGTATGTTCATAAAAGCGAAAAACGATCTAAATATTAATTTAGAAAAATCCTGGATTATTGGAGATAGCACAAGTGATATTCTAGCAGCAAAAAGAACAAGAATGAGGAGTGTCTTAGTTCTTACAGGACATGCTGGTAAAGATGGCAAACACAACGCCGCTCCAGATTATATTGCAAAAGATTTGAATGATGCAGTTGATTTAATATTGAGTAAGATAAAGCTATGATTATTTGTAGGGCGCCTTTAAGAATGAGTTTTGTTGGAGGAGGTAGTGACTTACCTATTTTTTTTAAAAAAAAAGGTGGTGCAGTATTATCTACATCAATAGATAAATATGTTTACGTTACAGTAAATAAGAAATTTGATAGTGATATAAGGCTTAGTTACTCAATTACAGAAAATGTCAATAACGCTAATCAGATTAGACATCCTATAGTTCGTAATACTTTGAAATTATTAGGAATTACAAATGGAATTGAAATTACATCTATTTCTGACATTCCATCCCTAGGTTCAGGATTAGGATCTTCTAGTTCGTTTACTGTTGCCCTTGTTCATGCCTTGTACACTTACAAGGGTGAAAGTATATCTAAAGAAAAGTTAGCAAGTTTATCAAGTCATATAGAAATTGACTTATGCGGAGATAAAATTGGTTATCAAGACCAATTCGCATCAGCTTATGGTGGATTAAATTTAATTGAGTTTAAAAATGATAACTCTATTTTTGTAAATCCAATTAATTGCAAAGCAGAAACAATTAAAAAAATAGAAGAGTCTATTATCCTATTCTATACTGGTAGAACTCGTAAAGCATCGGTGATTTTACACGAGCAATCTGAAAATATGAAAAATACTTTAAAAATTGAAATGATGGAGAAAATGGTATCTTTTGTTTATGATATGAAAAATCAAATCGAAGAAAATAATATTAATTTTTTTGGAAAATTTTTAGACAAGAATTGGCAATTAAAAAGACAAATGACAAAGTATATTGCTGACTCTCAAATTGATGATTGGTACAACAAAGGTATCAATTCTGGAGCTTTGGGGGGTAAGTTACTTGGCGCTGGAAATGGGGGTTTTATGATGTTTTTTGCGCCAAAAGAAAAACATGATAAGATTACAAATGCTTTAAAAGATTTAAGGAAGGTCCCTTTTTCTTTTGACAAAAATGGAAGTGAAATTATATTTCAAAAATAAATGAAATTTTATAAAAAAATATAAAATCACTATAAATATAACTTATCTATGAAAATTCCAGCATCATTACCCTCATTTTCCCAAGGTGACATTGATTTTATTATAGATAATTTTAAAGACATTTTAGAAGGAAAGTCATTTTTATCTCAATATAAGTTTTCAGAAATTTTTGAAAATAATTTTTCCAAATTTATAGGCACAAAATATGGTGTGTCTTGCAATTCTGGAACATCGGCTCTTGAGCTAATTTTTCGATCTATTGATATCGCAGAAAAGGAAGTAATTCTTCCTTCAAATACTTTTGTCGCTACTGCAAATGCAATAATTAATGCTGGTGGAAAATTAGTTTTTGCAGATTGTGATGATGATATGTGCTTATCTTATGATGATGTTATAAATAAAGTAAATAAAAACACTATAGCCATTTGTCATGTTCATATCGGCGGTGTTGTTTCTAAGAATTCAATACAATTATCCACTTTTTGTAAAAGTAATAATATATATTTTGTTGAAGATGCTGCTCAAGCTCATGGATCATTTTTTCAAAATAATAAAGCTGGGAATTTAGGAGATGCTGCAGCTTTTAGCTTCTATTCCACTAAAGTTATGACTACTGGAGAAGGAGGAATGATTACAACTAATAATCAAGATATTTCAATAAAAGCAAAGTCACTTAGAGAATTTGGAAAAAAACCTAATGATGTTTACACTAATATTTATTGGGCGTTAGGATATAATTGGCGAATGCCTGAAGTTTCAGCCTTATTAGGAATTAAACAATTAGAGTCTTTAGAAGAAAATATTTTAAAAAGAAAAGCAATTGTTTCACACTATGACTTACTTCTTAAAAATAAAAAATTTTTTAATCCAATTGGATCAGAATATAGAAATGAATTTAATGGCTTTAAGTATATTTTAAAAGTTGACCCTGAGTTACGTTCGCAACTTCATAAGTTTTTTTTAAAAAATAATATTAGTCCCAGCGGTTACGTTTACGAATTACCTTTGCATAGAATGAGTGTTTTTAGTGAATACAATAATAATGATCTTCCTAATAGTGATGATTATTGTGCATCACATTTTTGTTTACCTATTTACCCTAAAATGACTGAAGAAAATATTGTATATGTTGCTAAAAATTTTTGTGAATTTTTTGATATATACTAATAGTAATAATTAAATGAAATCAATAAAAGAAAATACAGAATATATAAACTACATGAAAAGAATTAGTAAGGAAACCCTTCCTGCTTATGAACCTTCTTTTGGAGATGAAGAAAAAAAAAATGTCCTAGAAGTTATTGAAAGTGGTTGGATTTCTGAGGGAAAATTTTGTAGAGAGTGCGAGGATTTCCTAAAAAAATTTTCTGATCGAAAAGAGGCTCTTATCACCAACAATGGTACTGCAGCTTTAATAATAGGTATGTTATCTTTAGGAATTAATGTAAATGATGATGTAATTGTTCCAAGTTTATCTCACGCAGCAGATCCTAATTCAATATCAGCTATAGGCGCAAACCCAATATTTGCAGATATTGACAAAAGTTCATTATGCATGAGTGTTAAAAACATTGAGAATGTTATTACTAAAAAAACTAAAGCAATTTTATATGTATGTGCCTATGGTAGTGCAGATAATCTGGAAGAAATAAACAAATTTGCAAAAAAAAATAAATTATTTCTTATTATAGACGCTGCACCCGCTATTGGCTCAGAGTTTAATAACAGGCCCATTGCGTCATATGGTGATATATCCATGTTATCTTTTTTTGCAGATAAAACTGTCACTATGGGTGAAGGAGGAATGCTTCTTTCAGATGATAAAGAAATAATAGAAGTAGCCAATATATATAAGCATGATGGCAGAAGAGAGCGAGGACATGATTTGATAGAGAGAAAAGGTTTTAACTTCTGTATCACAGAACTACAAGCTGCTGTTGGAATAGCTCAATTAAATCGAATAAAAAAAACTATAATTCAGAAACAAAAGGTTAGAAGTAAATACAAAGAATTACTTAGCTTATCAAATAATATTAAAATTTTTGAACCTAAGCTTCTCAATAAATATAATCCACATAGATTCATTGTATTTGTAAACAATGCCAAAAATACAATTAATAAACTTAACAAAAAAGGAATTGGTGCCAGATCGATGTTTCATCCAATGCATAATCAGCCTATGTATAAAACTCATGGTGTATTTCCTAATACCGAGAGTATTTTTAAGCACGGTATATGTTTACCATCTGCACCAAATTTAACTGATCAAAATATTGAGTATATTTCAAACACTCTTCAAGAGTCTCTATAAATGTCTAATTCAGATTTAGAAAAAGTCCTTACTAAATTTACTAATAAAAGAATTTTGGTTACTGGTTCTTCTGGTTATATTGGACAAAAAGCTAGTCAAGAATTAATCAAATATGGTGCTGAAGTTCTTGGCATTGATAAAGATGTTTTAAGTCCTGACGCTAATCAAATTCAATTTTCTCTTATTTCTAAAGAAAAAACAAATACTTTGATCAAAGATTTTAAACCAGATTTAATTTTTCATACTGGTACAAATTCAGCACTTGATTATTATAATAATTTTTTCATTTCATTTAATGAAGATTACCTCTCATTATCAAATTTACTAAATTCTATTAGTATGAATAATTTAGATAATATTCCTCTTGCCTTCTTTAGTTCATCATACGTTTATAGCGGTGAACAAATTAATGAAACAGTTAATGAGAGTTTAAAGCTTAAACCAAATCATAATTTTGGAGTTGGTAAAAGAATTTTTGAAGACATATTAATGAAAACTTATAAAAATTTTTTAATTTATAGACTATCTTCAGTCTTTGGTGAGGGGTGTCAGAGGAAACCTAATGCCATTCATAATATGATTGATCAAGCAAACAAAGAAAATAAAATTGACTTGTGGGGCAATGGGGAACGAAGAATGCAATATATTCATATTGACGATGTAATAATAAATTCTTTAGGACCATGCTTGTTAAAACCAGGTATATACAATTTAGGTTCAAATGATTATTTAAGCACTAAAGAGGTCATAAATTGTATTTCAGATGCCAAAAATGCAAAAATTGTCATATTAGATCATAAAAAAGAGGGTGAAACTCTTCCATTTATGGAAAATAAAAAAATAAAACAAATCAACAACTTTCAATTCCAAAATATATTAGAGAAAATTCATATATATTCTAATAATAATTAAATCATTATTATATTTGATTATATGTATAAACTTGGTTTACTGATAAAGTCTTAGTTATTTTATAATCATAATTAATGTTTGATTAAATTGCACGCTATTATCATTTCTTAAAGAGTTCACTTTTCTTTTAAAGGAAAGGATATTATTATTTAATATATAATTATAAATTTTAAAAATATGGATTTTACAATCAACAACTATATAGATCAGCATAACTCAGTTATTAAAAATCTTGATACCCAAGAAATAGATCAAGCTATAAAAATAATAAAACATACCATTCAAAAAAAAAATAGAATAGCTATTTGTGGAAATGGTGGTAGTGCTCTAACCGCATCTCATTATATAACAGATTGGAATAAAATGATTTTTACTCATACAGGTATGCAATTCGATGGTATTTGTCTTTCAGATAATATTGGACTAGTCACAGCTTATGCAAATGATTTTTCATATAATAATATATTTTCAGAACAAGTTAAAAACTTATTAAAAAAAGATGATTTATTAATTACTGTTAGTGGAAGTGGCAATTCTGAAAATGTAGTTCGAGCTACAGTCGAAGCTAATAAAATTAAAGTTCATACTTTGTCAATATCAGGGTTTGATGGTGGGAAATTGAAACAAATATCTAAAAGCTCTGTTTGGATAAAGTCCTTTGATATGCAGATTTGTGAAGATGCACATATTGTATTTGGTCACATGGTTATGAAAAGTCTTTGTGGTTCAAAAATTTTTACATCTTAAAATTTAAATGAATCAACCTTTGCTTATTTCAGTGGTAATGCCTGTATATAATTCAGAAAATTTTTTAGAAAGCTCAATTATTTCAATATTAGAACAAACCTACCAAAATTTTGAATTCATTATTGTTTATGATATTTCTACGGATAATTCATTATCAATAATAAAGAAATTTCAAAAACAAGATAAAAGAATTAAATTAATTTATGGGGATAATAAAAAAATAGTTGGTGCTTTAAACAAGGGAATAGCCAATTCACAAGGTGAATTCATTGCAAGGATGGACTCGGATGATATTAGTCATCCATTAAGATTTCAACGTCAATTAGATTATATTGAAAATAATAGTTTAGATATTTGTGGATGCCATTGCTCTTATATAGATGAGTCTAATAAAGAAAAGAAGGTTGTAAGATTTCCATTAAAACATGATCTATGCTTTTTATCTTTAGCCTTAAAGGTCCCATTTGCTCATCCAAGTGTTATGATAAGATCTAAATTTTTACAAGATCACGATTTGTTATATGGTAAAAAAGGTTTTAAAATGGCTGAAGATTTTGATTTGTGGATAAACATGTCGAAATTTAATGCAAAATTTGGCAATGTTAATGAAATATTATTTAAATATAGAACTACTAAAAATTCTTTATCTAAAATAAATGACCGTAAAGTTAAAAATGATACTAAAAATCTTACAAGTTTTTTTTTGAAAAGTAATAAAAGACAAATAATTAATATTATAAACATTTGTCATACTAACTTAATTCAAGAAGAGGAAATCTTAAAAGCAAGGCTAATATTTAAAATTTTTAAATTAAGTTTATTTAAAAATTTAATTAGTCTAAAAATCAAAAATATATTTTATGGATTATTTTCACAAATTAAAAATTTTTAGAATCAATGATAATAAAATTACTTTGATATTTAGGTAAACAGAAAAATGATTAAAATTGGTATAGATGCAACTTTTAATTTGCATGGTGGATCTCATGGCCATTTAAATGAAATTATTAATAACCTTGATATTTCTAAGGAAAAATTAAAAATTTTATTATTTCTAAATCCAAACAATATCTCTCGAGTAGATAAAAAGATCTTAGATAAATGTTCAATTAAACTTATTAAAATATCTTCATTAGGTAATTTCTTTAGGGTATTCTGGTGTCAATTTATACTTCCATTAATTGCAAAATTTTATGATTTAGATGTTTTATTTTGTCCTGGTAATTTTTCACCCATTATTAAAACAACTAAAGTAAAGTCACAATGGATTGCTACAATTGGTCCTTTTTGTAAAGATATGTACGATGGGGCTGGCTTAATAAAAAGATCAAACCTTTTTATTAATAAGTGGTTAATTCTTTTATCAGCTAAAACCTCAAATGTTGTTATACATCAAGCAGAGTATTCAAAAAAATTATTTGAAAAAAAATATAATTTTCTATCATCGAGACAATATTTGATTGCTTGTGGTAAAGACGATTTTTATAGACCCGATTTATCAAATATTCAATCATCTAATACTCTTTCTAAGATATCTAGTGATGACTTACTCTATGTTTCTCATCTTTTCCCATATAAGAACATAATAAGACTCATAAATTCTTTTGAGAATTATAAAAAGGTTAATAAGAACTCCTCTAAGTTATTTATAGTAGGAAAAATTATGGATCGCCAATATTACAATTTAGTAAAAAAGAAGATAGTGAATAAAAATATTGAAAATCAAATTATCTTTACCGGAATTGCAAATAAAAATGAATTGAAATTTGCTTATTCAAAATGCAAACTTTTCATTTTTCCATCTCTTTGTGAGAGTAGTGGTTATACCTTAATTGAGGCTATGTCTTGTGGCGCTGCAATACTTGCTTCAGATAGAACGGCAATACCATTTACATGCAGCACTGCTGCTGAATACTTTGATGGCCATAATGAGGACCAAATTACATCTAAATTAAAAATGATATTATCTAATGATAAGAAATTAAAGGAAATGAGAAAGAAGTCACTTGATAGAGCTTCACAAATGATAAATTATCGAGATGCTACTTTTTTATTTTTAAAAATAATTAAATCTAAGATCAAATATAATTAAATTATTATATAATCAATAAATAATTTAATTTATATTTATAAATACTTTGAAAAAATTAAAAAAAAATAAAATTCTTATTTTAGGCATAAGTGGTATGCTTGGAATAACTTTATTTCAACATCTTAGTTCTTTTACAAAAAACAAAGTATATGGAACTCTCAGAGATAAAAAAAAAATCTTTAAGAATAATCATAATATTTTTTATGGTTATGATGCGGAAAAACATGAAAAGTTTTCTAGTCTGATTGAGAAAATAAAACCTGATTATGTGATCAATTGTATTGGTATTATAAAACAAAGAGATCAAAATAAGTCTTATAGTAAAATTATCTTTATAAACTCAATTTTTCCTAAAAATATATCCTCTTTTTGCACTTTATGTAAAATTAAATTTATTCAAATAAGCACTGATTGTGTTTATGATGGAAAAAAAGGTAATTATTATGAATACAATAGTAGCAATGCAAAAGATCTATACGGTATGAGTAAATATTTGGGTGAAGTTTATGATAATAATCATTTAACAATAAGAACTTCTATTATAGGAAATGAAATTAGAAATAGAAAAAGCTTACTAGAATGGGTTATTTCTCAAAATAATGATAGTGTTCACGGGTATATGAATGCAATATATTCAGGATTAACGACTTTAGAATTAAGTAAGATTATTAATAAATATTTCCTTAATCTTAAATTTACTGGTTTATATCATGTAAGCTCAAACCCAATTAGTAAATATAATTTAATAAAATTGATAATTAATGAATTTGGACTTAAAATAAAATTGCTAAAAAACTCCAGTTTTAAAATTGATAGATCATTAAATGATAAAAAATTTAGGAAAATTTCTGGATATAAACACAAACCATGGAAAAAAATGATAAAGGAGCTAAAGGATAATCAATTTCATTTAAATCAGATTATGAAATAGATCATGTTTAAAAATAAAATAGTTGTCATCACTGGTGGTACTGGATCATTTGGAAGTACTTTTTGTAAGTCTAAACATTTAAATCAGGCTAAAGAAATAAGAATTTTTAGTAGGGATGAAAAAAAACAAAATGATTTAAGGTCTGAGCTGATAAATCGAAAAAATATAAGTTATTGGATTGGTGATACTAGAGATTATCAATCAGTAGAAAATGTTTTTTATGGCGCAGATTATGTTTTTCATGCTGCGGCTTTAAAACAAGTCCCTTCTTGTGAATTTTTTCCTCTTGAGGCTGTCAAAACAAATATATTAGGATCAGAGAACGTTCTAAGTGCATCTATTAAATGTAAAATAAAAAAAACTATTATTTTAAGCACAGATAAAGCTGTTTACCCCATTAATGCAATGGGTATGACAAAGGCTTTAATGGAAAAATGTATGTTATCAAAGTCCATGTTAGGTAATAATGATTTTAAAACTCAATTTTGTGCAACTAGGTATGGCAATGTTATGGGCTCTCGTGGATCAGTTATACCTATGTTTATAAACCAAATTAAAAACAATAAACCTTTAACAATAACAAACCCTAATATGACAAGATTTTTAATGAGTTTAGAAGACTCTGTTAATTTGGTGCTGCATACTTTTAAAAATGGATCAAATGGAGATATTTTTATTCAGAAATCTCCTGCTGCAACTATTTTAACAATAGCTAAAGCACTTATTGAAATTTATCAAAGTAAAACAACTATAAAGTATATTGGAACTAGACACGGTGAAAAAGCTTATGAGTCACTTGTATCATCTGAAGAAATGATAAAGGCAAAAAATCAAAAAAACTTTTTTCAAATACCGCTTGATGGTAGAGGATTGAATTATAATAAATATTTTAATAAAGGAATTCAGAATATTGAAAAAGTTGAAGATTATAATTCTAACAATACTCAAAGATTAGATATCAATGATGTAATAAAAGTTTTAAAAAAACAGAAATTTATCAATGTATAAAATTTTAACTCTTCTTGGTACTAG
>MDTG01118161.1_pt1 | contig 14285 bp, 14 predicted proteins | sample 811421 | NCBI WGS metagenome assembly MDTG01 (sample SAMN05326645, study PRJNA326480) | marine metagenome | isolation source: seawater | place: Pacific Ocean: South East | collected 2011
AACGTTTTTTTTTACTAAATGATTAACATGTGTTTTAATTCCAGAAAATGAAAAATTTAAAGCATTTTCTTTGATAATCGGCTTAGGTAAACTATAAAAGTTTTCATCTCCTTCTTTTGCTTGTTTTTCAATTTGATACCCACCTGGATAACCTAACCCTAACAATTTAGCAGTTTTATCGAATGCCTCTCCTATTGCGTCGTCCACACTTTGACCGAGTAATTCTATTTCTTTACTGTTATTCATGAAATATAATTGAGTATGACCCCCGGTTAGAAGTAACACAAGATGGGGATAATGAATCTCATTGTTAAAACTGGTTGATAAAATATGTCCTTCTAAATGATTAATTGGAACAAAGGGTTTGTTATAACCTAAAGATAATGATTTAGTATAAGTTGATCCCACAAGCAAACTTCCTATTAATCCAGGACCACACGTTGCAGCAAAAATATTAATGTCAAATGGATTGATTTTAGAACTTTTTAATACTTTATGTGTTATTTGTTGTAATTTTTGTAAATGAGAACGAGATGCTAATTCAGGAACCACCCCTCCATGGAAGCTATGAATATCTTGAGAAAATATAATATGTTCAATAATTTTATTATTTTCCATAAGACAAACTGAAGTTTCGTCGCAGGATGTTTCAGTAGCAAAAACAAGCATAATAATAAAGTACAATATTTTCTTCTGTGAAACAACATTCTAATAATGCTAAAAAAAGGAAATGAAAAAAATATTTGAGTATTTTTATTTATTTTCCAAGTTTACTTTAAGCTTCATGCTGTTGTTTTGTCTTGTTGCAGTATTGTATATCTTCTATGTAAATTACAATAATCAACAAGCTGATTCTCAAAAAAGCTCACTTATAAATTCTGAATTAGAAAAAAATATAAATAAGAATACAAAACAAATAGACAAGATATCTAATGATATTAAAGTAACACAGACAAAATTAGATAATATCCAAAAAAATATAAAATCCTTCTCTAAGGATGACAATAAAAAAGATATTATAAATATTAACGAAAATATAAAAGCTCTAATTGATAAATTTAATACTCTACAAAATGAAATACAATACATAAAAGAAAATAAGTCAGAATTAGTTTCAAATAAAGATGCTAAGGAAAAAACAATAATAGAAGAAAGCAAAAATGAAATAATAGACTTAATATTAGTAAAGTATGAAAATAATTTAAATTTTGAAAACGAATTAAATTATTTAAAAAAAATATCAGATTTAAATAACAGCAGTATAATCGAAAAATTATCACTTTTATCAATAAAACCATATAAGGGTCATATCTATCTTGAAAAAGAATTTGAAAGAGAAGTAAAAGTATTTCTTAAAAAAAATTTTAGTAAAAAATCAGATTCTTTTTTTAGCAAAATTATTTTACCCTATGTAGACATTTCTCCTTCATCAGAAAACACAGTAAATGATGAATTAGTTTCAATACTAAAAGAAATTAAAAAGGATTTAGAAAATAGAAATATCGAAACTGCATTTAAGAATATGAAACTTATAGAGCAATTCGAAAATATTTTTGAAATATCTGCAGCTGAAATAGAAAAATATTTAGAATTTAAAACTCAACTGAGAAAGCTAAAATAATGAATAGAATAGCAATTTTTGTTGCTCAATTATTAGTTTTACTAATTATTCTTTCATTAATATTTTCTAACCCATTCATAATTTCTCTAGATATTAATGATTATAAGTATTCATTTTCATCCAACGTATTTGCTGGAACTTTAATAATCATTTTATTTTTATTTTTTCTTTTCTTTTATTTATTTTTCAAATCCAAATTTTCAATTAGTAAATATTTTATAAAGAATAAATATAAGAAAATAGAAAAAGGCTACTTTTATTTTGTTGAAGCTATGATTGCTCTGGCAAATAAGGATAATCGTAATGCAACAATATTATATAAGAAAATGAATTCATATTTAAAAAATGAAAAATCATTGTCATTATTATTAAAGTCAGAAGTATATAAAATTGAAAAAAAATTACCAGAACTTACACAAGTTTATGAAGAAATGATTAAATCCAAAAAAACTGAGTCTTTAGGATACAGGGGCTTAATGGAACAGAATTTAAATAGCCAGGATTATCATCATGCATATATATATGGTGAAAAGTTATTTTCTTTAAATCCCCAAATTGATAAACTTTATGAAACATTAATATATATTGCAGCAAAAACTAAAAATTGGAATCAATTAATAGTAATTTCAGACAAGGCATATGCAAAAAAAATTATAAATAAAGATATTTTACTTGAAAATAAATCAGTTGGTTTTTACGAGATTGCCAAAGTAAAATCAAAAGCAGATTTGAAAGAAGCCATTAAAAATATTACTAAAGCAATTGATATGAAAAAGTACTTTCCTCCATACTTAGATTTCCACCTTCAATTAGTTTCCGAAACCAAAAATATATTGCTTTTAAAAAAATTGATAAAAAAATATTGGTCTTTAAATCCAATTCCAGCGGTAAGATTAATTCTTATAAAAATAATTATTAATAATAAAATAGATAATATGGATTTTATTTATCAAATTATTAAATACAACAAGCAAGATGATGAATCAAAAAAACTATTAATATATTTTGCAATAAAAAATAAAAAATGGAAAGTTGCTCGCGAAAGTATAAAAGGATTAATAGGAGCAAATCCAAACAGAGAGATATGTTTGTTTATGGCAGACATTGAGCTCGGTGAAAATAATGATAAGCAGAAAAGTGATTCTTGGATTTTGCGTTCAGAAGCCTCAATAAATCAGAATATTTGGATATGTAATATTACTAACACTTCACAAGAAGAGTGGAGCAGTTTGTCTGATTCAGGATATTTTAATTCTCTTGTTTTATCTAACTCAAAAATGATAGATAGTAGTATAAAATAAATGAATTTAACTTTTTTTATTGGATATGATTCGAAAGAAGACATTGCGTACAGAGTTTGTAAATACTCATTAATTAAAAGAGCATCTTCAAATATTAAGGTTGCTTCTCTTAAAATTGATGAGTTAATTGCTAAAAAATTATATACGAGAAATACTGATCCCTTAGCATCTACACAATTTACATATTCAAGGTTCTTAGTACCAAAGCTAATGAATTATAAAGGTTGGGCTGTCTTCTGTGATTGTGATTTTATTTTTTTAGAAGATGTTAATAAATTAAGTGAAAACTTAGATCCTGCAAAAGCTATTTATTGTGTTCAACACGATTATACGCCTAAAGAAAAGCACAAAATGGACGGTCAAAAACAAACTATTTACCCAAGAAAAAATTGGTCAAGTTTTATTATTTATAATTGTGCTCATCCTAGTGTAAAAAAACTTACATTAGAAAAAGTGAATAACGAAAGTGGCGCATACCTCCATCAATTTAAGTGGTGCAATGATAATGAAATTGGGGCTTTGGACGAAAGGTGGAACTGGCTTGAGGGGTGGACTTCGACTTATAATCAAAATAAACCATTTGCAGTTCACTTTACCAGAGGCGGACCATGGTTTTCTGAATGGCAAGATGTAGAATATGCAAATGAATGGATCTCAGAAAGAGATGAGTACTTATCAAACAAATTTAATCAATTACTCTAATACACTTAAGATATTTTTTTTCTCTTTTAAAAACTCATCCCTATTATAAAGAGTAATAGTCTCATACCATGGAGTTTTATTGCTAGGCTGATCCCAATAATGAAAAACTGCATGGTTGACTGGCTTTATTAATAATGTTTTTACTCCTAAAGCACCAGCTAAATGAGCCGTACTATTACTTACGGTTATGAATAGATCTAAGTTTTTTAAAACAGCACTTAAGTTAAGAAAGTCATTAAAAATATCTAGGTTTTTTATTTCAATTATTTTATTATTTATTTTCGTATTAAAATTTTCTATTTCTTTTTCTACATTTCCATATTGAAGATTTATAAAATCTATATGATTATTTTCAAATAAGTACTCTATATCAGTTAATTTCAATGATTTTTCATCAGCATATCTATTTTTAAAACTTTTCCAAGAAATTCCAACTTTAAATTTTTTATTCATCTGTTTTAGCTGTTTTTGATAATCAGGGGCTAATTTTTTTGGATTCACTAAGTAAGTACTATTATTAAATTCTGTAATATTTTTTCTAAAATATTTACCAAGACTACCTGCATAAATAACATAATCAAATTTTTCAATACTATTTTTATATTTTGAAATCGATCCTAATTCAGTAAAACAATTTTTATACTTACTAAAAGAATTTATAAATAAATTTTTGAGTCTTGGATCACATTCAATAGTAACATTTTTCCAATTCTGCAGAACATCTCTATACATGGTGCCATACAAAATTTCATCACCAACACCTTGTTCTCTTAACACCAAAATTTTTGAGTTAAAATTAATATTTTTTTTTATGTATAGTTTTTCTTTAATATTTTCTATTGTTGTATTTTTTTCGATAAAATCAGATAAATTTAATCTTCCATCAAAATATTTCCATCCCAATTTAAAATTTTGTTTTTTTAAATATATTAATGATAATATTTTTTGAATATTTCCATCCTCAGGATTAATACTTAGAGCCTTCAAACAATATTCTAGAGCTGTTTCTATTTTGTCTAAATCAAAATAGGTTTTAGCTAAATTATTTATTATTGATGGGTTGTTAGGATTAATTTTTCTTGCCCTCTCATAATACTCAATAGCTTTCTGGTAGTGACCCTCCTCCCTATAAAATCCTGCTAAATTATTATTAATTTCATATGAATCTTTATTTATTTCAAATGCTTTAACAAAGAATTTTTCAGCCTTAACTGACTCTCTAGTTTCATGGTAAACTCTACCTAAAGAATTTAAAATACTAAAATTTCTACTATCAATTGATAGCGCTTTTTTAAAAATTTTTTTTGATTTATCTATTTCATTTTTTGCAAAATAATTAAGTCCAAGAATATTTAAAAAGTTTATGTCGTCACTATTATTTTTTAAAAAACTTTCACATATTTTTACAGAATCTGTATACTTTTTTAATTTAAACAAAACAAAAGCCCTATCTCTAATTATTTCACGATTAATAATTTTTTTATCTATTAATAAGTCTATAAGTTTCAGTGATTCTCTATAATTTTCCTGTCTTAAATTTAAAAGATAAAGGTTTATTATAGCTTTAAAGTTTCCAGTATTTTTAATTAAATAATTATACTTAATTATTGCATTTTCATACAGATTTAAATCTTGCTCTATGACAGCTAAATTAAATATCAATTGATTATTTGATCTATTATTTTTATAAATTTTTAAAAGATCTTTATAGGCCTCTTTTTTATTTCCATTAGAAAACTTTTTAAGCGCAACGTTAATTTTACTTTCAACACTCATTATTTAGGAACCCAGTCTAAACTTTAAGTAAGACTGGGCTTAGTTAAATTTATAATGTTTAAAATTATCTTCTTTGACCGAATAGTTGTAGTAGTAATATAAATAAATTTATAAAATCTAAGTATAACTTGAGTGCTCCCATCAGAGCTTTCTTAGAACCTATTTCGTCACTATCGCCACCATAGTACATATTCTTAATATTTTGTGTATCATAAGCAGTTAGCCCAACAAATACCAATACTCCAATTACTGATATTGCAAACTGTAAAGCTGATGATCCTACAAATATATTAACTATACTAGCCAATATGATTCCAATTAAACCCATAAATAAAAAACCACCTAACTTTGTTAAGTCTCTTTTAGTTGTATAACCATACAAACTCATCGCACCAAAGGTACCTGCGGTAATAAAAAATACTCTAGCTATAGAAGTTTGGGTAAATTCAATAAAAACTGATGCTAAAGATAGCCCCATTATACTTGAAAACAACCAAAAGGTTACTTGAGCTGATGAAACTGACATTTTGTTTATTCTGGCACTTAAATAAAAAACAAATCCAAGAGGTGCTAGCATTATTATCCATTTTAATGGAGAACCAAAAAGTAATGCACCTATTTGCGTAACACCTACTATTTGACCCATATCATTGGTAACTATTGATGCCTTGCCAAAAAAATAAGCAATAAAACCTGTAAGCATCAAGCCAATTGTCATATAATTGTAGACCTTAAGCATATAAGCGCGCAAGCCCTCATCAATTGCTGCTTGATCTACTGATTTAGTAAATGATCTTTGATTAAAGTCTAAAGACATAAATTCTCCTTTTAATTATTTGTAATATCGCTATAAATTTGACAAATTCAAGGCATTTCTAAAAATAGTATGAAGTATAGGAAATTAGGAAACACGGAAATCGACGTTAGTGTAATTTGTTTAGGAACAATGACTTTTGGTGAACAAAATTCTCAGGAAGAGGGCTTTGAACAAATGGATTATGCATTGGAAAGAGGCGTGAATTTTTTTGATACTGCTGAACTTTATGCTGTTATGCCAAGAAAAGAAACATATGGTAGAACTGAAGAAATTATTGGCAATTGGTTTAAACAAAGAAACAATAGAGACAAGATAATACTTGCTTCAAAGATTGCCTCTAAATCAGAGGATGATTTAGATTGGATCAGAAAGGGTTCAACAACTTTAGGTTTTGATAGAAAGAATATGGATCTTGCAATCGATAATAGTCTTAGAAGACTGAAAACAGACTATATTGATTTATATCAACTACATTGGCCAGAGAGAAAAGTGCCAAAATTTGGAGTCTTAGATTTCAAATATGACCCAAATGATGATTGGACTGAAATTGAACAAGTTTTGGAAAACCTTGATCGTTTAGTAAAGGCTGGGAAAATAAGATATGTGGGTTTATCTAATGAAACACCCTGGGGAGTAATGAAATTCTTGTCACTTTCTAATGAAAAAAACTTGCCAAGAATGATGTCAATCCAGAATGTATATAGTTTAGTAAATAGAGTTTTTGATATAGCAAATTCAGAGGTATCTATAAGAGAACAGTGTGGTCTTTTAGCTTACTCACCTTTAGCGGGAGGAAGGCTTAGTGGAAAATATATCGGAAATAAAAAACCAAAAAATGCCAGATATACAATTTGGCCCCGACGCTTTGATCGTCATCACACAAAAAGGGGAGAAGTTGCAATAGAATCATATTTTAAATTAGCTAAAAAATATGGAATTACACCTTCAACATTTGCAAACTCTTTTGTAAATAACAGACCATTTGTAACTAGTAATATTATTGGAGCAACAACAATGCAACAACTCAAAGAAAATATAGATAGTATTGATTTAACATTATCTGATGAGATAATGTTAGAAATTGAAGAAATTCATTTATCAGATCCAAATCCTTGTGTTTAAGATTACATTAGATCTTAATAATATTTAATAATCTTTCAACATCTGTAATATACGCTCTGTCCCATAAATAGACATTCAAAAGTGAATAATAGAGTTGATATACTGCTTCATAATTTTTATATTCTTTATCAATTTCTAAAATTTCACTATATTGATCTATAAAACTTTCCCCAATAAAATTTGGGTTAAACCATTTTAAGTATGCAATTTCTAGTTCATTATGTCCAAAAAATGATCCAGGATCTATAAAACCAACAAAATTATAATTATTAAAAAGTATATTTCCCTCCCACATGTCTCCATGTAATAAAGATGCTTTGGGTTTATCTGGGATAAAGTTATGTATATTATTTAACAACAATTCAATTTTTTTATTAATTGAATTATCCATTGGTTCGGAAGAATTAATTTTTTCAAATATATATCCAAGTCTAAGATCTCTATAAAAATTAACCCATGAGCCACTTGGTTTATTGATTTGTCTAAGTCCTCCAATTTGTGTATCAAAACCAAAACCAAAATTTTCATTAATTATTGAATGTAAAGAAACAATAGCTTCTAATAAATCCTTTTTTGTGTCATTTGGCTGCAGTTCATTATTTTCTATAAAAGATATTAATAAGAAATCATTATTATTAGAATAAATCTTTGGAAACAGTTTTAGGTTTAGATTATTTAAAAAAATAAGATTTTTAGTTTCTGACTCAATGGCATTAAATCCATTTTTTCTATCAACATAGTATTTAGTGATGTAATTTTCTTGATTTTCTTGAATGAGCTTCTCACAATTTATCCCAAAAGAGTTAGATAATAATTTACGCTTTACAATCTTTTTATTACTTAATAATTTTTCTATACGAATAAGATAATCTTTGTTAATCATTTAATAATGCCTCAAAAAATAAATATTCAATACTTAGTTTCATATTTAGGATTGATCCCATATTTTTATATATTGTTTGATAAAATTTTTTTATACCAAATTAAAGAAGAAATTTTGATTAATTTTGCTATATATTATTCACTTATAATTATTGTCTTCATCGGATCTATTAACTGGAACCTAGAGCTAAGAATTAAAAATCATATTGTTTTTTATGGAGTGGTCCCAAGTATATTTGCTCTAAATATTATAATTCTTAATTTATACAATTTTAATCAAACAAAAATTATAATTTCAATTTTCAGCTTCATTATATTACAATTATTTTTTGATTATATTTTAATATACATTAAAAAAATTGATAAAACCCCATTTTATTTTTTAAGAGCTCCATTGTCCTTGATTATTACTCTGATATTAATAATTATTATAACTTAGTTCTAATTGATCCAACTTTAATTTTAGCATGATTAATCAAATCAAACGCATATTTTTTTTTAAATTCCCTTAACTGGTCTTTATTGAATAGTTTGTATTTTTTGAATAAATTATAAACAATAGGTGGTATTGCTCTTTCATTGCCATCAGATACTTTTATAACTCCAACATAATCTTTTTCAAGATCAATAAAAAGAAGAACACCTTCAGCACCGCCTTTACAAAAAATTTTTTTCTTTCCAATCATCATTATATTACTATCCAAACTATCTGTGCCGCCTATATATTTAGGGTTACTAATTACAGAATTTATTAAAGTTTTAACTTCATGCATATAATCAAAATTACCCTTATAGCTTTTAATTAAATTAATTAGCATTCTTGTAATATCAACAATCCTAAAACTATACTGAGGCGCACTACACCCATCGATGCCAAAATTTTTTTTTTTTAATTTTACATTAGAAAATTTTTCAAAAATATTTCTGATTTTAACTTGATGAGGATGATTAAATGTTAAATACTCACTAACTTTGTGATCATTCATTAAACAACTCGAAATCATTGCCAAATGTTTACCACAGCAATTATTATGCAAGACACTAGCAAAGTCATTTAATCGTAATAATTTTTCTGTAGCTTTGACGTTTAGAGGATTATGAATTCCACATTTTAAGTCTTTTTTTTTAATTTTAGTTTTTTGCATCCAATTTTGTAATTCTTTAATATGGTAATTTTCTCCTCTATGAGAGGAACATGCTAGTGCAATACTTTTATTATTTAAATTAAAATGCTCTATTGCATTTGATTGAACGAAGGGTATGGCTTGAAATATTTTTATAGAGGATCTTGGATAAATATAATCCTTATCATTGCCACTGGTAAATATATTTTTTCCATTGATATTGGTTAAGGCAATTTTAATTTGATGCTGGCTCTCTAATTGATTTGATCTAAAAAAATTAGTTGTTACTATTCCCACTTGATCATTATAAATCAAGTTTGATAAAATTACTTAAAAAAAGATTTTATAAATGTGAAAAGATTTAAAAAGGAACCAAATTTACCGAAGAAAATTACGTCCTGCTCCGTTATTGTTAAACAAATACAACCTTCATCTTTACACGCAATTGGAGTATGCTTTATTTGTTGATCATTAATTTGTATATCACCTTTGTTGTACTTGCCATATTCATCACAAAAACTTCCACTTAAAACGAGTATGTATTCTTTACCTCCATGTGAATGTATCGGCACAGAAGATCCTGGTTCCATTTTTATTAATTTAAGCTCATCTTTATCATTAATAGTTGGGATGAATTCACTAAATCCTTTATATAATTGCTTCCATTTAATTTGGTCTAATGGACCGACTAGTTTTGAAATTGGGTTAGCATCGGTTTTAAAAGTAGAGCTTGTTTTGTTATTAGATTTGATACAGTCTTTATAACTGAATGAAATCGCGGCATCGTTGTTATCTATAAGGTTGTCTCCAAGTATATTCTCAAATGTGCTATGAAGCTGTGATGCCTTTGAATTGAGGTAAAGGTAAGTTGACGTAAAAATGGATTTTGAGGGTCCCAAAGATCCAGATGCGAAGTCAAAAATTAGTTGGTTTTTTACTACTGTTCCGTTCATAATAATCTTTGCATTTTTATTAATATATGCCTTATTCTAGATTTAACTGTGCCTAATGGAATTTCAAGCTCTTCGGCTATTTTTTTATGACTTTTATTTTCAAAAAAATTCATTTTTATGATTTTTTGTTGATCTAGATCTAATTCACCATTAATTTTTCTTATTTGTTCACCTATGTCCTTTTCTCTAACATCTGTCAGGCTATTTTCTTGGTATAGAAATTCCCTTATATCTTCCTCATTGTAATTTATTTTCGAATTTTTCCTTAAAAAGTCTACTTTTTTGTTTCTAGCAATAGAAAATATCCAGGTTGATACTGCTGATTTATCACTATTATATAAATGTGATTTTGACCATATTGCACTCATTACCTCCTGGGTCAATTCCTCAGCAGTTTCTCTCAATAGGCCGTTTTGTAGATAATAAGCATTAATTTTGGGTGCTATAAAATCAAATAAATTAGAAAAGGCTATTTCGTCGCGATTTATACTGATTTCAGTCATCAAATTTGAAAGATCAGATTTATTCATATTTCCTTTGTCATCCCTTAAAGACTCTTAACTAATTGTGTAAGATATACTAAAAGTATTTTTATGAAAATATATATACTCTTCATTATTCAAATTAGTTTAATATTTTCAACTTCAGCTATTTCGATAGAGGCAGGTAAATGGGAGTTTGTTAAAGCTGATGAATATTGTTATGTTGGAAGTCAGGCAACTGAAACAGATCTTCCAGAAAATAAAAAAAGAGGTGATTACTATATTCTGGTCTATAAAAATATTGGCTCACCAGACACTATTGTTCAAATTGAAGCAGGATATGATTATAAGATTGGGGAAGATATTATAGTTAATATAGATAAAGGTGAATATTTATTTTATACAACTGAAGATTTGCCAGGGGCTGCGTGGACTAACGAAGATTCCAAAGTGATATTTGCAATGAAAAAAGGACTTAAACTTATTGTAACTGGTGAGTCAGCTAGAGGAACAACCACAAATGACACATACACATTGAACGGCTTTACTGCGGCTTACAACAAATTAGTAGAAACTTGTTAATGCCTAAAAAAATTGTATTAGCCTATTCAGGCGGTTTAGATACCAGCGTAATTTTAAAATGGTTACAATTAAAATATGAATGTCCAATTGTAACATTTACAGCTGATATTGGACAGGGTGAAGAGCTTGAGCCTGTAAGCAAAAAAGCAAAAGATCTAGGGGTTAAAGAAGTTTTTATTGAGAATCTTCAAGAAGAGTTTGTAAGTGATTATGTTTTTCCTATGTTTAGAGCAAATGCTTTATACGAAGGTACTTATTTATTAGGAACAGCTATAGCACGCCCTTTAATTGCAAAAAAACAGATTGAAATTGCTAATTCGGTTAATGCAGACGCAGTTGCCCATGGCGCTACAGGAAAAGGTAATGATCAAGTAAGGTTTGAACTAGGTTATTATGCTAATGATCCAAATATTATTGTTATAGCCCCATGGAGAGATTGGGAATTTACTTCAAGAAACGATCTACTAGATTTTGCTAAAAATTACCAAATCAAAGTTCCAAAAGATAAAATTGGAGAACCACCCTTTAGCACTGATGTAAATTTATTACATACTTCTTCAGAGGGTAAGATTTTAGAAGATCCATGGATCGAACCTCCAGAATATATCTTTTCAAGAACTAAGAACTTAAAGGATACTCCTGATAATCCACAAAATATAATAATAACATTTAAAAATGGAGATCCGGTTGCTTTAAATGACAAACCTAAGAAACCACATAAATTATTGGAAGAGTTAAATAATATTGCAGGAAAACATGGCGTTGGGCGAATTGATATTGTTGAAAACAGGTTTGTAGGTATGAAATCAAGGGGTATTTATGAAACACCAGGCGGAACAATTTTATCACACGCCCACAGAGCAATTGAAAGTATTACGCTTGATAAAGGTGAGGCACATATAAAAGATAATATAATGCCTAACTACGCTGAAATGATTTATAATGGCCTTTGGTTTTCGTCAGAAAGAATAGCTCTTCAAAAAATGATAGATGAGACTCAAAAAAAAGTCAATGGTGAAGTTAAATTAAAAATTATTAAAGGAAATGTAATAGTTACTGGAAGGAAATCACCAAATAGTCTTTATGAAACCTCTTTAGTATCATTTGATGAAAAAGGTGATTATAATCAGAAGGACGCAGAAGGTTTTATTAAAATAAATTCAATAAGATTAAAAAACTATTATAAAAAGTAATGGGTTATGGAGATGATCTTTTAGTAACAGCACTAGCTGCCATTGAAAAAAAGAAATATCCGGAGCGACAGATTGTAATAGGAAATATTAATAAAAGAAATGCATTCCATTCTGTTATTTATGACAACAACCCCAATATATCGAATTGTAATAAGCTAGATAAAAATAAAGAAGTTCACATTATTAATTATCATTCTGAAAATAGACCTTATATTGATTATACACAAAGTACGAATAAAAAATATTTTTGGAATACAAGCTATAGAGCTGTTCCAGGAGAGCTATTTTTTTCAAAAGAAGAAAATATTTTGGCAGACAATATTTTAAAAGATGCAATTAAATTTTGGAGTATCAAGAATTTAAATAAGAAACCTAAAGCAATAATTTTTTTGGAGACTAATTCAACTAAAATTAAACATAAAAATTTTTCAATTAAACATATAAATAAAAGTTGGAGTCCTGACGGTTGGGTTAGTTTAGTTAATTTACTAAAAGATAATTATTTATTTATAAATTCTGTACACGATTACTCGATGAATATTGACGGTGTGTATTCACCAAAATCTATGGACTTTCGAACAGCTTGCTCTGTCATGAATAAATGTGATTTATACGTAGGTCCTGAAGGAGGTTTTAGTCATGTTGCTGGTGCGCTAAGAAAAAAGGCTGTTGTTTACTATGGTGGATGGATTGATCCAAAAATCATAGGATATAGCTTTCATATAAACTTATACTTTGAGCATAAAAGTTCACCATGCGGCTTATATAGAGAAGTGTGTACGCATTGTGATGAAGCAAGAAAATCTATAACTGTTAGAAAGTTTAAAAATAGTATAGAATCTATTTTTATTTAGTTTCTTGTTATACAATAAATATAAAAATTAAATTTTTTAAATCAAATATGAATAAAAAATACTTAAGAGATATTTTATGGATATTCAACCACCCTCAGCCAGAAAGTATACCAAGTTATTATATCAGCGGGTTGATGCCTGCTCACCATCTATCTATTAAAAAAGTAGTATTTCTTGATATTAACAATCCACTCAAGATAATTGAGCATTACAATCCGAAATGTATAATAATTTCTAAGGCATTTAGTATAAAAGTTGCCAAATTAGCTGAGATTGCAAAAGATAAAGGTATTAAAGTTATTTCAATTTTCGATGACTGGATATTTGAGAATAAAAATAGAACTAAAATTAACTTACCATTAGCACTAAGTTCTGATTATATAATTACTAAAACTGCTAATGCAGCTGATGAAGTATATAAAAACACTAAGCTAAGTAGTGTAATCATACCTGATCCTATTAGATTTAAGTCACACACTATTTTTAAGAAAATAAGTCAACCGATTGAAGCATGTTGGTTTGGTATGCACTCAAATCATAATACAATAATAAATGAACTTAATAATTTAGATAAAATTAATTTGAAAATTAATCTTTCTATAATTTCAAACACTCATGAAAAGTTTTATGAATTTTGTAATATTAATATTTTTAAAAACATTAAAGTAAAATTCATAACGTGGAATGAAAAAAGTAATAATGATATCATTAAAAGTGATGTAGTGCTTTTACCTTATTCTAACGATAAAAAACGCTTAGTTAAATCTTCAAATAGAATAGTTGAATCCCTAAATCTAGGAAGGTTTACAATTTTATCAAATGCTATTCATTTTGAAGAATTTAAAAATTACACATACTTTGGTAATTTATCAGACG
>MDTG01199743.1_pt1 | contig 14284 bp, 10 predicted proteins | sample 811421 | NCBI WGS metagenome assembly MDTG01 (sample SAMN05326645, study PRJNA326480) | marine metagenome | isolation source: seawater | place: Pacific Ocean: South East | collected 2011
AACATACCAGTAATATTCCTAGAGGTGACAGAAGTAACTCAGTTATAGAACCTTATCTCACTGATCAATGGTATGTTGATATCAAGCCTCTAGCTGAACCAGCAATAAAAGCTGTTAAAGATGAAAAAATCCGTTTTATTCCAGATAATTGGTCAAAAACATATTTTGACTGGATGGAGAATATACAAGATTGGTGTATCAGCAGGCAGCTATGGTGGGGACATAGAATTCCAGCTTGGTATGATAAAGATGGAAATATATATGTAGGTAAAAATGAAATAGAAGTTAGAAAAAAATATAAATTAGCTAACAATATAAAATTAAATCAAGATCCTGATGTTCTTGATACATGGTTTTCATCAGCATTATGGCCCTTTAGTACACAGGGATGGCCGACTAAAACAAAATCGTTGGAAGAATTTTATCCAGGTCAAGTTTTGGTCACTGGATTTGATATTATCTTTTTCTGGGTTGCTAGAATGATAATGATGGGAATTAAATTTACAGGTAAAGTTCCATTTAAAGAAGTATATATTCATGGTCTGATAAGAGACCATAACGGTCAAAAGATGTCCAAGTCCAAAGGTAATGTTTTAGATCCAATCGATTTAATTGATGGTACAAATATAGAAGATCTTATTAGAAAAAGAACCTCTGGGCTGATGCAGGACCATCTCAAACCAGAGATCGAAAAAAATACAATTAAGCAGTTTCCTAACGGGATTGAGAGCTACGGTGCAGATGCATTAAGGTTTACTTTTGCCTCACTAGCGACAACTGGTAGGGACATTCGTTTTGATATTGGTAGAATTGAAGGTTATAAAAATTTCTGCAATAAGCTATGGAATGCAGCTCATTTTGTCCTCTTAAATACAGGCAACTTCAGTTTAAATAACAATGACTCATTCAAGTATACCGTAGCTGATAATTGGATTAAATCACATTTAAACGAAGTTACTAGAAATATACATCATCATTTTAAATCTTATCGTTTTGATCTAGCAGCACAATGTCTTCATGAATTTATTTGGCATGAGTTCTGTGATTGGTATCTAGAGTTCGCTAAAGCGTGCCTTCATTGTAATGAATGTGATGAAAATATTAAAAATGGCACTAAAGAAACTTTAGTAACTACTCTTGAGAGTATCTTGAGGCTTCTTCATCCAATCATGCCGTTTATAACTGAAGAGATATGGCTTGAATTAAAATCAAAACTAAAGCTTCAAGAAGAAACTATTATGTTGAGACCATACCCTAGTTATCAAACATCAAGATTAAATAAAAATGCAAAAAATGAAATTAATTGGATTAAACAATTTATAATAGGTGTCAGACAAATACGTGGTGAAATGAATATTCCTCCAGGAAAAATACTACCAGTCATAGTACAAAAGTCTAATAACGAAGATGAATTATTTATAGAAAAGTATCTAGGTTTAATTAAGTATATCGGAAGAATTGAATCAATTCGTAAACTTGATTACAAAGAAAAAGAACCTATATCATCTATGGCAATGCATGGAAAAATGAAATTATTAGTTCCACTTGCTGAGCTAATAGATATTGATGATGAGATTAAAAGATTAACTAAAAAAATAATTTCAACGACCAAAGAAATAGATAAAAGTCATTTAAAACTAAGCAACAAAAATTTTATAAGTAATGCACCATTTGAGATAGTAGAGCAAGAAAAATTACGTATCCAAGAAAATGAAACTCTTATTAGTGAATTAAATATTCAGATTGATAAGCTTCGAAAATAATCAGAAAAATAACTCATCATCACAACCATCTAATAACAATAGAACAATGTTGTTTAGATTAATTGGTAAAATATTATTGAACATCTAGAGATGCTTAGCTCAATTATCCCTCATAATAAGATAGCAAAGATTAAATCAATTGGTCGCTGCATTGGTCCAAGTTTGGCTCTTGTTATTTATCAAATTGCTAGTACAAAAAATAGTCCAGTGATTGTTTTAGCTGAAGATGCGCAACATGCAGAACAATTAAAAAATGAAATTTCATTTTTTAATATGAATAATATACCCATCGATTTTTTTCCCGAATGGGAAACACTACCATATGATAGTTTTTCCCCACATCAAAGTATTATCTCAAATCGACTTAAAGTTTTAAGTGGGCAAAAAAAACCTTGTCATAAGATCATTATTGTCTCTGCAAATGCACTTTTTAATCGCCTACCTCCTCCAACTTATATTAATGCTCATACTTTATCTTTAAAAATTGGTGACCACATTAAATATGAAAATATCTTAAGAGAACTTTTTCAGAATGGCTATAGGAAAGTTTCCCAAGTTGAAGAGCATGGTGAATATGCTACTAGGGGGTCTTTATTAGATATATACCCTATGGGTACAAACAAACCTTTAAGAATTGAGATTTATGATGATAGCATTGAATCACTCCGTTACTTTAATACAGATACACAATTGACTGAAAAAAAAATAGTTGCTATTGACATCCTTCCAGCAAAAGAAATTCCACTAGATGAAAAATCAATAAGATATTTTAGATCATGTTATCGAGAAAAATTTGAAGGTAATCCCACAGATTCTCAACTGTATCTTGATATTTCTAATGGCATATCTCACGGAGGAATAGAATATTATTTGCCACTTTTTTTTGATAATACAGCAACTTTTTTTGACTATTTTAGTAAGGATAATTTGATTATAGCGCCAAATAATCTAATTGATATTTTAACTAAGTATTGGACAGACATTAAAAACCGGCATGACATAATTAAAGAGGATTATGGTCAATCATTGCTCGAACCAGATGAGGCATTCTTAACCTTAACAACAATAAAAAAAATACTTAAAAACCTTAATATTATTAATTTCAGTCACTTCGCTCTTAAAGAAAACAAAGATACTTTTAATCTCATAACTACTATTTCACCACCCATAAAAATAAAGACAAGATATGAAAAATCCACTCTTGAATTGAACACATTTATATCTAATTTCAAAGGGAGAGTTTTATTTACCGCTGAATCCGCAGGGCGAAGAGAAATAATTTATGACTATCTAAATGATATGAGGCATCCCATACAAAGAGTGAACAACTGGCTGGAATTTTATAATACTGACCATGATCTAAATTTAATAATAGCTCCATTTGATGAAAGTGTAATTTTATCCAACGAAAAAGTAGCAATTATTACCGAACAACAACTGTTTGGTGAAAAACCAAAGCAACGAAATCGTAACTTTAATAATAAAGACCCTGAAACCATTATAAAACAATTGACTGATTTAACTATTGGTGCACCAATAGTTCATGTGGTCTATGGAATTGGCCGCTATAGAGGTCTAATTAAACTTAATTATAGTGAAGATATTGAAGAATTCCTTCATCTCGAATATGCCGATAGTGATAAATTATATGTTCCAGTCCATGCATTAGATTTGGTATCACGTTATACCGGATCTTCACCAGAGCATGCACCACTCCATCGCCTGGGAACAGACCAATGGATAAAAGCGAAAAAACGCGCTGTTAAAAAAATATATGATGTAGCTGCTGAGCTACTTGATATCTATGCAAGAAGAGCAGCGAAGAAAGGGCATGCTTTTAATTGGTCAGAAAATGAATATCGCGCCTTTGAATCAGACTTTCCATATGAAACTACTGAAGACCAAGAAAATGCTATCTTAGCAGTCTTAGAAGACTTATCCTCACCAAAACCTATGGATAGGGTGATTTGTGGTGATGTTGGCTTTGGAAAGACAGAGGTTGCCTTAAGAGCAGCATTTGCAGTAGCCATTGGAGGTAAGCAAGTTGCTGTAATGGTTCCAACGACATTATTAGCACAGCAACATACTCAAACATTCATTAATCGATTTGCTGAATGGCCAATAAAAATTGCAGTTTTATCCAGATTTCAATCAAAAAAAGAAATTCTAAGTACTGTCTCTAAAATTAAGTCAGGTAATATTGATATTGTTATAGGTACTCATAAAATTCTGCAACACACAAAAGATTTTTGTCGCTTGGGATTAGTTATTATTGATGAAGAACATAGATTTGGCGTGCGCCACAAAGAGGCAATAAAAAATCTTAGGAGTGATATAGATATACTGACCCTTACTGCTACCCCCATTCCAAGAACTCTCAATATGACACTCGGTGGAATAAGAGAATTATCTCTTATAACCACACCCCCAGATAATCGTCTAGCGGTAAAAACTTTTATAACCGAATGGAGTGATGCTCTCATAAAAGAGGCATGCTTAAGAGAGGTAAAACGTGGTGGGCAAATTTATTTTATACATAATCGTGTTGATGATATCGAAAATATCAAACTAAGATTAGAAAAATTATTACCTGATATCACCATTAGGATCGGCCATGGGCAGATGCCAGAGAGGAAACTTGAGGCGGTGATGCTTGATTTTTATCAAAGACGTTTCAGTATATTATTATGCACAACGATAGTTGAAAGTGGACTAGATATTCCAGTTGCAAATACAATTATTATTAATCGTGCTGATAAATTTGGTCTTGCTCAACTTCATCAATTAAGAGGAAGGGTTGGTCGATCCCATCATCGTGCATTTGCATATCTTATATCACCTCCTAAGATTAACTTAACCGCCGATGCCAATAAAAGACTCGAAGCTATTAGCTCTCTTGAGGATCTTGGCTCAGGATTTACTCTTGCGACTCATGATCTTGAAATTCGTGGTGCTGGAGAATTGCTGGGAGATGTGCAAAGTGGTCAAATTCAAGAAATTGGGTTCTCCCTTTATACTGATATGTTAAAGCGTGCCGTTGAATCATTGAAAAATGGAAGTCATATAAAACTTGATGAGCCATTTAATACTGGTGTTGACATCAATCTTAACATCCCATGCTTGCTACCAGATGATTATGTGCCAGACGTTCACCTTCGATTAATTCTATACAAAAGAATAGCAAATGCAGATAAAGATGAATTGATTAAAATAAAAATTGAATTGATAGACCGTTTTGGTATGTTACCACAGGAGGCCTTAAATCTATTACGAATGAGCACAATAAAACAGACCTCTAATATAATGTATATTAAAAAAATTAATATAAATGCAAATGGTGGATACATACAATTTGACAAATCTTCAAAAATAGCTATTGAAAAATTAATTCATATGATTAGTACAAATGAACTATATCAAATGAGTGGTCAACACAGACTAAACTTTAAATGTGAACTTAACAGCCATGAAGAACGTTTTGATTTTGCAGAAAAGCTTCTTAATGGACTGACTAACTAAGTATTGTTAAGGTAATAATCAAATAATATTGATTTTAAAAATTAACATGAATATAAAAAAAACTAGCATCAACAGGCTGCATGACCATTCAAAAAAAATTTTATACTTTTTCATAATAATATTTAATATCAACCCTAATGTTCTAGCAAATGATAATGTAGTTATTAATCACGGTAATATTGCTGATCATTTAGTCGAGTTAATTGTATTTAAATATCTAGATGAAACATCAATTGGTACTGAGATCTTCGAAAAAAAAATAACTTCAAATCATGAAAATCAGTATAAAAAAATCAATGATCTGGAATTAATTGATATTTCAATCATAGATCAACTTATACAAGAGGATATTTCTTTTGGTGAAGCACCAGAAAATAATAATACTATTTATCTCAATGAGCTTCCAACTGATAAAAATATTCTATTTAAGTTAGCACCAAAAGAATCATGGACTCTTGAAAATACCTACAGTCGATTGGATCGTATAAAAGTATATCAACCTATTATTTGGAATGGCTGGTACCAATCTTTAAATGAATTAGACTTTTCTCAAAATATTAATATTAGACGCTTAAAAAATACACTAGGAGTACTTAAAGGTCATGTAAAATTATATACCAGTAAAGGAGGAAAACTTAGGCTTGCTCTTGATATCAGTATGCTTGAAGAAAATAAATATTGGCCTAAGAGCGAGGAAATTTATGATCTTGAGAATACAGATACACTACCTCAATCATTTACAGAAATAATCAGTTATCCCTTTACTGATGATAAAGAAATGAAACTAAATGAATTACGCTACTTCGATCATCCAAAATTTGGGGTTATTGCGAAAGTCACCAAGATCAATATTCCTTTAATGAATAATGAAATGAAGAATGCAAAAATAGATCCTCTAAAAGGAAATGTATTTGATCAACACCAAACAAATAATAGTCAACAATATGTCTCCTTGATAGATAGAGGTATAGTTGGGCTTGCTAAGACTGGAAAATATATCTCTTTAACTATTAATCGAAATGGTAAATATGAAATTCATGTAGCTGATCAATTAGCAATAGATAAATTAAAGCATAATGAAATAAAAAATGATTCTTTCACTTTTACGGTAAGTAATGGTAAAGAGAGTGAAAAAAGACAATTAAACATTCAGATTACTGGAATCAATAATCCACCTATATCCATGGATAGAACAATAATACATGATAATTTAACTCCTTACTCATTCAGTATTAATGATTTTTATTTCGATGATGCAGAAAGCGATATTTTAAAGTATTTAATCCTTACCGAACTGCCATCTGATGGAAAAATATACCTAGAATATCCCTTTGGCATATGGGATGTGAGTAATGATATGCAAATTGACTACGAAGAAATATCACATCTGAGGTATCAAGGATCAATATTAGGAAGAAATAAAGATACTTCTCTCGTAAAGTACAGAGTGAGCGATGGTCAGGTAATTAGTGATACTGAATATAGTATAATATTTCAAAAACCAACCTTAATAGAATTAAAATCTAAGGACATTCCAAATAATTTATTATCTAAAGACAATATTGAAAAAATATTAACTAACTAGCCCTTTAATTCAAAATCCTGATCACTTAATCGATTTTTAAGATTACGAGTAGCGATTAACCAAGCATCACTAGTCATTAATTCCAATCTTGTTGGTGATTTTTTACCTATTAATCTAGCTAAACGAGACATTGAAGAGTAGCTATATTGATGTCTTAATATCCTTGCAGTATCTTTAGCTTCCTCTCTGTTGTTACACATAAGTACCATGTCACAATTGGCTTTTAATGCCAATTTAGTCCGTTCCAGAAGTTTTCCATAAGGTATGAGAGCCTTCATACTTAAATCATCACAAAATATCACTCCATTGAATCTAAGCTGGTGCCTTAGATGATCCTTTATCCAGTATTCAGATAAACTTGCTGGCATTGCATCTACTTGTTTATAAATTATATGTGACATCATCACAGCACCTATTGCATTTTTTCTAATCAAGCCCTCATATGGATAAATATCATCAAGTAGATGAGAGAAACTTCTTTGATCAACAGGTAACTCTAAATGTGAATCAGCAACAACATAACCATGTCCTGGAAAGTGTTTAGCGACCGCTTGCATTCCTGCTTTATTTAGACCACATGTATATTTATAACTCAGATGTTCTACAATCTCTTTATTCTTATGAAAAGATCGATTTCCTATAATCTCACTTGCACCCCAATCAATATCAACGCATGGACCAAAACATAAATCTACTCCTACAGCACGAAGTTCAGCACCGATTATCCAGCCAATATTGTACGCAAGGTCACATGCATCTTTTTTATTAATATCGTAAAGACGACCCACATTTCGCATTGGAGGTATTTCTGTAAAACCTTCTCTAAAACGCTGCACTCGACCACCTTCGTGATCAACAGCAATCAATAAAGGGGGGTTTTGAATATTTCGAATTTCTCTAATTAAGTTGGTAATTTGATCTGGTGAATCATAGTTGCGACTAAATAGTATTACCCCACCAATAGATGATAATTTCAATAAAGCTCGATCAGCTGAAGTTAACTCCAAACCAGCAACATCTAACATAATAAAACCACGTGCCATTAAACTAGATTATGTGTGAAAATTATTGGGATCAAGTTCATAAAGAATTAAATTATAATGATTCTATATTATAATCATAAGTATATGATATATCTAATATTTAGAAAATAAAGCTATTGATTCAACATGAGCTGTATGAGGGAACATATCAATTATTCCCGCTGTATCTAAGGTATATTTCTTTTCATTTACAAGGACATCTGTATCTCTTGCTAAAGTTCCTGGATGACACGAAACATAAACAATTTTTTTTGCATCGAATAACTCTATATTACTAACAACCTCCATTGCCCCATTTCTTGCAGGATCTAATAAAAGTTTATTACATTTAAAGTCTGACCAATTATTATTTGAATCAAATAGATCGCCAGATAAAAACTCAATATTATTAATATTATTTAGCTTCGCATTATGTTGTGCACGCTTTATAAAATCCTCTTGCAGCTCAATACCTAGAACACTCTTAGCATAACGAGCTAATGGTAGACTAAAATTTCCAATACCACAGAATAAGTCAGTAATCTTATCAAGCTTATTTATATTTAATAATTCAATTGCCTTGGATACCATTAGTTTGTTTACTTCACTGTTAATTTGAATAAAGTCTGAAGAAATAAATTCAAGAGTGATGTCATGATCATCATGACAATAATTAAGTGGTCCTTCTAAAATATTCATATCTAGGAACTGAACGGTAGTTGGTCCACCACTTTGAAGTGCAATTCTTAGATTATTTTTCTCTGAAAATCCCTTCAATATGCCAATATCATTTTTGTTAGGTGATTCTAAAACTCTAAAAATAAGTTCTATTTTATTTTCAGCTATCGTAACCTCTATTTGCGGAATCTTATTTCTTATACTTAAGGAGCCAATTAATTCACTCAATGGATCAATTAAAGAATTAACAGGAAGACCTAAAATATCGCATTCATGCATATCAGTAACGTATGGCGCATAACGCTCACGAAAACCAACTAGGACACGATTTTTTCCTTTTACATCTTTCACACCAAGACGCGCACGACGACGATAATTCCAACTTCCATTATCTTTACAAGAATGGATTGTATCAAGCCACTCATGTGGGCTGGTTTTTCCAATGCGTTGTATATTATCTTTCAAAGTTTGAAACTTTAGCTCGCGTTGAGCAGAAACGCTCAAGTGCTGCAATGAACAACCCCCACACCTCCCAAAAACCTCACAACGTGGTTTAATTCTCTCTTTGCTTGGCTTTATTACCTCAAGTAACTCAGCTTCATCATATTTACGATGTTTTTTTCTGCGTCGAAAAAGTACTTCTTCACCCTCAAGTGCACCAGCAACAAAAACTTTTTTACCCTCAACATTTGCTATACCTCTGCCATCATGTGCAGAAGCCACAATAAAAGCAGTCTCAGGTAATTTTTTTAACATAATGAAGAAGTTTAATCTTGATTCCAGGCAAGTAAAAATTCTTTCAGATGAGCATGATTTTCTTTTGCAAGAGTGGCTCGAACCAAATCAAATTCGTTTTCCAAGATGGCTTTGGATAAATTACCGCGCATGAATTCATACTTTAGATAGACAAGATATGTATTTATAACGTCTGTCTCACAATAATCACGGATCTCATCGATTCCTCCTTCAAGCCAGCAAGGCCAAACTTTATCCCCACTCATTCCTAATTTTCCTGGAAAACCAAGCATTATTGCAATTTGATCTAGACTCGCACGTGCTCTTGGCTGATAACCTGATAAAACATCCATTAAGTCAATATGCCTTGCATGATACCTGCTTAAATAATTGTTATAACGAAAATTACTATCAAGTTTACCAACATCCCAGTACTTTTGAGCCTGCACTCCATGCTTCAATGCTCGATAGTGCAGCACAGGTAGATCAAAACCGACGCCATTCCAGGACAAAAGATTTGGAGTATATCTCTCTATCCCATCAAAAAATCGCTGTACTATTTCCTTCTCACTAGCATCACGATCACCAAGACTCCAAACTTTAAACGTTTCTTTAGTCCTTAAAGCAACTGAGATCGCAACAATTCGGTGTTGATGTAACGGTAAAAAATCAGAATTAGTTTTTTGTTTTTGCTTGAACATCATGGTATTTCCAATGTCCTTTTCTGATAGATCCTGCAAATTCCACATCTGTTTACCAAATTCAATATCCGGTATTGTCTCAACATCAAATGCAAAGCAATTCATTTTAAACTCCAATTTTCATCATTATAGAAAATGCTAGAATTAAGCCCGCCTCATCACTGAGACTTATATGACTTTCTCCAATTCCTAATTTCTTACAAACAGCTTGCCCTCTTGAAGAAAAAATTACCAAAGGCTTACCTAATTTATCATTTATTATACCTGTATCTCGAATCCATATACCATTTGAAAATCCGGTCCCCATGGCTTTAACAATAGCCTCTTTAGCCGCAAAACGCATAGCTAGAAAACGAATAGGATTTCTTGACTGTAGATACATACTTTGCTCCTCAGGCATTAAGAGTCTGTTGGTAAATTTTTCGCCAAAACGCATGTATGTTTTTTTGATTCTGGATAATTCAACAATATCCGTACCAATTCCATATATCATCTTATTATTTGCTTTATACTCTTGTTTGATTAATTAATTTGATCATCTTCACTATAGCTTCATCCAAACCTTCAAATGCTGCACGAGCAATAATTGAATGACCAATATTTAATTCTTGAATTACACCTATTTTCGCTATCTCAATAACATTTTGATAGTTTAATCCATGCCCTGCATGAACAATTAATCCTTTATCACTAGCATAACAAGCTGATTTAATAATTCGATTCAATTCATATTGTTTTTTACTTTCATCAGCATCAGCATATGCGCCAGTATGTAACTCTATTACTGAAGCACTTGTTTCTAATGTCGCATCAATTTGTTGGATATCAGGGTCAATAAATAATGATACCCTTATTTTAGAGCTATTAAGAATTTGACATGCCTTTTTTATACTATCCATACCATTAATAACATTTAAACCACCCTCTGTAGTTAACTCTTGCCTACTCTCCGGCACAAGACAACAATCTCTGGGTTTAAGATCACATGCAATTTCTAACATTTCCTCAGTTATTGCCATCTCTAGATTTAAATGCGTAAGCATTAAATTAGAAAATTTATAAATATCATCTTTTTGAATATGTCTTCGATCTTCTCTTAAATGCATAGTAATGCTGTCCGCACCTACTTTCTCAGCTCTTAATGCTGCAGCAACCGGGTCAGGATATAAGCCGCCTCTAGCTTGGCGTAGAGTCGCGATATGATCTACATTTACCCCAAGATTAATTTTTGTACTTTCTCTTTGCATCATCTTCTTTTCATTTCCTCTATTACTTTTCTGGTCATTAGTTTTTTATTACCTAATTGATGAGATATCACATTCCTTAATAATCGACTCGCACATTTTAGGGTATTTGTACAATTAAATTCTTGTTTACGTATTGCTATTAATTCACTTCCCAAAAAAATCATTGGACCTTTCTTTATATCAACCATACTTAGCCCCATATCAGGGTTGTAAATATAATATTTGATAGGATCTATTGGTAAACGTGTTCGACTATCTTCATCCAGATTCAATGCATATCCCAATAATTCTAGTAACTTAATCTCAAATTGACGCAAAGTTATTGAAAGATTTTCTATATTAATTAAATTTTTAATTGTTTCAGAATAAAGATGAAAAATCTCACTTTGAATATCATCCTTATGCAATAGTTTTAATAATAATTCATTTATATAATAACCAGATATCAATGCATCACCACTCAATGATAATGGCAATCCCTTCATTTCCACATCAATCAAAGTTCCTAAATTTAATCGTGACAGCCATGATATATTCAAAGGCATAAAAGGTCTTAAAATTCCTCTAAATTTAGATTTTGCCGATCTACTTCCTTTGGCTAATAATGCAATTCGACCATGGTCTGCAGTTATGACCTCAAAAATCATACTTGAATTACTGAACGGACGATGATGTAGAATCCAAGCTGGATGACTAAGAATGCGCTTTTTACTCATTGTAATTAATCTTTATAAATCATAGCCTAAACTTTGAAGGTCTTTATCGCTATCAGCCCAATTGACTTTAACTTTAACCCATAATTCAAGATGAACAGGTTTCTTCAATTGTTCCTTAAGGTCTATTCTGGCCGCAGTACCTATTTTTTTTAAAATAGTACCATTCTTACCCACTACAATCCCCTTCTGACTTTCTCTTTCAACCCAAATAATAGCTTGAATCTGAATATTCTTAGATTCATTTTTATAATTCTCAATTTCGACTGTCAACCCATATGGAATTTCTTGCCTTAGTTCTAATATTAGTTTCTCTCTAATTGACTCAGAAGCTATGAATTTTGGACTTTTATCTGTAATTGTATCTTCTGAATAAAGTTGTGGTGATAAAGGAAGATAGTTTGGAATTATCGAAAGAAGATCTTTTAAAGATTCTCTTCTTTTTGCAATAATAGGAATAATTTCATTAAAATTATGCCGCTCAGAAACCCTTGATATCTGTTTAAGTAATAATTCCTTAGGATGTATCTGATCAACTTTATTCATTAGCATGATCGTTGGTACTGAACTTTTCTTAATTCGATTTAAGACATCCTGATCTTCATCAGTCCAAGATTTGGCTTCACAAACAAATAAATTAAGATCAGCATCCATCAGAGCATTGGCAGCTGTTTTATTCATCATTTTATTCATTCTTTTTTCTGCTTTACGATGCAATCCTGGAGTATCTATAAAAATTGCTTGAAAGCTATTTTTCGTAAATATACCTAAGATTCTATGTCTTGTTGTTTGCGGTTTGCGCGTTACTATACTTATTTTATGCTTGAGTATGGTATTGATAAGTGTCGACTTACCAACATTTGGTCTTCCAATGACTGCAATAAAGCCACTTTTATAATCAATCGAATCTTTTTTATTTGGTTTGTTCATTCAATTTCTTTAGCATTGTATTAGCAGCTTCCTGTTCAGCTGCTTTTCTTGAAGAACCAACTCCAGAAACGATAATATTATTTTCCCCCACCTCACATCTGACAAAAAAAACTTGATTATGATCTTCACCTGATATTTTTTCCAAAATATACTTCGGTAAATCACTTCCATTATGTTGAAGTAACTCTTGAAGCTTTGTTTTTGAATCCTTTAATTGATCTAAATCAGGTAAATTATTGAATGACAATTTAAATAATTTTATTACAACAATTCTTATACTCTCATAACCACCATCAAGATAAATTGCCCCCAATACTGCCTCTAAAGTATCAGATAATACTGAGGGTCGATTTCTGACCCCACTCTTTTTTTCACCAGAACCCAGAGCGATTAAGTTGCTTAATTTAATTTTTGTCGCGATTTCATATAAAGTAGATTCTTGAACTAGTCGAGCCCTTAACCTTGTTAAGTCTCCTTCACTCACGTTGATCTTTATATGAAAAAGAAGGTCTGCAATTATAAAACCCAGTATAGCATCACCCAAAAACTCCAATCTTTCATTATTCTTAGAAGAAGCACTTCGATGCGTAAATGCTAATGTCAATAATGATTCATCCTTAAACTCATAATTTAAAAAATCAAAGCACCATTTTTTTCGATCACAAGAATAATTATTAGTCATAGGAATTATTCAATTATTCGACCAATACGTGACCAATCAGGCCATTCAATACCATCCATATGCATCCATATTCTAGCCGCCCTCCCAACCAAAAATGATTCAGGAATGGCTTCAATAAATCGACTATCACGGCTATTATCTCTATTATCCCCCATCATAAAATAACTATCTTCAGGCACTACATAGTAGCCCTCACCAATTGTATTCATCTGATTGGCAATGAGTATTGTATGCTCACTATCATCAATTATTTCAATAAATTGGGGTTTCATTTCATGAATTGGATTAACTGGATCTCTTTCCAAATCTATTAACATCCCATTTATTGTCAGTCTATGATCTTGATAAATAATCTTATCACCGGGCAAACCAATAACGCGTTTAATATAATTTATACTAGGATCCGATGGCAGTCGAAAAACAGCTACATCACCACGTTTAGGTTTGTCTACTTCCCATATTTTAGTTTCGAGAACTGGAAGTCTTAAGCCATATGAGTATTTTTTTACAAAGATAAAATCACCAATCAGTAATGTTGGTTTCATCGATCCAGAAGGTATTCTGAATGGTTCAAATATAAATGAACGTATTATTAGAACGAAAAATAATACTGGAAAAAAAGCATATGAATACTCCAAAATAGTATTTTTGATAGTCTTCTTTGAGTGTTCTGAAGAAGCTCTCTTCTTCCAAATTAGAATATCAGTAA
>MDTG01246681.1_pt1 | contig 14284 bp, 9 predicted proteins | sample 811421 | NCBI WGS metagenome assembly MDTG01 (sample SAMN05326645, study PRJNA326480) | marine metagenome | isolation source: seawater | place: Pacific Ocean: South East | collected 2011
CCATGGGACATGCTTCCACTTCCAAATCTTTTTAAAATATTTCTTACTGGTTCAACTTCTTCAATATTAATTGCTGTTTTCTTTTTAAAATCTACTAAGTCTCTTAAACTTATTGGAGGTAATTCGTAAACACCCTTAGCATATTTTTTGTAGGTTTCATATGAACTTAACGAAACCGCAGTTTGTAGCAAGTGTATTAATTTTCCTTGATACTGATGCTTTTCACCATTTTTCCTGTATCTGTATATACCACCTATAGGAAGTATATTAGTTGATGTTTTAAATGCTTCATTGTGTATTTCTCTGATTTTTTTTTCAATACCTGTCAAACCAATTCCTGAAATTTTTGATATAACGCCTGGAAAAAAGTCGTTAACAATTGTTCTGCTTAATCCAACCGTTTCGAAGTTACATCCACCTCGATAAGAACTTAAAACCGATATTCCCATTTTGGACATAATTTTTAACAATCCAAGATTGACAGATTTAATAAATCTATTAACGCAATCCTCGAAAGATAGATTATTAAAAAGCTTTTTTTTAAATCTTTCATAAAGACTATCTAATGCTAAATATGGATTAACAGTTGTGGCACCAACACCTATAACTGTTGCAAAAGAATGGGTATCTAAACATTCTCCAGACTGTACATTTATAGAGACATAGCCTCTTAATCCTAGTTTTACTAGGTTTGTATGCACTGCCCCAACACTTAATAAAGTTGGTATTGGATACCTATTTTCGGATATATTTTTGTCTGATAGCACTATTTGTGTAATTCCTTTTCTAACAGCTATTTCTGTATCTCTTTTCAATTTATCCAAAGATTTTTCCAAATTTTCTTCTTTAGAAAAGGTGCAATCGAATATTTTGTTATTATTACCAAAATATTTTATGAATTTTTCAAATTGTGAATTAGATAAAATTGGCGAATTTAATACATATATATTCTCTTCTGTCAAATTACTAAAATCCAAAATATTACCAAGATTCCCAAATCTAGTTTTTAAACTCATAACTTTGTTTTCTCTGAGAGAGTCGATAGGTGGATTTGTAACTTGGCTAAAATTTTGCCTGAAATAATGGTACAAAGGTCTATATTTATCAGAAAGTACTGCCAGTGGAGTGTCATCACCCATGGAGCCTGTTGCTTCTTTTGCATCTTCAGCCATTGGATGTAAGATTAATTCTAAGTCCTCTAAACTATAACCAAATGTATGTTGTCGTTTTCTAAGATCTGTCCCTATGTAGTTAGTTTTTTCTTTATCAATTAATAATTTTTTGTCTAGGTCAATTATTTGATTATTAAAATTTTTATATTCTTTAGCTAAATAATCTTTTATCTGATTATTTGTAAATACTTTACCTTTTTCTATTCTAACTCCTATAATTTCTCCTGGACCTAATCTACCTTTTTTCAAGATTTTTTTTTCGTTTAAATCAACCATCCCAGTTTCAGATCCTGCGAATAATAATTTATCTCTAGTTATTGTAAATCTTAAGGGTCTTAGACCATTTCTATCTGATGCGGCTATTACCCACTCGTTATCTGTGCCAGCAATTGCTGCTGGCCCATCCCATGGCTCCATAGTACTATTTAAAAAGTTAAATAATTTTAATTGATTACTAGGCAATATCTTACTTTTTTTTGACCAAGCGTCTGGTATTAACATTAATTTAGATAATGGAGCTGAGTGACCAGACATTGTTAAAAGTTCGAAAACGTTATCTAGCGATGCAGAATCTGAATTGCCTTCTGGAATGACTGGTTTTAAATTTTCCATATTATCATAATTAGAACTATACATTTCCTCTTCATGAACTTTCATCCAATTAATATTTCCCTTTAACGTATTTATCTCACCATTATGTGCTATAGACCTGAATGGTTGAGCTAAATCCCAGCTAGGAGCCGTATTAGTTGAAAATCTTTGGTGAAAAATCGCGTATCTTGATACAAATCTTTCATCTTGTAAATCAACATAAAAATCTGATAAAGACTCCGCTAAAAACATTCCTTTGTAAATAATTGACTTAGAGCTAAAAGAGCATACGTAAAAATTATTTAAATGTTTTTTTCTACAATTTTTTTCAATTCTTCTTCGAGTTTCGTAAAGTTTTCTCTCTAAATTTTTTCCAGTAATTTTTCTATTATTCGACTTAAATAGAACCTGAGTTATTTCTGGTCTTGTGAGTTCTGCTTTTTCTCCTAGGACTTTTGGATTAACTGGCACCTGTCTCCAACCATAAATATAAAATTCGTTTTTTGTAAGTTCACTCTCCACAATAGTTCTGCAAGCTTCTTGTGCTGAAAAATCATTTCTTGGTAAGAACATCATTCCAACACAGACTTCGTCGTATTCATTATGTTTGTGACCTGTGGTCTCAATTTTCTCAATAAAAAAATCAGATGGTATCTCAATATGTATACCAGCTCCGTCGCCTGTTTTGCCATCAGCATCCACAGCTCCTCTATGCCAAACGGCCTTTAGGGCTTGGATACCATATTCAACTACTTTTCTAGTCTTTTTTCCTTCTGTTGACGCAACGAGTCCTACTCCACAGGCATCATGTTCCATTTTATCTGAATAAACATGATTATCTTTTAGTAATTTTAAATTTTTTTTTCTAATTTTCATTATGCTACTTTTTGATCTCTTTTCGAATTGATGTGCTTTATAATTTGCTCTGAAACATCTCTACCATCTTTAATTGCCCAAACCACCAAAGATGCTCCTCGAACTATATCGCCAGCAGCAAACACTCCCGGTATAGAGGTTTCCATTGTTTTAAAGTCTACTTTGATAGTTCCCCATCTTGTAACACTCAGATTTTCATCATCAAATAAATTAGGCAGATCCTCAGGGTCAAAACCAAGTGATTTGATTACTAAGTCAGCTTCAATTTTATAATTTGAATCTTCTATTATTTCTGGTCTTCTTCTGCCACTATCATCTGGCTTGCCAAGTTTAATTTTATTAATCTCGACACTTTCTACTTTATTTTCACCAATAAATTTTGACGGACTCGAAAGCCAAACAAACTCAATTCCTTCCTCCTCAGCGTTATTTACCTCTCTAGCTGAACCTGGCATATTTTCTTTATCTCTTCTATAAAGACATTTTACAGATTTTGCTTCCTGTCTTATTGCAGTTCTAACGCAGTCCATAGCAGTATCTCCTCCACCTATTACAACTACATTCTTACCTTTTGCATTTAATGTACCATCATCAAATAATTCAACTTTGTCACCTAAACCTTTTTTATTTGAAGCAGTTAAAAAATCCATTGCAGGAAAAATATTTGCTAGGTCACTTCCAGGTAATTCAATTTCTCGAGCTTTATATACCCCAGTAGCTATTAAGATGGCATCATGTTTTTCTCTTAGATCTTTTAAAGATGCATCTTTTCCAACCTCAAAATTATGAACAAATTTAATTCCACTTTTTTCTAATAGTTCAGTTCTTCTTTGAACTATATGTTTTTCTAATTTAAAATTAGGAATTCCGTAAATTAACAGACCACCAGATCGATCGTATCTGTCATAAACTGTGACTTGGAAGTTATTTTTTCTTAGTTCCTCGGCACATGCAAGTCCTGCTGGTCCTGCACCTATTATTCCAATACTTTCATTTTTTTCATTGGATACTTCTATTGGTTTTACCCAACCATTTTCCCAAGCGTTTTCAGTTATGTATTTTTCAACAGATCCAATAGTTACAGTTCCATGTCCTGATTGTTCAATTACGCAATTTCCTTCACAGAGTCTATCTTGAGGACAAATTCTTCCACAGACCTCTGGCATATTATTGGTACTTTGTGACAACTGATAGGCCTCTTTTAATCTTCCTTCAGCTGTAAGTTTTAACCAGTCTGGAATATTATTACTTAATGGACAATGAACTTGACAAAAGGGTACTCCACATTGAGAACATCTGCTTGATTGTTCTTTTGCTGTAGAAGATATAAATTCTTTATAAATCTCATTGAAGTCATCTTTTCTATCATTTACCCTACGTTTAGGTGGGGTTTGCTGACCTAAATTTACAAATTTTAACATTTTTTCAGACATAGTGATGGACTCCTATACTAAATTAGAACTCCATTAAAGGAAAATAAGGACAATAGTATTGACCTTTTATTTAAAAAAAACGCTAATATTGAACGTTTTTTTTATCTAATGCATATTAGATATGCATTCAAGTAATTGCTTTATTTGTAACATAATTAGTTTAACAAATAAAAAATTACAATGATTTCTGTCTATTTCCAGTCAATTCTTATTGCTTTAGTTCAAGGTGTATCTGAATTTATACCAGTAAGTTCATCTGCTCATCTACTTTTAATTTCATATTTAAGTAAATTTAATTACACATCATTAGAAGTAGACATAAGTCTTCACTTAGGCTCGCTACTTGCAATTTTAGTGTATTTTTGGAAAGATTTAATAAATATTTTAGATAATAAAAAGTTACTTCACCTTATTATTTTCGGATCAATACCGCTAATTGTAATTGGATTTATCGTCAATTATTTTGATGTTATTTATCTATTAAGAAATTTGAAATTGATAGCATGGACAACTTTAATTTTTGGAATAGTATTATTTTTTGCTGATAAAAAAATTGCAAAAAATAATATTGAAAATAACCTAAATTTTAAAAATATTATTGTAATAGGATTATTTCAGGTTTTAGCTCTCATTCCTGGAGTTAGTAGATCAGGGATAGTGATTACAGCCAGCAGAATGTTTGGTTTCAAAAGAGTTGATTCAGCGAAAATATCGTTTTTTTTGTCAATACCAGCTTTATTTGGTGCAAGCGTTTTAGGAGCAGGAGACATTTTAAATAAAAATATAGATTTTAATTTTATTATACTCATTTCAATTTTCTTTTCATTTATTTTTTCATTTTTGACCATAAAGTATCTTTTAAAATATTTGGAAAAATTTTCTTTAAATATATTTATTTATTACAGAATAATTTTGTCAATAATTTTATTTTTAATTGTGTATGGTTGATTTTTTTTTTGATGGAGCGATTTGGGACAATATGACTGCTATCAAAATTAAAAAACATCCTAAGATACTATTTTTATTTAGTATTTGATTTAAAATTACCCACCCCGCAACTGCAGCAAATACACCTTCTAAAGAATATATTATAGCTGCTGGAGCCTCATCAATATTTTTTTGTGCATACATTTGTAAAGTAAAAGCTATTCCTCCAGAAAAAACTCCTGCGTAAATTATTGAATACTTTTCCAAAATTATATTTGATAAATTTAACTCTTCAAAAATGGAAGCGAAAAAAAGTGAATAAACCCCTACTAAAATTGCTTGTAGCGAAGCAAAAAATATTGGGATATTAAAGTTTTCCATAAATTTTCCTGCAAAAATTATATGTAATGCCCAGAAAAAAGAGCACAGTATTACCAATCCATCGCCTAATAAAATTTCTGAGTTAGAAAAATCACTTAAAAAATAAACACCCACCAAACATAGTAAGATTGACGGCCATATACTCCAATGAATTTTTGATTTATAAATTAAGAATAGAATTACTGGAACTATTGGGACATAAAATACTGTGAAAAATGCTGCATTAGCAATGTTTGTATATAATAATGAAGTTTGCTGAAGGTAAGTGCCAAGAAAGAGAGAAACGCTCATGAAAATAAGATATTTAAAAAAAAGATTTTTATTTGTTTTTATGTTTTTGAAAATTTTTTTTTTTTCAAATATTAATGCAATTGGCAAAATTGTTATAAAACCAACAAAGAATCTTGCAGCATTGAATGATAATGGTCCTATGTTATCCATTCCGGTATCTTGTGCGATAAAAGCTGTACCCCAAATAAATGTAGTTATTAATGCACAAATTAAAGATATAGTTCTCGACATTTAGTTAAATTAAAAAATACCGTTCAATCTGCAGGAGCTATCAAAATCCTCTTTATTAATATAACAGCCAGATATTTTCCTTTCGCCTTTAAAAGCACCTCTGCCATGTAAAATTCTCCAATTATTAAATATTAAAAGTTCTCCAGGTTTCAAAATATGTCTCCATTGAAAGTTCTCGTTATTCGCAATTAAATCAAACTCTCTTATAGCCTCATAAAAATTTAATGTTTTTTTTTCTTCCATCCTGAATTCTGCACGATCATAATTATTAAAGCTTACCTGAATTAGTTTTCTATCAGAGTTAAGTCTAAATATTGGTCTTTTTGCTTCTAAGAAGACGCCATCACCGATGTATTGTCCTTTAACTTCTATCTCACATAATAAATTAAATAAGTCATTTCGTTCGTTTTTAATTTTTTCTGCAATTTTAAATCCATCAACCATTATAGACTCTCCCCCCGAAGCATTGTATTGACAACATAAAAGCAATTGAAGTCCAGGAGCATCATGACTGTAAGTTGAGTCTGTATGAGGTCTCAGCTCGTCCTGAGTATATGCACTGTCAGCCATATCTTGATTAGACTCAAAACTCCATAAACCTCCAAAAATTGTTTTTCTAACATACCCTATTTTATTTGCAATTTTTTCAACTGAACTCATTTTAGTTTCACAATTCTTTACAACTACAAAACCAAACTTATATAATTTATTTAAAAAAACTTTAAAACCATCGTCTGAAATTGTATCTTTAAAATCATAATAAATATCGTTATCTATATCTTTTTTGTCCCAAACTTTGATATTTGGCCTATTTCCATTTGATGTTTCAAAATTTTTTAAAAAAAAACTCGAAGGATAATTTATTGGTTTTTTTAAGTCAGACCACAATATCTCAACTGATTTTCCGTTATCTTTTAAATGTGCTTCTTTTATACTTAACTCAGGATCAAGTTTAGCGGTAAAAATTTTTCTCTGATTACTTCTAAAGTCCCAACTATCTTTGTCTTTTGTGTGATCCCTTATCCATATATTAAGAAAATTGTCCTCTTTGTTATTAGAGAATAAAATATTTAACTTACCTGGTAATATCTTAATATTTTTAATCATTTTTATAAAATTATAATATAATTTTTAACACATTTGGATCTTTTTTTGGTCAGATTTTAATTTAATAATTAAGTAATGTTTACACTTATCCTAAATAAACTTTTTAAAAAAAAAAAAAGATATAACTTAGATGCAAAATTTTGGTTACAGTCTTCATTGCTCAAAGAATATCTAAATAATTTTAAAAATTAATCCCTCTCTAGACACATCGCTATACCCATGCCTCCACCAATACATAAAGTTCCTAAGCCCTTTTTAGCGTCTCTTTTGATCATTTCATGAATTAAAGTCACTATAATCCTACATCCTGATGCCCCAATTGGATGACCTAATGCAATAGCACCTCCATTTACATTAACTTTTTCATAGGGTAATTTTAACTCTTTGATTACTGCAAGGCTTTGTGCCGCAAATGCCTCATTCGACTCTATTAGATCTAAATCACCTACATCCCATTTCGCTAATCCTAAAGCTTTAATTGATGAAGGTATAGGTCCCGATCCCATAAGAGAGGGATCTACTCCACATGTTGCCCAAGAGGTTATTTTAGCTAGAACGCTTAAATTTCTCTTCTCAGCTTCATTTCTTTTCATCATAATAACACCTGCGGCTCCATCATTTATCCCAGATGAATTTCCAGGTGTAACTGTCCCCTTCTCTTTAAAAACAGTCTTTAGAGAGGATAAACTTTCTAAAGTAACATCTGAACGTGGATGTTCATCTTTTTCTTTAAGTTCAGTAATCATTTCTTCTCTAAATTTATTATTTTCTAATGCCTTTTGAGTTTTATGTTGAGAATTTAAAGCAAATTTATCCTGATCATGTCTGGATATGTTCCACTTATCAGCGACATTTTCTGCTGTGAAACCCATGTGGTATTTATTGTAGACATCTATTAATCCATCTTTAAGCATTAAATCTTTGTCACAATTTGACATGCTTTCTTGACCACCGGCGACTATAATATTTGAATCATTAGCTCTTAGAGACTGATAAGCCGAAGCAATACTTCTGAGACCAGATCCACAAACTTGATTTATTAAATATGCTGTTTTACTTTTTGGTATACCTGCTTTTATTGACGCTTGTCTCGCAGGATTTTGACCAGTATTTCCTGTTAACACTTGTCCCATGATAACTTCATCGATATCCTCTGATGCTATATTTGACTCGAATAATAAATTTTTAATAACAATAGAGCCTAAATCATGGGCCTGGTGTTTGAGAAGACTACCTTTGTATTTGCCAATAGGTGTCCTTAAAGCATTTGTTATTACTATATCTTCAGATTTTTTTGACATATGAAACACAATAATTGCTTAATTGATAAATTACATTAAAAATATATGGATTAAAATATATAATATGCGCCTGTAGCTCAACTGGATAGAGCGCTTGGCTACGGACCAGGAGGTTCTGGGTTCAACTCCTAGCAGGCGCGCCAAGAAAGGATTATGAAAATATCTTTACAAACTTCAGTATTTTACTTTTTTATAATTATTGCAATAATCTTATTTTTGATAACTATATTTATATGATAAAAAAATTTGAAAATATAAGTACCAAGCCTGGTTTTATGAAACACAACGGTGGTCTTATGTTCAAATCAATTACAAAAAATAAATATCAATTTAAAACTAAAGTTTTGAAATTTCATCTTAATAGAGCTGGAATTACTCACGGTGGTTTTTTAGCGGGTATAATTGATGCAGGATCCGGTACAGCTGTACACCGAGCAGCCGGAAAACAAGTTTGCGTTACAATATCATTAGATATTAAATTTATTGGTTCAAGTAGTATAGGCGATGAAATAATTGGAGATGTCGAAATAGAGAAAGTAACTAACTCTCTAGTTTTTATGAAGTGTAAACTTTCATGTAACAAAAAAGTTATAGCAATTGGAACTGGGGTTTGGAAAAAGACAAAAAGATCATTTGTAAAATGAAAAAAAAGTTTAAATATTTTTTATATGGAACAATTTATGTAATATTAATATTTATAATGGCAGTTTTTTTTTATAAGAATGGAATTAGTTTAATTTAAAACTCAATAATTTAACTCTTTAAGATTTTTAAATTCATCAAGAGCTTTAGGATTTGCTAGAGATTGATAATTCTTAATTTGTTCACCTTCAACAATATTTTTGACAACTAATTCTACGATTTTACCATTTTTTGTTTTGGGTATATCTTTTACTTGAATAATTTTTTTAGGAACATGTCGTGGCGAAGCATATTTTCTAATTTGCGAATTTATTTTTTGTATTAGTTTATTATTTAATAAACGATTTTGTTTTAGTACAACAAATAATACAATTCTAGTATCATTTTGCCAATTTTGACCAATAGCTAGACTTTCATTTATCTCTGAAATTTTTTCTACTACTGAATATATTTCGGCAGTACCTATTCTTACTCCGCCTGGGTTTAGTGTAGTATCTGATCTGCCAAAAATTATAAAACTATTGTCGTTTGTTTTTTTTGCGAAATCTCCATGATGCCAAACGCCTTTAAATTTTTTAAAATATGAGAATTTAAATTTAATATTATTTTTATCATTCCAAAATTTAGTTGGCATAGAAGGGAAGGGATTTTTACAGACTAATTCTCCTTTTTTATTTTTAAGAGATTTACCATTTTCATCAAAAATATCTAAATCCATTGCAAGACCACTATTTTGTATTTGACCTCTTATAACTGGCTCATAAATGTTACCTAATACAAAACATGATATAATATCTGTTCCTCCAGAAATTGATGCTAGATGAACATTCGATTTAATTTTTTTGTAGACATAATCAAAATTATCTTCTGAAAGAGGTGAACCAGTTGAACATATTGTTTTTAAGTATGGTAATTTGTAATTTGATTTTATATTTATTTTAAGTTTATTTAACGTATCAAGATATTTCGCACTTACACCAAATAATGTAACATTTTCTTCCTCAGCAATTTTAAAAAGTAGATCTGATGATTTATACATCGGAAATCCATCGAATAGTAATATTGAGGCTTTTGAAGCTAATGCACTTACTAACCAGTTCCACATCATCCAGCCACATGTTGTAAAATAAAAAACATTGTCACCAGGTTTAATGTTACAATGTAGTTGGTGTTCTTTCATATGTTGAAGTAAAACACCTCCAGCTCTATGACAAATACATTTTGGTTTACCAGTAGTGCCACTGGAGAATAATATTGCTAAGTCGTGATCAAAATCAAATCTTTTAAATTCAATTTTTGCAGAATTTAATTTATGTATATTTTTTTTAAAAAATATTTTAACTTTTCTTAATTTTGGAACTTTTAATTGGGTTTTCCCCGGATAATTTATTATAACAACAATTTTTATACTTTTAATTTTTTCCAATATTTCAGGCAATCTTTTTAATGTATTTATCTCCTTACCATTATAGAAATATCTATCTGATATTAATAAAATTTTAGGTTTAATTTGTGAGAACCTCTCTATTACTCCATTAGTACTAAAGTCGGGTGAGCAAGACGACCATATTGCACCAAGGTTTGTTGTAGCTAAAAAAAACTCTACTGTATCTATTATATTAGGAAGATAAGCTGCCACTCTATCATTTTTTCGTATTTTATTTTTTTTTAAAAAATTGATTATTTTAGAAGTTGATGCATATAGCTCTTTCCAAGATTTTTTTTCTTTAAATCCATTTTCACTGATAAAAGTTATTGCTTTAGAACTATCATTTTTTATCATTAAATTTTCAGTAAAATTTATCTTTGAATTTACTAAAAATTTACTTTTAAAAAACTCTTTTGAAAATATGCAATTTTTTTTTTTTATACCTTTAACCTCTGAAAATTCCCAAAAAGAGTTCCAAAATAATTTTGAATTTTTAATACTCCAATTATAAATTTTTAAAAAATCGTTTTTAATTTTTATGTTATAGTTTTCTTTAAGGAAAGTTTCGTATTTTTTTAAGTTCGAATTTTTTATAGTTTCCTTGCTCGCTTTCCACAAAATTTTATCCATAAATTGTTGTATTGAATTATATCAAATTATGTTATGTTGAATTTTTAAAAAATTCAAAATGAGAACTTTTTTCTGTCCGATTCGGACTATTTTTATACTATATTTGTTCTTTTTGAGTAACAATATATAGTTGTATAAATTTTAATTACACTAAAAGTTGAAATGCATAAAAATAAAATATCAGCACTATTAGGCCCTACGAACACAGGTAAAACATATTTAGCTATTGAGACAATGTTAGGATTCGATAGCGGTATGATTGGATTTCCACTCAGACTTTTGGCAAGAGAAGTCTATGATAAAATAATTAAAAGAGTAGATAAAAATAAAGTAGCATTAATTACAGGTGAAGAAAAAATAATTCCTCCTAATGCTAAATATTTTCTTTGTACTGTTGAGTCTATGCCGATTGATAAATTTCTTGATTTTGTGGGCATAGATGAAATTCAGATGTGTTTTGATCATGAAAGAGGTCATATTTTTACGGATCGACTTTTAAATTTAAGAGGAAATAAACTAACTATGTTTATGGGATCTAATTCTATGAAAAATATTTTATCTAATCTGGATGATGACCTAGAATTTATTAGTAAAAATAGACTTTCGAAACTTACATATAGTGGGTACAAAAAAATATCGAGAATCGAAAGAAAAAGCGCGATTATAGCATTTTCAAGCGAGGAAGTTTATGCCATTGCAGAATTGTTAAGAAGGCAAAAGGGAGGTGCGGCAATTGTAATGGGATCTTTGAGTCCTAAAACTAGGAACTCACAAGTAAGTCTATATCAATCTGGAGATGTTGATTATTTAGTAGCTACGGATGCGATTGGTATGGGTATTAACATGGATTTAGAACACGTTTACTTTTCCAACATAAAGAAATTTGATGGGAAGAAATTAAGAAGGCTAAACCTTGCTGAAATTGGCCAAATAGCCGGAAGGGCAGGTAGACATTTAAATGACGGTACGTTCGGTATAACTGGTGATTGTAAGGAAATAAATCCTGAAGAAATAGATTTATTAGAAAAACATAAATTTGAGGATATTAGATCTATTTTTTGGAGAAATTCAAACTTAGACTTTAGAACTTTAGCTAACTTAATAAAATCTTTAGAATTTAAGCCAAATAAGGAATGGTTAAGAAAAATTAATGAGTGTGAAGATGAAAAAGTATTAAAATATATCAGTAGAGATAATTCAATTAGTATAAAAAATAACGAAGATGAAATACGTCTTTTGTGGGAATGTTGTCAAATACCTGATTTTGTTAAAAAAGCATATGGAAATCATTTAAATATAGTTAAGAAAGTTTTTGAATTTTTAAGGAGTAAAGGTAATAAAATAACAAATCATTACATGAAACAACAATTATCTAATCTAGATAAGCTTGAGGGAAACGTAGACTCCATATCTAATAGAATTGCTAATGTTAGGACATGGTCATATGTATCAAACAAATCAAATTGGGTTGAAAATCAAAATTATTGGATAGAGAGAACTAAGTATTTAGAAGATAAATTGTCTGACAGACTTCATGAGGAACTTACGAAAAGTTTTATAGATAAAAGAGCAAGCGTGATAGCGAAGGGTTTAAAACAAGATATTAATTTTAAAACTGAAATTAAAAATAATGGAGATGTGATAATAAATGGTCAATTTATTGGAAGTTTAAAAGGCTTAAAACTTAATTTAGATTTAAAAATTGGTGCATTAGATGCCGACGTAAAATCTTTAAAGAAAGCTGCAAGACAAAACATATCACCAGAGATTTTAAAAAGAATTGAGACAATTATTAATAAAAAAGAAATAGAACTTAAGGATGACTTTAAAATATATTGGTTTAAAAATCCGATAGCTAAAATCAACCCTGGAAAAGATTATTTAAATCCAAGTATAGATTTGATTATTGATGAAATGATCGAAAACTACGATAAAGATAAATTATCCAAATTCTTAAACATATGGATATTAGAAAAAATAAAAAATGAATTAGGTTCATTGTTAAAACTCAAGTCTTTGCAAGTATCGAATTCAGATTTGAGGGCTTTGGCGTTTCAGCTTTATGAGAATAACGGTGTTGTAAAAAGAGAAACAGTTGGAAATATTGTTAAAAATCTTGATCAAGAAAAAAGGAAAATATTAAGAGAAATTGGAGTAAAGTTTGGAAGATATCATATATTTTTATTTAATCTTTTCAAACCAAGCGCGGTGTCTCTAAGAATTTTATTATGGAAAAACTTTCATCAAAAGTTTTTTAAGTTAAGTCCTCCTCGTTTTGGCTTAAATTTTTTTGAAGACCAAAACAATATTGATAAAAACTTCATGCTTTTATGCGGTTTTGAAAAATTTAATAGGTTTTTTGTGAGAATTGACATTTTAGAAAGACTGTTTATTCATATATTAAAATCAAACTTAGACAAAAATAAAGAGACAAAATTGACGACCGAAATACTTAATTTGCTTGGATGTAATAAAGATAATTTTTTGAAATTACTTAAATCCATGGAATATAATTTTTTTAATAAAAATAATGATATTTATTTTAAATATTCTCCAAGGAAAAAAAAGAGAGATAAAATTAATAATAAACTTAATGACAACCCATTTAGAATCTTAAATCAATTAAATATTAAGTAATGTTTGAATTTTTAAAAAAAAAAGACACCACAAATATAAACGACAAAAATAAGACGTTTATCGAAGTTGGCTGTTTATTAATACATGCAGCCAGAATTGACCAAAATTTTACTGAAAAGGAGGAACAAATTGTTGAAAAAACTCTTTTAGAGTTGGGTGCTGAGATCTCTGATGTAAAATCAATAATTAATGAAGCTGACAAAATTGAAAAGGACTCTAATCAGATTTTGGATTTTACAAAAAATTTAAAAAATGAGACTGAGGAAACAAAAATTTTAATAGTTGAGGCATTATGGAAAATTATTTACTCGGATTCTCAGTCTGATATGTACGAGTCAAATCTTATGAGAAGACTTACTGGGCTACTATACTTAAATCCAAAAATTGTTGGCGATATAAAAGAGAAAGCTAAAAAATAAATTATGACATATTTAGTTAATGACAAGTGTATAAAATGTAAACTAATGGATTGTGTAGAGGTTTGTCCAGTTGACTGTTTTTATGAGGGAAAAAATATGCTTGTAATTAAACCTGATGAGTGTATAGATTGTGGCGTTTGTGAACCTGAGTGTCCAGTTGATGCTATTAAAGCAGATACAGAACCCGGTAGCGAAAAATGGTTAGAAATCAATAAAG
>MDTG01106244.1_pt1 | contig 14283 bp, 14 predicted proteins | sample 811421 | NCBI WGS metagenome assembly MDTG01 (sample SAMN05326645, study PRJNA326480) | marine metagenome | isolation source: seawater | place: Pacific Ocean: South East | collected 2011
AAAGGCCGAGCTCGAAGCCGAGAACAGAGCCGAACTACGCCTCATGCACTACAAAATCACGGAGTGCGAAGAAGACCGCGCCGTCCTACGCGAGCGCATCCGAAGGCTTGAGAACCTGCAGTCGCGTCCCGCTACCGACAACCCTGACGACTCTCAAAATGAAATCTAAAACTTTTTTCCAGGGTCCGCGTAAGAAATCTGACCCTACGTGGATATTGATGAAGTGAAAGGACAGGCAAAAAGCTGAACCTTTCACCGCAGTCCACTAGGAGACAGACCGGGACGACCCACCCTTACTCGTCCTAGCTACTCCCGACTGTAATCGAAGCCCCTATGGGGCGAAATCTGACAAATTCAAAAGGCCATCATAGGTGGCTTAGCTTTCTTGCGCCCAAAAACAGGGCGCCCAAGCTTTGTCGCCCGGGCCGGAAAGGCAAACAAATGAAGACCAACTCCCACAGGCCGCCCGGCCCACCAAAGAGCGGAACCTAACCCGCCGTGTACTCCCAAACCTTCTGGGAACACGTCCGTCACCCGCGTAACAACCGGCCACTCACCGGTGCCCAAACCGGAGAAGCCCGCTATCACCGCTGCGGAGACAGACTAAACCTCTACCTAACAATCGAAAACGGACGCATCACCCAGGCCACATTCCAGGCCAAGGCCTGCGCCCCAGTCGTGGCTGTGGCTTCTCTGGCAACAGAGATGATCCAGGGCTTGGAAATCAGCGAGCTCGGAAAACTCGACATCTTTCAGATTGAGAAAGAACTCGGCGGACTCCCACCCTCCAAGCGTCACGCATATCTACTTTTTATTGAGTGCCTCCACGCCGCACTCAAAAAATCAGAATCTTAAAGGAACAAAGCTATGACAGAACATTTACAACAAGCTGACCTGGCTGCAAAGGTCGAATTGCTCTCCTCAAACGAGAGGGGGTTTTATGAGTTTCACTTGGCTTAGACAGACAAACACTTACGAACACGACAATAGCGCCGAAGAGAATCAAGAGGAATCTCCGCTAGGGTCTCCTTATTATGCATACGACACCGACTATAAGTTCGTAGCTTCGGACACCTTCGATATATTTGTGCCGCCGGACGACCCACAAACACCACGGCAGTCGACAGTCACTTTTCGAACAGAGACAACTCGTCTCGATAGCTCGGGAAATAAAACAGGATTAACTGGTTTTTCTGAGCTGCGTTACACCTTCTACAAAGATGAAGAGGGAGCTGTAGAACGCGAGGTCCGAGAAGAAAGAGACGGTCAATGTGAGTACGATCCTCAAACTCAGGAGTGTACCGAAATTTGGGCGGACGAGTGGGAGAAAACCGTCTATGCGGGCAACGAAGAGCACGACTATCGTATACCTGAAGACAGTGATGTCGTTACCGACCTATTGTATCGCTTCTTCGTTATTTCAAAAGACGAGCAAGACACCATTCAAACATATAGAAGCCCTGGTAGCTATCGATCCGAACTCTTCTATTATGAAAACTCCACCCTTAACGGAAACTTTCCGCAGCCTATCGGTGACTACGAAGTCCGCGGTGTCAGGATAGGACAGATACGCACCGACTGCCCTGTCGATCCTCAAGAGGAACAACCAAGCTCCCACTTCGATGTGTTTGTGCAGCCCGCACCAAGCCAATCACCCTTCGCAAACTGGGTCCCATCCGCCTTGGAGCTAGAGCTTGAGATCAAAGATGCGACTGGAGAAATCGTTCACGCAGAGACAATGCTTGTGAGCATTGATAACGATCCTCCAAATTCTGACGGGAAAATCTCGACGGTGGATTTCACCTTCGACGGCCGAGATAACAGCGGGGAGTGTCTACAAGAAGATGCCGACGTCGATCTGTCTCTACTCGCCGAGGTCCCGGGACCCGGCAATACAATCGCTCTCGGCGGCGGAAGTATTCCCATCTACTGCAGGAAATGTCGATGTGACGAACAGCGAGGGGAACTGGTAGAGACGCACACAGTGTCCACAGGTGCGGCTGGCCCGCTAGGAGCTCTAAGCTTCCTCTACAACAGCTTCGACGCTTGTCGAGGACCTGGTTCCATGGGGTATGGATGGAGTTCTTTTGGATCCGCACGTATCACCGAGCCAAATACAGGAGAAGTCCTCTACAGAAGTGAGAGTGGAATCATCAGTCGCTGGCTGGACGACGGCAATGGAAATTATGTCGCCACTCGCGAGTACAACTACACAGAGCTAACGGTAGGCCCTTCGGGGTACACTCTGACCTTCAGAGACCAAAGTGTGCGCGAGTTCAATAGCGCCGGCCGTCTTGTGAGCGAGAAAGATCGCAATAACAATACCGTCACTTACACCTACACTGGAAACCAACTAGATAGCATGTCCGACAATCGCGGCCATTCTCTACACTTTTCCTACGTGGGAAGCGCCGACGGACAACCTACCCAGATACGGGCTAACGACCCCGTATCTGGACGCCTGACGACACTCGCCTACTACGATTCCCAGTCTTATCCAGACTATCCGAATCGCCTAAAACAGATCACCGACCCCGCCGGGCGAGTCACTCAATTCGAGTACGATGCGAACGCGCGTTTGTCAAAGAAAACCCTCAAAAGGTCGACGACAGCGCTCGATTTGGTGACAGAGTACACCCACTCACCTACTTCGGGACGTCTGATAAGCCAAATTCACAATGGAAACATCGAGACGACTCATTTCAGATCAGAGGAGACTGCTCTGATCACGACCACGCCCCTCATCAACGGAGAACCCGGCCCCGAGTGCCGGAACCAATACTTTGAACTCGACGACCTAGGCCGCGTTTTACGTCACGTTTTGAACTACGTCGAAGAACTAGGCCAGATTTAGGAGAACCTTACCATGTCCGAAATATTTGATATTTCTGAAACAAAAGAAACCCAATATATCTATTCCGACCCCACCAACCCGTACCTATCGACCGCTGTTATCGGCCCAAATGGGGCACGGACAGACTACACCTATAAAAGCAACGGCGACCTCGACAGTATGGACGAACAATCGATAGATGATATGGGAGACCGCACGACCACTTACACTTATGCCGAAGACGAAGACACAGCACCAATTCCCGATAAACATCGTCATCTTCTACGGAAGATTCAGCGACCTCCGGTCAGGATTCGAAAGGGTACACCACAGGAAGCGGTAGTGACTTACCCCCCAACTGAGCTGAAATACGATCCCAACGGCAATCTCAATGAGATTAAAGATGCCAAGGGCAATTCCACGTTCATAACCTACACAAATGATGGACTAGTGGCGACTATCGAAGGCCGCAACGGTCATGTTACAACGTTTCACTATCAAGACATCGCGAATGGGCCATACCGTAGGCTGGAGTCGATTGATATCCCAACAGGTCCTCCGCTTTCAACGGATATTAGAACGATCAAGTTCTTCTACAATGACGCCGACAATCCGGATAACGTCACCGATGTCGAAGACCCTCTAGGAAACACTTTTACTATGGAGTACGACGTACTTGATCGAGTCACAAAAGTCATTGACGCGCGAGATAACGAAACCGAATTCGTCTATGCGGATCGTGTCCTCCAAGAAATAAAGTTGCCTCCGAATAATGGGTCCGGAACGGCTCTTCGGAAAATCTCATATCTCTATGATGATTTTGCCCGACTTCAAGAGGTTAAACGAGATACGGGTCCCTCGTCTCAAGAGACCCGGGTTAAATACGAATACAACGGCTTCTACGAGGTACAGAGGCTCATTAGAATCAAAGATACGGTGGAAAAGAGTTTTTCCGTGCAGCGAGACGCTTTGGGCCGCCCCATTCTCTCCACAGACCCCCTGGGTCAGCTTTCCGAGACTGCCTGGCAGACCTCCTGTTTCGGTCATTCCCAGACAACCCCGCGTGGCATCCGAAGAATTACCAATGTGAACCTTTTGTGCAGGGTGAGCGAGGTAAGAGCCGGCCTACCGGATACCAATGACGACCAGGAACTCGACGCGCTAAGAGAATCCGTCACTTATCATTACGATGAACTCGAACGTCTGGTGAAGACCGAGCACGCCGATTCCAGGTACGGCCGAGCTGTTTTCGGTCTCGACCGCTACAAAGTGAAAACCAGAACCTACCACTACGATGAGCTCGATCGCCTCATAGAAATGACCTTTGAGGACGGTAGCACCATGTTTTGGGCCTATGATGACGAAGGCAATGTCACCAGGATGACCGATCCTGAAGGAAAGGTCACTGAGTACAGCTACCTTAGAGATAATCTACTCCATAAAGTCACCATCAAGCGGGGAGATCCCGAGACCGTCGTGGGAGAGTTTGTCTATAGCTACGATGCAGCGGGCCGACTGGAGACAATCCAGTACCCCGCGCCTACCGGAATTACTGCGGTCTTCCGCAATGCTGCCGATGTCTCAGGCTCCGGATTCGATGCCAACGGCAACCTTAGATTCCTCAGATACGAAAAGACCGGAGAGACAGTTCCACTCCGTTCATTCGAGTGGACCTATGATGACTCCAATAACAAGCAATCAATGCTAGACGTAGACTCCTCCCGTGCGGTGAGGTGGGAGTATGGATTCGACTGGTTGGATAGGCTCGTTACCGTGAAGAGAGCTCACAGTATCACTGGTGTTCAGAATCTTCCGGCGACTACGCTACAGCGAGCATATGAGTTCGACGAGTCCGACAACCGCACGTTCTTCGACGACCATGTCAACGACGTCACCTATCACTACAAATACAAATCTATCGACGACAACGGATCCACTAGGTGGTCCGACCAACTCGAGGAAATCCTCATTTATGACGTTGCTGCCGGACATCGCAACGTCGGAGACTTCGTCTCTTTCGAGACTTACCTTCACGATGCAGACGGCAACATGATTAAGAGAACTCTAAACTACCCTCAACTGAGTGAGGACGAAACACGCTACGGCTGGTCCGATTTCGACCGGCTCAGGCATGTCGAATCCGACCAGAACGGACGTATGCAGGACGCCCGCTATGACGCAGAAGGGCTGCGTGACTGCAAACTAGATAAGAACGCAAACAGTCTCAATGAATACGGCGTCGGAATCTCGACAGCCACCTCCGCTCCCGCGTCTAGCAGCTCGAGTGCGCCCAGCATCTCTTACATCGGCGGCCATCTGATCATGGGAGCTGAAATCGACGGGGAGTTCGTCTACTTCCTGAACGATGCACTCTCCACGGTCCGAGATCTGGTCTCCTACGACCAGGACACATCCGAGTGGAAGGTCCTCCGATCTTACGAGTTCGACGAGTACGGCAACGCGCTCCCTAACTCCGGAAACGGAACGGGGCCGAGTTCAACCAAGACCTTCGTCGGCGGGCTTTCCGTCAACGACGACACCGCAGATTCCGGGATGTTCAATATGGGGCACAGGAACTACGCGGCGGGTGTGCTTGGACGGTTTATATCAAGGGACCCGATTGGGCACGCTGGAAATCTCAACCTGTACGCGTACCCCACTAATCCGGTTAGCAGGGTGGACTATGAAGGTCTACAGACAGGTAGCGGCGAGAAACACGCTGTCTTTGTGGGCGACTATCCATTGGACCCGCAAGCCTGGGTCATTGTTGATGGGCCGTATAGATCTAGCCAGCCATCGAATTGTGGAAGTGATGACATACCGAGCCTATATGACGAGAGAAATACAAAGAACCTCGCGGAGGCCTTGGGCGTGGACGAGAGCACAGTAATGATGGGCTCGATGTTATTGGGTGCATTATCATTCGGTTTAGGCGGCCGTGGACAAGGGAGTTTGAGACATAAGCACCCGACGCCGAAAGGGAACATAGTATTCACAGGGAAAATCATTGATAAGGGCGACAGTATTGCTGTCAAAAATCTTAGTGTTCTTCCTGAATTCGTGCCGGACTGTGCTGGGCAACTAGTAAGACAAGTTCAGCAGGGTAAAGTAAATATTCTTAAGGGTTTGGCGGAGAGTTTCCCAAATGCCAAAACAGTCAAAATCGTGGGTGAAAGAGTTCCGACCATAGATATTCCTGGCTTGCCCGAAAGTTTCAAACGAAAGGTTTCCAAGATAGTTGATATGACGGTGGACCTCGATAGATATCGCTGATTATTGCCAGTAGGCGAGTCGCCTACTGGCAATTTGCATTGCGAAAGTTGTCAGAAAACAATGAAGTATGAACTCTATTTAGCCCTAGGTGATAGCCTCAGCATCGATGCCTATGCGGGGCCAGGCCTAGGCGCAGCATCGTTGCTATTCAGGAACAAAGACGAACTTTATCCGGAATTCAAGGGAAGCGATTTGTTCAGCCAAAACGCAAACTGCCGCTTCCTCAACCTGGCTAAGGATGGAGGGACTATTGGCTCCACCATCTCCGCGCTCGAAGCTCTTAAGCCTCTTGATAGTAACGTTCTTGTGACCATTACAGTCGGGGGGAACGACCTACTTGCGGGGCTCTCTGACAGGAGTAACTTTCCAGATCCTTGGCTCGCTCAATTTGAGAAGAACCTTAACCACCTACTGACATTAACATTGAAGAAATATCCTAGTGCAAAGGTCTTAGTCGGTAACATCTATGACGTTACGGATGGGACAGGAATAGCACAAACTCGGAGTTGGGAAGCCCGCGAGTTTCTTCCCGTCTTAGGCGCTGTCAACAGAATCATTAGTCGCCTCGCAATTGATCATGGAGCGTTTATAGACATAAATCGTCACTTTCGCGGCCACACAGTTCGTTTCGACGATTCAACCTACGAACACTACGAACCCACCGACCCGAGTTGCTGGATATGTCTCGATATAGAACCAAATGCTCGGGGGTCGTCAGAGATTCGTCGCCTTTTCTGGGAAGCTGCCTCTGTTGGATGAGGGTTGTTTCCTCTACCGGTCCAGCTTAGCTGTGTGACCACAAGCCGCACAGAAACTTGCCTTCGATGTTCTTAAAGGTTTCCCGCAGCTGTCGCAAGGCTGTCCATAGAGAGCAATCCGATGATGCAAGATAGCGTTATGATGCATTCCTGCAACCCCTGTAATTTCGGCATAAGCTTCCCTCACAGGTCCAAATGGGTCTTCAAGTAATGAGAATTGGGGATTATTCTGACACGCTACAGCCACATCCAGGATGCGTAGATATTCATCTTCATCCAGCATTGGAACAACACATTGACATCGCCAACAAAACAGCTCTCTCATAGTATCCTATTATCAGATAGTTCGTATTACGTCCAACCTAACCAGAAACTTGAGCCTCGTCTAGCGATCTGAGCTGGGTAGCTTAGCTTCTTAGACATAATATATGAGGGTGTTCGAGGCTCGATGTTGTTGTGTTGGAATGTCGCCTTCTCTAGAAGTCCTGAAATAACTTCCCTCCGACCGTCCGTAAGCCGGTCGTTCAGCGTTACACCCGATACTCCGATCGCCGGCAACGTAAAGTCGGGCTTCGAGGAGTCTCATATAGGTAGGACGTGTAGAAATACGATTGAAACGCGAATTTTCGACGCAAATCCAGCTTCAAGGCCGTGATACGTCAAAATGGCCGAAAAAATCGGCGCCTCTCGCTCCCCTGTCGCAATTGCGCCATGAAGCTTGAGTTACACGAGCCAAAAACGCGCTTTTTTGAAGGTGGCAAAAAAATGGCGTCTTCAGGCCGTTTCAAGACCTCAAAAAAATCGCACCTTCGAAAAATCCGAGGATAAAGTGGCCTTCAAGCCTGCGTTACGTCAGGAACTCTTCTTGCTATCCGCCTGCTCGATAAACTTATCGAGCTTGCTCTTCGCGTCGCGGAGGATAACGTGCAGTTCTCGAAGCCTTTCGCTTTCCTCGTCGGTGACGATGTCGTCAGCGTAGATTTCATTGATCCCGTCCAGGGCATCCACAAATCTTTTTGTCTCGATCTTAAGTTCGATCAGTCTTTCCAGGCTCGATGCCAGCTTATCCAGGTTACTCATAAGCGGCCTTTCGGACCATGGTGAAGTTATTTCCTTCTTAAAGCTTTTCCTTACACCATCAGTCCAATGGAGGCATCGGTGGTAAGCTTCCCTCGGCAGCCTTTAAGCCAGCTCGTCGAAATGCTCGGGTGAGGAAGTCAATGGCCTCCTCAATCACACCGGTCAAGTTCTCGGGTGGCTTTGCACGATAATGAGCAGCATAATGCCTTGCCTCACCTATCTTTACAAGGCGTTTCTTTTTGCCAGAAAGCGCGAGATTGTCTTTCACTATAGACAGTATGGCTTTCCAGGAAACGCTCCCCCAGTCATCAATGGCATGACCTCTCAGCCGATAGGCGAGTGCATCGATTGCTAAGCCGAACTGTTGCAAAACCCCGCGAGTACCTACTGGATGCGGTCGCCCCCTGTAGGTAAGGCCCAATAGGAAGAAATTGTAGCTATCGAGCAGTACGCGATCTCTCCAAATTTCATCGAGTGTCATGACCAGGTCATCAGTAATTGCATCAATATGGAGCTTGGAAGGTGAGGGTCCTGTTGAGACTCCAAAGCACCGGCTGGCCACAATAATTTTCTTGCCATCTTTGGCCGACCTAGCGTCCTGGTGGTTAAGGTACTCTACCTGTACATTTGTCCCGAGTTCCAGCGCAAAGAAACCACGAAGCAAACCTGCAGCACGTCCGGAGAGAAGATGATAATCGTGGTCCCAGCCTTCCGCAGAAACTTCAAGCGCGTTTCCTGTCATCAAAAACTCGAATTTAATGCCTCCAACCTTCTTTTTTACCGGCTTCTTGATTTCCAAGTCTACACGTTGCCGGATAGCCCACTCAGTGCCTTTAACCCTGAAGAATATCTTGAACCACTTCTGATCCGCACTGTGTTCATTGTTCATTTCTGACGATTCTCGACTTTGAAGTTTGGCACCCGCCCAAGTAACATCCGCGTGATGAGAAGATAGTCCCGGCGACCGAAAGGCTCCCCACCCAAAGAACGAAGAGAAGCCGGCGGATTTCTGAGTTTGATTTCCGCCACACAATGCGTACCTCCTGATTGTGATGATGCCAATGGGTAGCGAAAGGTCTCGGACGAGTCAAGAACCGCTTCGCTAGCCCCCGGCCGTACAAGCCTCGACCCGCTTCCTCAATGAAGCGGTCCGATCAGTTCCCGACTCTGTTCTGCCAGAGCGGCGTTGGTCTGGGGGCCTCCGGCCCCGGCCATCAACACTGCGTTCTCTGCCTGGGCAGTCCCAGATTCTATCTCCGCGACGCCCGCCACACTCCACGCCCCCTGATCAGGGGGTCTTTCTTGACACGCCCGAGCCCTTTCGCTCTTCGGGCAGCATCATCACAATCAGGAGGTACGCATTATGCGTCGTCATTTATCAAACTCAGAAATCCGCCGGCTTCTCTCCGTGGTCGATCTCAGGTCGCCTTTCGGTCGCCGGGACTATCTCCTCATCATGTTCCTCTACCACACCGGTCTGCGGGTCGGTGAATGTTCCCGTCTTCTCGTGAATCTCGTATCTCGTGGCGGTCAGGTTTTCGAATCCCTCGATCTCCCCGCTATGTTCTGCAAAGGTCCTCGTGGCCGGGTTGTTCCGTTAAACGCCACGGCCCGGGCTTGCATCGAAAAACTGCTCCAGTTCAATAAATCTCGTGGTCTCTCCACTGCTCCCGCCGCTCCGTTGTTCCAAAACAGCAAACACTGCCCCCTCTCCGTCCGCTCCATCCAGCTACTCATCCAAAAATATCGCAGGGATGCGGGTCTCGAAATTGCCGCCACTCCTCACACTCTACGCCACAGTCATGCCACGGCTCTCCATGAATCCGGTGCCCCCGTCAGGGTTGTCCAGGCTGGTCTCGGTCATCGTCGTCTCAAAACTACCGAACGTTATCTCGGCGCTGGTTCATCAGAGTCCAGGCATCATCACTATCGCGCTCTCGGGGGGTAACCCCCTTTTTCATCTCATCCCAATCAATCAAAAGGAGAATTCAAACAATGATTGCCCAAACCATCGCCCAGCAGCTCGGCGTCCCCACCCTGGCCCTTCTCGGTGCCCACACCCTCGTAGATCTCGAAGACGGTCTCCAGTTCCGCATCCGCGGCTGTTCCAAAATCAATGTCATCCAAATCATCCTCGATCCCAGCGACACCTACACCGTCAAATTTGGAAAGCTCGAGTTCAAGAAAAAGAAGAACCTCGGCATCACCTACACCGAAGTCACCTGGCATTTTGTCAGCAGCCACAGCGATATTTACTGCGACATGCTCCACGACCTGATCGAGCAAGAGACCGGCCTTACCACTTTTTAGGAGAAACCATCATGCGAAACCACCTATCCAACTCAGAAAACCGCTATCGGGCGGCACTAGATCCCGAACAAGCCGATGAAATCGAGGACTACTTCTTCCTGGAAGAATGTGAATCCAAGGCGCGAGCTCTAGGAGACCTTGAGTGGGCAGACCTCCTGCTCTCCCAGTTACAGCAAATCGAACGAGATTTCACCTCAGAATCAAAGAGAAGTGCTCCGCATTTATCCCTAAGCAGCAAGACAACACTCCCCACACCAGAAAGGAATACTCCCATGACCCGAATCCAAGAATGGCGTCAAATAGCCACCTCTTTCCACCGCATCGCCCACCAGGTGGCCAAGAACAATCTGCCGGCGGATTTCGAACCCGAAGATCTTACCCGTCTCCCCGATCGCGTCCCCCTCTCCGGAGCCGAGCAAGGTGTCCTCGCCTTCCTCCTCCACATCTGGGATCACACCGAGCACCCCTTCAATCTGACCGAAACCCAGCGCTGGGATGAGGACCACCTGGCCGCCTTCGGGCGCTGGGTCACCGACCCGGAAGAGCCTTGCCGCTACTTCTAGGCCTCCAAGGCTGATTGATGTCTAGAACGAACAATGACCGGAGAGATTGACCATGCAGATTCGTCAAGAACCAGAGAGTTGGGAAGCCGGATATCGCGACGGCTTAAATGCCGCAACAATGCGTCCCTCATCCTTTCCCGACCCGCTCGCCTACTCCAGTGGCTACATTGAAGGCAAGGCCGTCAGGCTCTCTTTCGCTGAAATCGATAGCGAACAGGCCGTCGCCAGAATCGAAGAGTTCCTCAAGAAGCGTCAAGACTCCTAAGCTCCCGCTTGGTTTCACGCCTCTGCTCGAGTGTTTCACGGGAATCCCACCGAGAGGGGGATTCCCGTCATCACAACAAACTCCAAAGATCTTGGAAGCCCTACCCCTCCCCCCCAAAAGGCTTCCAAGGGAGTGTCGCGACTGCGAAATCTTCGCGGAAGCACAATCATCTTGCCCCGGGCAGACCGCCCGGGGCTCTTTCAAAGCCGAAAACAAGACTAAATCGCCGTTTTTGGACCTCTCTCTGCTTGAGCAGAAGCTCTGAGATACGCGCTATAAGCGTTTTGCTCAAACAGAGAGGGCGTAAGTCTCCCTCTTTTCGGCCAATCAAGCGAAAAGAGACCACATTAGGTCGAGACGCGCCTGACCCTACCGCCGACTGACGTCTTTGGTTCGGTGGGGGCGTGTACTCGTTTGCCGGCGCAGCTTCCAGCCTTGCAGCGTTTAGACTTAAAGCTCAGAACAGTTTTCCTGAAAATTTCGCCATCTCTCTTAATGATGCAAGAGACCGAATAGGCAGTCAGTCGGTGGCAAATTGGGCAAGGTTCAAAAGGTTTTCCGTTTGGAGCCACACGGCGCGGCCGGAAAGCAGTTTTCGCCACGGACTGACCAGCTAGAATCTTGAAATGGTCTGTCATGACTCTGTCCTGGACCTCAGTGTAGGAAAGCTCGCTGCCGTCTGCGCGTCTACGAACGATTTGGCTAATAGGGATAACCTTTTTCCACTTCCTCTCGCCACTATCGAGCGACGATGCCTCCTGGCACCTCGGCCGTCCAGGACGCGAAGGTCCGGAACTGAGAAGCTTCGAGAAAAGCTCCGTCCTGGTTTCAGGGTCCTCTGGGGACTCAAACACAGTGGCGAGGCATTGTTCTATCCAGTTTTCCTTGTATCGCTTTGAGACTTTGATCCATATTGTGCCGCAATGCTCTTTCGCCATCGATCTGAGCCTCTTTCTAAGTTCTTGTGGAGAAAGAAGCTCTCCCGACCAATCGAAAGTAGGTAACGAATCTATAGTGTCGAGCAGGCGTTTGACATGCTGATGGCTGCAGTCCATCTTTTCTCCGATTTCTCGTAGGGACAGGCCTTTGGAATACCATTGCAAGGCCTTGGCAGTTAAAGCACCCTTTCGAGTGCTTTGACTCTTTAATTTCTCGGTTTTTCTTCGTGGCTGCACCTGTGATTGTTTCTTTGACATCCTTTGCTTTCTCCTTGTGGTAAGCGATGTTTCGCTGCCTAGACTTTTCGTAGATTCGAGGAAGGACTTCTCATGGCGGTGATCAACGCCGATCCATGAGGCAAAATGTCGATAAAGCCGGCTCCGCTTCAGAGCTTTCGCGGGTGGAACTGGTCGCCGAGAATCTGGCTCTGCGGTCTCAGTTGAAGTTCACAGAGGTCCGCCTCGACGCCGAAGAGGCTAAGGCTGCGAAATTGCAGCGGTCTCTCCAATCACGCGACGACTATATCGCTTGGCTTGTCAAACAGGTCATTGGTCCCACCTCTGAGCGCCGCAGTTGGGAATCGCTAGAGCCGGAGGCTCAACTATGGCTTGAGGGAATGGCACTAGAGATTCCCGAGTCGCCGCCATCTCCCAAGACCACGGTCAAAGAGTACGAACGAGAGCGTCGGAAGAATCCAACGGATGTCAGCAAGGCCGGTCGAATCAAACACGGACCGAACGCCACCATCATCGACGTCGACGTCAAGAACCCCGAAGTAGAGGACATTCCCGAAGACCAGCTAGAGTTGGTAGAGACCAAAACGACTCAGAAAGTCGTAAGAGTCTCGTCGCCGTTCATGATCGTCAACGTGCACTCCAAGATTTACCGCCGAAAGGACGACTTTGAAGAGATTGTTCCACCGGAGGTTCCCGAGGTTTTCGAGAACAGCATCTATGATGTCAGTTTTCTGGCCGGACTGGCTGTCGACAAGTATCAGTTTCACCTCCCTCTCTACCGTCAACACCAGACCATCAAGAACGCCGATATCTTTCTGGACCGTGGCCACCTGACTCGAGTGCTCCACCGTATGGCGGAGTTGCTCGAACCCATCTACGAAACGCTTTCCTCGTCGGTTCTCAGTAGCAAGATCCTGACAGCGGACGAGACTCCCACACCGGCCGGGCGCAACAAAAAGAAAGGCAAGATGGACAAAGGATACTTCTGGGCCTTCTTTGGTGACCAGAAAGAGATTTACTACCTCTTTAGCCCATCCCGGGCGCGCGCCGTTCTTGATGACGCTCTGGCTTCGTTCCAAGGTCACTTGGTCTGCGACGGCTACTCGGCCTACGAGAGTTTTGTGAACGAAACCGAAGGCACCGAATTGGTGCAGTGCTGGTCGCACACCAGGCGCGAGTTCATCAAAGCCGAGAAGCGAGACGAAGAGCGAGTGAAGTGGGTTCTCCGTCAAATCCAGTTAATGTACGACATCGAAGAGAACGTGCGCGGAAAACCATCGAACAAGATCCTGAAGGCCAGGGAGCGGGAGACCGAGCCGCTGGTGACGGAACTGTTCAACTTCCTTAAGAAAACCATCGCCGAAGAGACCTTCGTGCCCTCAGATCCTTTTCTGAAGGCTGCCAACTATGCCTTGAACCGAGAGGAGCCGCTGAAAGCGTTCCTTGAAAACCCGGACCTCCCGCTGGACACCAACCACCTGGAGCGGGAGTTGCGTCCGCAGGCCGTTGGTCGTAAGAACTGGATGTTTCATGTGACCAAGGAAGGTGCTCGTCATGCTGCGATCTTCTACAGTCTCATCCGGAGTTGCATCCTCGTGGATATCAACCCCACAGTCTATCTCGTGGATGTACTGCAGCGAATCGCCACCCTACCGGCTAGCAAGACAGAGCTACTCACACCTCGCCTATGGAAAGAGCACTTCGCATTTGCTCCCATGAGGTCGCCGTTTCACGAAGTGCTCTTGCCGAGTGCTGTGTCGAACCTGAAACTCTAAGCCGCTTTCAGTCTCTCGATTGGGACTCGGTTTGGACCGATGAGGTCCAAGCCGGCGCGCCGCCGTTCGGAAACCCGGCGGTCCTCACGCCGGCGATTCCATCCAGACAGACGACGGTCTCGTTTCGGTTCCGGATAGGGGCAGTTCAGATGTAGATTCGACTTCCTCGGGTTTGAACGACCGTTCATATCTTTACCTCCTGGTATTCAAGTTCCGACATGGTGCCATGAAGCCGAGGCTGATTCTGTGAC
>MDTG01346224.1_pt1 | contig 14283 bp, 20 predicted proteins | sample 811421 | NCBI WGS metagenome assembly MDTG01 (sample SAMN05326645, study PRJNA326480) | marine metagenome | isolation source: seawater | place: Pacific Ocean: South East | collected 2011
CTAAAATTTTTTATTTTAGTTTTAGTAAGTTCAGCTACTGAATATATTGAATATTTGATTAAATCTTTAGCTTTATGATTGAGACCATAGTTTTTTTTATAAATTTTTGAATTTGAAATTCTAAAATCACCAGATAAATCTATATATTTCAGTTTATTAAATTTATAAAAAGTTTTTTTGATAATCTTTTGAGCTTCACCATTAGGTAAAGATAGAAATACTAAATCTATTTTTTCCCAATCAATATTTTTAACGGAGGTAATCTTAGGTAATTTTTTCTTAATTCTTTTGTCAAAAAAAGTAATTTTTTTACCTAAATTTTTTGTAGCACATAGGTATGTAATATTTACTTTCGGGTGTTTTGACAAAAGATTTATAAGATCTAAGCCTGTATACCCGGTAGCACCAATAACAGCAATTTTAATTCTTTTTAACATATTTAATTAGATATAACGAATTATATCATTGCATTCCAAAAAATTAAATTTAAATGATTATCTTTTAGAAAATTGAAAGCTTCTTCTTGCTTTACGATGGCCGTATTTTTTTCTTTCAACGACTCTAGAATCTCTTGTGGTTAATTTGTCTTTTTTAAGGTTTTTTTTCAAATTTTCATCGTGCGCAATCAATGCTTTAGAGATCCCAAGAATTATTGCTCCTGCTTGCCCGGATAAACCTCCGCCTATTACCGAACAATTTACATCATAATTTGTTGCAACTTGGCTAATTTCTAAAGGTCTCGTGACAATAATTTGGTGAACAGGTCTTTTGAAATATTCATTCATTTTCATACCATTAACATGAATATTTCCCTTTCCTTTTTTTACCCAAACTTTTGCAATTGATCTTTTTCTTCTACCTGTAGCGTATTTACTGTCTTTAAAATCTAATTTTATTTTCTTAGGTTTTTCAGAAATATTATTAGAAGGTTTTTCCATTATTTAACTATATTTTTAGAGTTTAAGCTTTCAAAATTTATAATTTTTGGTTTTTGTAATTCATGAGGGTGATTTTCACCTTGATAGAGTTTAAGTTTTGTTAATTGTTTTTTTGATAAAGGACCTCTTGGTAACATTCTTTTCACAGCTAACTTTAGAATATCTTGTGATTTATTTTTTTCTTTCAATTGCTGAGGGGATATATTTTTAATGCCTCCAGGGTGACCGGTATGTTTATAATATTTCTTGTTAGCAAATTTTTTACCAGTGAATTTAATTTTATCTATGTTTGTAACTACTACAAAATCTCCATTATCAATATGAGGATTATACGTAGGTTTATTTTTTCCTCTTAACATTTTAGAAATATAAGCAGCAAGTCTTCCAACTGGTACGTTTTGGGCATTTATAATATACCAGTCATTTTTTAATTCTTTTTTTTTAGCAAAAGGCGTCATAATTAATTGGCGATTGATACAAAGATTAAATGATAAAGTCAATTACTTTATGTAAGAATAATAAAGATATATCGAGCTAAATACCAACAACACACTGCTAATTTGGTGTCCCGATGCAAGGAAAATATTTAAACCACTTGTTAATGTTAAGATACCTAAAAATATTTGTAGAGATAAGACAAACAAAATAAATATTAAAGATTTATAAACTTTTTTTTCTTTAATATAAAAAAGATAAAAAGATAGCATAAATACATAAAGGAAAATTAAATATGCAAAGACTCTATGGTAAAATTGAACTAAAGAATGATTATTTAAATCTAATAAAATATTTAGATTATTGAGCAATATATCATTCGGAAAAAACGTTTCGCCCATAAGTGGCCAAGTTTGATAAATTCTACCTGCATCTAATCCTGATACAAATGCTCCAAGTGAAATTTGAATGAAAATTAGGATAATTAAAGTAAGGAAAAATCCTTTTTTACCATCAAAACTAAAAAAAATATTCATATTTTTTTTTTGATTATTTAAAATTAACCAGAAAATTGTTGAAATAATTAAAAAAGCAAAAATTAAATGTAAAGAAAGTCTAAAATGACTAACAGTTACAACATCAATCAAGCCACTTTTAACCATATACCAACCCACTACTCCTTGAAACAAAATTAATAGAAAAACGTAAATACAAATTCTTATTTTTTTTTGATTGATAGAATTATTAAAATAAAAATATAAAAGTGGAATTAAAAAAAACAAACCTATAAATCTAGCTAGCATTCTATGAATATACTCCCAGTAAAATATGACTTTAAATTCATTTAATGTCATATTGTAATTAAGTAATTTGTATTGCGGGATTTCTTTATAAGAATTGAAATAATTATTCCATGATGTATCAGTTAAAGGGGGTAACATGCCAGAAAATAATTCCCATTCTGTGATTGATAAACCCGAGTCAGTTAATCTAGTGAGACCTCCAACAATAATTATTAAAAAAACAAGAATTAGGTTAATTTTCAACCATTTATTAAAAAAATCGTTATATTTTTTGTCGTCCAAAATCATATGATTTAATATATATGGATCATTCTAAAAAACTAATTTATTAATGTCGCTATGATAAATAAAAAGATACTAAACATTAGAAAATCCCTAGACAAATTAGATAATCAACTACTTCAATTAATTAAAAAAAGAACTGTTTTGGTTAATGAGATAGTCAAGAATAAAAAGTTTAAGAAAGATATTGTTGATAAAAAGAGAATACAAATAATTTTACAAAATATTAGAAAAAAGTCAAAATCAAAGAAAATCGATCCTCTAATAACTCAAAAAATTTGGTCATCAATGATAAGAGCATACATTGAATATGAGTTTAAAAAATTTAAAAAAAAATAATTATTTACTGTGAGGTGGTAATTTTTTTTCAACAAAAAATTCGTGTTTTCTTGTGTTAGGATTGTATTTTTTTAATTTGAGTTTTTCTTTAGCTTTTTCACCTTTAGTTGGTTTTTTTGCATAGTAAATAAATTTGCTGTCTGGATTACTTTCAGGGACAAGTCGGACTTTAAGGTGAGTTTTTTTTGCCATTTTTTTTAATTCTATTTAATTTATCTAAAATTTTTTTGCTTTTAGATTTAATATTTAACTTTAAATAAGATGTTTTTAAACTATTAGAATTATAATCGTCAAGTTTTTTCGTGGTTGAATTTAAAATATTTTTTGCTCCAGAAATCGTCATTCCCTGACTTTTAAGTAAAAATTTAATTGTTTTTAATATCTTTATTTGGTCGTCTGAATAATATCTCCTCTTATTAATGATTTTAGGCTTTATTTGTTTAAATTCTTTTTCCCAATATCTAAGAATATAATTTAAAGGTTTATTATTTTTTGGATTTACAAGATCAAGTTCGATTGCTAATTCGCTTATATTAATTAACTTTTTCGTCATATCTATTAATCTCTTTTAATAAATTTTTTGATAATTTAAATGTAATTGATTTTCTTGCTTCTATTATAAATTTTTCATTAGTTTTAGGATTTCTACCCAATCGTTCTTTCTTATTAATTACCTTAAATGCACCAATATTTTTAAGATTTAGCGAATTACTTTTAATTTCACTTATTAAAATATGCATAAGGTCATTAATTATTTTTTTAGAAAACGAAACTGAGTAGCCTTTTTGTTCACTTAAATAATTATAAATATCTTTTTTATTAAAATTATTTTGGCCCATTATTTAAATGTTTAAGATTATTTTTAATTTGAAGCATTAAATCACCTTTAATAATTTTATAACATAAATCAATTGAGTGGTAAAAACCTACATGATCTGTTCCGCCATGACTTTTTACTACTGGACCATTTAATCCTAAAAAAATTGCTCCATTATATTTTCTTGGATCAAGTTTTTTTTTAAATTTTCGTAAAGAAAGATAAGAAAACAGAAGAGATAGTTTAGATAATAAATTTTCCGTAAGAGATTTTTTAAGATTATCTGTAATAAACTTTGCGGTTCCCTCTGCAGTTTTCAAAGCTATATTGCCAGTAAACCCATCAGTAACAATTACATTGCAGTCTCCAGACATAATTCTGTTTGCCTCTATATATCCATTAAATTCAAAATTATTTGCATCGCTTAAGCTACTTAATTTTTTAAAAGTATTTTTTAAAACATCCGTTCCCTTAATTTCTTCAGAACCAATATTTAGTAAAGAGACAATCGGTTTCTCTTCAGGGAATATTGACTTGTATAAAGCAGATCCTAATTCAGCAAAGTCAACAAGATTATCTTCACTACATTCTATATTTGCTCCTAAATCTAGAACAACATTCATTCCATTTTGATTTGGCCATAAACCTGCTAACGCTGGTTTATTTACCTCTTTCATCATTTTTAAAATCATTCTAGAAATAACAAGTAAAACTCCAGTATTACCTGCAGATAAACTAATATCGGAGTTTCCGTTAATTTGTGACTGTATACAATTCCACATACTTGTATTTTTTGAGTTTTTAATCGCAGTTAGCGGGGTATCTTTATCCGATATGACTGAGTCAGTATGTGTAATAATTATATTATTATTTAATGTTTTATATTTATCTAGTTTTTCTTTAATTAATTTTTCATTACCGAATAAATTTAAAACATAATCATCTTTTGATAAATTTTTCTTATTAAAAATTGATATTGCTTTAATAATTTTATCAGGAGAGTTTTCTCCACCCATTGCATCTATTGCAATAGTAATTTTTTTATCCATTTGAAATTAAATATCTAAGATTTTTTTACCGTTATAATAACCGGTTTTAAGATCAACATGATGAGGTAATTTATATTCACCACTCTTTTTATCTTCAATAATATTAACACCAAGAACTCTATGATGAGATCTTCTCATTTTCTTTTTTGAGATAGATGTTTTTCTTTTAGGTACTGCCATAATTAACACTTAAAGTTTATGGCTTCTCTTATCATATTTTGAAGAGATAATTCAAAGCAAAACTTATAAAAATTATTAAAATATCTTTCAAAATCATGAAATTTAGTGTTTTTTTCATCTTCTAAGGAAGAAAAATACTTAAAAGCAAGTTTTTTATTTAATTTAAAATTATCTTTTTCATTTTCATCAATCTTTAGTAAAATATCGTACAATAGTTTATTTAGGTCTTTCATTTTTTTATTTACCGTCACATCTCCAAAGCCAAGTTCTCTTAAATTATTTTCAATATTAAAGAAAACACTATCATATTCCTTTTGATCGAATTTTTTCTTTTTCTTTTTAAATATATTCATAAATATTGAAAAGTGAAAAAACATCAAAAAAATTCTTGTTTCAAAGCTATCTTCAAGTTTTATCTCTTTATAGAAAAAGATGTTTCTAGAAAGATTAAGCAATATATTGTATAAATCTGGCTTATGTTTTTTGTTAAAAATCATAAAATTATATTATTATTATTTATTTTCATTTTTTCATTAAATTGTCAATTACAAGAACCAACTAAAAATCATGGTATTCTTTTTCTTGAAAATAGAGCTGAACAGTTAAAAGTTGATTTAAATAATAAAAATGACGTAAGAAAACTAATAGGTAACCCTCATACTAGATCTATTTCGGATAAAGACAGCTGGATTTATATTGAGAGAGTTCTAACAAAGGGTGCTTTCCATAAACTAGGACAAAACATTGTTAAAACAAATAATATACTAATATTAACTTTTGATAAATATGGCATTTTAAAAGAGAAAAATTTTTTAGATAAAAACGATATAAATAAATTAAAATTTTCAAAAAAAATTACTGAAAATAATTTATCAAAAAGAAGTTTTGTTCAAAACTTGCTTCAAAGTGTTAAGACAAAGATGTATCAAAATAGAAAATAAATATTTAGTGGGCTATAACAGCTAATAATAAGAGCGCTACTATATTTGTAATTTTAATCATTGGGTTTACTGCAGGTCCAGCTGTATCTTTGTATGGATCACCTACTGTATCACCTGTTACAGCTGATTTGTGAGCTTCAGAGCCTTTTCCTCCAAAGTTACCATCTTCAATGTATTTTTTTGCATTGTCCCATGCTCCTCCTCCAGCGGTCATTGAAACGGCAACAAATAAACCTGTTATAATTACTCCCAACAACATTGCACCCAAAGAGGATAAGGCAGCTTCCAAACCTCCAATCTGTAAAATTATGAAGTAAAGTATTATAGGTGACAATACAGGTAATAATGATGGAATAATCATTTCCTTAATTGCAGCTTTTGTTAACAAATCAACTAATCTTCCATAGTCAGGTTTCCTTTTGCCTTTCATTATCCCTGGTATTTTTTTAAATTGCCTTCTTACTTCTATAACTACCGCCCCACCTGCTCTTCCAACAGCTTGCATTCCCATTGAGCCAAATAAGTAAGGAAGCATACCTCCAATTAATAAGCCTGCTACCACAAAAGGATTAGATAAATCAAAAGTCACATTTACACCCTCTAAAGCTGAACCACTCACTTTTGAAAAGTAATTAATGTCCTCTGTATAAGCAGCGAAAAGAACAAGTGCTCCTAATCCTGCAGAACCAATTGCATAACCTTTTGTTACTGCTTTAGTAGTATTTCCAACAGCATCTAACGCATCTGTTGTTTTTCTAACATTTTTTGGAAGTTTAGACATTTCTGCAATGCCGCCTGCATTATCTGTTACTGGTCCATAAGCATCTAATGCAACAACCATTCCAGTAAGAGCTAACATTGCAGTAACAGCAATTGCGATTCCATATAATCCAGCCAAACTATTTGTATAAAGAATACCCGCAACAATTATCAAAGCAGGTATGGCTGTTGCCTCCATTGATATCGCAAGCCCTTGAATAACATTTGTACCATGACCAGTTGTTGAAGACTTTGCAACTGACTTAACTGGCCTATAATTTGTTCCGGTGTAATATTCTGTAACCCAAATTAATAATCCAGTTATCACAAAACCAACTACACCACATATGTAAAGATCTAGACCATCGAAAATAGATCCGGCATTGTTAGTGTATGTATTGTTTATTCCAATTATTGCATTTGTAACTGGATACATTATTATTAAAGAGGTTATTGCAGTAACGATAAAACCTTTGTATAAAGCGCCCATAATATTTTTACTTTTTCCTAATTTGACAAACCAAGTTCCAATTATAGAGGTAATTATACAAGCTCCACCTATTGCTAGCGGGTAAACCATTAAATTATAATCCTGAGGGGAAAAAATTGAGGCTAAAACCATCGTCGCAACAATGGTTACCGCATAAGTTTCAAACAAGTCTGCAGCCATTCCAGCACAATCTCCAACATTATCACCAACATTGTCAGCTATTACTGCTGGATTTCTAGGATCATCTTCGGGAATACCTGCTTCAACTTTACCAACTAAATCAGCACCTACGTCAGCGCCTTTAGTAAAAATTCCACCACCAAGTCTTGCAAAGATTGAAATTAAAGAAGCTCCAAATCCCAAGGCTACTAAAGCATTTATTATTTCTCTATTGTCAACACCAAGATTTATCAGAATAATATAATAAATTGTGATAGCCAATAAAGCTAACCCAGCAACAAGTAATCCAGTAATGGCACCAGATTTAAATGCAATCGTTAATCCAGATTGTAAACTTGTTCTTGCAGCCTCGGCAGTTCTCACGTTTGCTTTTACTGATATAAGCATACCAACGTACCCTGCTACACCAGATAAGAAAGCTCCAATAAAATATCCTAGACCAACTAAATAATTAAAAAAATATGTTACTACACCTAAAACTATTACGCCTACAACAGCGATAGTTTTATATTGCCTGTTAAGGTATGCTTTGGCGCCTATTTGTATGGCTTCTGCTATTTCTTGCATACGATTATTACCAGGACTTGAGGAAATAATTTGTCCAGAAAGTAAATAGCTGTAAGCAACAGCTAGTACTCCTGTGAAAGATATGAGATAAAGAAGTTCTAAATAATCTGTCATTGTAATAAAGGGATAGATGCCAAAAAAGGATTAAAAACGCAAGCTAAAGTTAACAATCTTATTAACCTTTTTTACTCGTCTTTTCTTAAAACTTTAGATATTTTATCCAAAATAGCGTTTAAATAACCAATTTGAACTTTTTCTAAAAAAAACTCTGAAGCCAATAAATATTCATTTATTACAACCTTTTTGGGATTATTGTGTTTAAACATTAATTCAAAAATAGCAGCAAAAAGTATTATTTTGAGTAATTTGTCAGTTTTTTTTAAATCAATATCATTATTTAAATGATTTTTTATTGTTTCCTCAATCAATTCTGATCTTTCAAGTGTGCCGGTTACAACATCTTTAATAAATTTTTTATATTGATTCTTTGGATAGTCTATATCAGTGTTAGGATTCATTAGAGAATTATAAATTTTCTGTATAATTTTAATTCTAGGAGAGGGATTTTTAAATTTTTTTTGGACCATTTCCTAAAATTGAAATTACCGCATGAGCAGCTTCAATCCCTTTGTTAGGTTTATTTGATTTAAGCAATCCACATCTCTCCTTTGCTTGCTTAAAATTTAGTGAAGTTATAATACCATTTGCTATAGGCTTATTGTATAAAATTGATAATTGTAAGATGGCATCAAATGTAGACTTGCAAATAAAATCAAAATGAGGAGTTTTACCTTTAATTACACACCCTAAAACAATAAATCCATCAAATTTATTTATATTTTTTCTAATTGCTATTGGAATTTCGAATATACCCGGGACATTAAGAGTAAAAATTTTAAATTTTTTATTTTTTAAAATATTTCTTGATGAATGTACTAATTTATTTGAAATTTTTTGGTAGTAATTAGCATTTATAATTAAAATTTTTTTCATTAAATTATGATTTGTTTTTTTATTTTTAAACCGAAACCCTCTAAACCAATTAATTTTTTTTTTGTACGTGAAAGTAATATCATATTTCTGATATTAAAATCTTTAATTATTTGCGCTCCTATCCCATAATATCTTAAGGTAACATCTGTGTTGTTTTTTTTAGTTTTATTCATTTCATTATTAATTATTACAAGTATAAAATTCTTATATTTATTTAAAGATTTAATATTATTATTAATTTCTTTATTATTGAATAAATTCTCTAATCTTATTTTTTTTGAAAGAACTCTGATTGGAACTGATTTATTTTTACTAAATTTTCCTCTGTGTATTACAAAACTTTGATATTTATTTAATTTATTTTTGAAAACTGAAAAGTTGATTTTAGTAGTTTTTCTATAAAAAAAACTTTTCGAAAAAGTTCTATAGATAAGTTTTTCATTTTTTAATCTGTGTGCAATTAAGTCTGCAATAGATGCGATCTTAATATTATGTTTTTTTGAAAATTTTACTAAGTCGTTTAATCTAGCCATTCTTCCATCTTCGTTCATTACTTCACAAATTACTGAGCTAGGGTTCAAATTTGATAATTTTGAAATATCTATAGATGCTTCTGTATGACCTGCTCTTTCTAGTACACCACCATTTCTCGCTACTAATGGAAATACATGACCAGGCGAAACGATATCTTTTTTGCTAGAATTTTTATTAATTGCAACTTTAATTGTTTTTGCTCTATCAAAAGCTGAAATTCCGGTTGATATTCCTTTTTTTGCTTCGATTGAGATTGTGAAAGCAGTTTGCATTCTTGATTTATTAATCGGAGACATTAGGGGAAGTCTTAATTTATCAATTTGTTTTTTTGTTAGCGCAAGACAAATTAATCCTCTACCGTTTTTAGCCATGAAATTAATTATTTTTGAATTACATTTTGATCCAGGGATAACTAAATCTCCTTCATTTTCTCTGTTCTCATCATCCACTAAAATAAACATTTTACCTTTCTTGGCATCATTAATTATGGATTTAATATTTGAAAATTTTCTTTTAAACATTTTAGTTAGTATATTTATATATATATTTGCTAAATATATCTAATTCCACATTAACTAAATCATTTACTTTGAGAAATTTTAGATTAGTTAATTTTAAAGTATGAGGAATAATATTTAATTTAATATTATTTTTATAAACTTTAGAAATAGTAAGTGAAACTCCATTAATTGATATAGATGCTTTTTCTTCTAAATATTTAAAAAAATTTTTATTTTTGATTTTAAGTTTTACAGACCAGGAATTATCTATAATGTTTATGGATATAACTTGAGCTGTTGTATCAACATGACCTTGAGTAAAATGACCCGATATTTTTTGTCCATATACCAAAGATTTTTCTAAATTAATAACTTGACCAACCTTAATTTTTTTAAAATTTGATCTATTAATAGTTTCATTTGATAAATAAAAGTAAATTAAACCCTTCTCAATTTTTGTTAAAGTTAGGCAAACCCCGCTACAAGATATTGATGAACCAATTTCATTTTTTCTAAAGTTTAGATTTGGTTTAATACCAATTAATAATGATTTGTTATTTTTTTTTATATCTTTTATTAATCCTGTATTAAATATAATTCCATTAAACATTATTTAATCCTTACTGTGAAAAGTTCATCGTTATCAAGATATACATTTACTTTTTTCTTAAATCTAAGTTTTTTTATAAAATTTATCTCAGTATTATTGAGGCCTTTATTTCTCAATAAATTATTTGATTTAAATAAATATAATTTATTTAAAAATTTTAATTTGTATAATTTTTTTAAAAAAGTTAATCCTGTTTCAATTAAAATTCTTCCTTTTCCGATTTTCATAATTATCTTAAAAAGATTATAAAAATCAGTTTTATTTTCTAAGTTGTTGATTTTTATTACTTTAAATTTTTTTTTCTTTAGAAATGTAATTTTTCTTTTGTCATTGCTCATAGTAAAAATAAAAGTTTTTCTTGTATTTAATAAATTATATATTTTGAGATTTTTTTTAAGTTTTAAATATCTATCAATTATAATTAAATCTGGTTTATTGTTATTTAATCCATCAATTCTACAATTCAATAAAGAATTGTCTTTATTAATAGATTGTGAAGTTGAGACTATGCAATCGTAATTAGATCTTATTAGGTGAGCAACTTTTCTAGATCGTGAATTAGTGATCCACTTAGTTTCTTTATTTATTGTAAAATAATCCTTGGAAATTGCTAGCTTAGCATCAATCATTGGGAAAGAATTTTTTTTATTTAAAAAATAGCTTTTATAAAATTTTTTAAATTTAGGATTTTTTATTTTAATTTTTCTAATATTTTCTAAAATTTTTTTTGCTTTTTGATTGGTCCTTACGTCTGGATCATCAAATATATAAAAAACATTTTTTATCTTTTTTTTTCTAATAATATTTATGCAAGGAGGAGTTTTTCCATAATGAGTGCAAGGTTCTAAAGTAATATACATGTTTGAATTCTTAAAATTAATATCTTTATCAAGTGCAATAAATTCTGCATGAGGTCTACCATTTATAGATGTAACAGCAGAACTTATAACAGAGTTATTCTTAACTACTACACAACCAACAGAAGGATTTATGTTTGTTTTACCTAAATTTTTTTCAGCTAAATTAAAGGCAAGATTAGAATAAAGGTTATGATTTATTTTCATCTATTCTGCCCACAAAATCTTCAAAGTCTTTTGCTTCCTTAAAGTTTTTATAAACAGACGCAAAACGAACATAGGCAACTTTATCTAATGATGATAGACCTTCCATAATAAACTTTCCTATAGTTGGCGTTGGTATTTCACTTTCACCAAGACCCTCAAGATTTCTAACAATTTTTGAGATAAATTTTTCAATAGTTTCAGAGTCTATTGGTCTTTTCCTTGTAGCAATTCTTATTGATTTTGAAATTTTGTCTCTATCAAAAGGTTCTCTTTTTCCGTTACCTTTAATTACAGTTAATTCTTGAAATTGTACTCTTTCAAAAGTTGTGAACCTTTCTTTTCTATCGCAGCCGCACAGTCTTCGTCTTCTAATTGCGGTCCCATCCTCTGTAGGCCGGGAGTCTACTACTGACGTGTCTTTTTCTCTACAAAATGGGCAAAGCATAAATTTTAACTACTATATATAGGAAAAGATGAGCAAAGTTCAATTATTTCTTTTTGAACTTCTTTTTCTACTTGAGAGTTATCTTCTTTATTTTTACTAAGACCATCAATAACTTTGAAAATTAAATCCCCTACTAAATTAAACTCATTCGCTCCAAAACCCCTTGTAGTACAAGCTGGAGTCCCTAATCTAATACCTGATGTTATAAATGGACTCTCAGTATCAAATGGAATTCCGTTTTTATTACAAGTGATATTAGCCCTACCAAGAGATGCTTGAGCATCTTTACCTGTAACGCCAAAAGATCTTAAATCAATCAACATCAAGTGAGTATCTGTTCCACCTGAGAAAATTTTGAAACCTTTTTTTGACAAATTATCTGAAAGAACTTTTGCATTATTTATTACATTTTTAGTATAATCTTTAAAATCATTGGAGAGTGCCTCTTTAAAGCATACTGCTTTAGCAGCTATTACATGCATTAATGGTCCGCCTTGTAATCCTGGAAATATTGCGCTATTAAATTTTTTTATTAAATCTTCTTTATTTGTCAAAATAATTCCGCCTCTTGGTCCTCTCAATACTTTGTGAGTAGTTGATGTTACTACATCAGCATATTTAGTTGGATTTGGATAAGCACCCCCAGCAACCAGACCAGAAAAATGAGCCATATCTACAAGAAAATATGCACCGACTTTATCGCAAATATCTCTAAATTTTTTAAAATCAATTATTCTAGAATAGGCACTACCGCCTGCAATTATGAGTTTAGGTTTATTTTCAATAGCAATTTTTTCAACAGATTCATAATCAATCAAACCAGTTTCTTTATCAACTTCATAATGTAATGCATTGAACCATTTGCCAGATTGAGCAGGCTTCGCTCCATGTGTTAAATGTCCTCCCGAATTTAAACTCATAGCTAGAGTAGTTTCGCCTGGTTTTAACAAAGCTAAATAAACTGCTCCGTTAGCCTGGGCGCCTGAATGAGGTTGTACGTTAGCAAATTTACAATCAAATAATTTTTTAGCCCTTTCTATAGCTAAGTTTTCTGAAACATCTACATGTTCACAACCACCATAATATCTTTTACCAGGATAACCTTCTGCATATTTATTTGTTAAAACAGATCCTTGAGCCTCTAGCACTGCTTTTGAAACTATATTTTCTGATGCAATTAATTCTATATGATTTTGTTGTCTTAAGAATTCTTCTTGTACTGAGTCAAATAATTCCTTGTCAGACTGTTTTAAATCTAATCTAAAAAAACTATTTAAATATTTATTCAACTTTAATGCTATTGACATAATTAAATTTTTTTTACCCTTCTTGAATGTCGACCACCTTCGAATTTAGTTTTAAGAAATGTTTTAACTAACTTCAAAGATAAATTTTTTTTTGTTAATCTTGCTCCTAAGGCGATTATATTAGCATTATTATGTTGTCTAGACAATCTTGTAGACCTCAAATTATAACAAACAGCAGCCCTAATTGTTTTGATTTTATTGGCACTTATTGCCATACCTGTGCCAGAACCACAAACTAGTATGCCTACATCACTTTTTTTTAATTTGATTCTTTTTCCAAGTTTCTTTGCATAATCCGGATAATCAACTGACTTTTTCGCATATGGACCAATGTCAAATACAGAAAAATTATTATCTATCAAATAATTTTTAATATCCTCCTTCAGCTTAAAACCCGCATGATCTGAGGCAATACATGCCGTTTTAAAAATTTTATTTAGTTTTATATTGCTCATGTTAATCAATTAAATTACAGTGTTAATGATTATATTAATATTTTTGTCGCATTACATTAAAAATTATCGATACTTTACATGAATATTTTTGGCTCATACCCTAAAACTAGACTTAGAAGATTAAGAAAATCAAAATGGTTAAGAAGTCTGGTCTCGGAAACAAGTATTTCTAATAATGACCTTGTTATGCCAATATTTATAAGAGAGGGTAAAAATAAAATAGAGTCAATTAACTCAATGCCTGGAATTAAAAGATACACATTAGATAAACTATCATCAATTTTAAACCAAGTAAGAAAATATAAAATACCTATGGTTGCATTATTTCCTTACACTCCTAATTTTAAGAAGGATAAACACGGAACAGAAGCTCTAAATCCAAATAATTTAGTATGCAGAGCAATAAAGTTAGTTAAAAAAAAATTTCCAGAAATCGGAGTTATGTGTGATGTTGCTTTAGATCCATATACTTCGCATGGTCATGATGGGGTAATTATAAATAAAAAAATTGATAATGATCAAACTATAAAAATTTTAGTGAAACAAGCATTACTACAAGCAAGAATGGGATGCGATATCATTGCTCCGTCAGATA
>MDTG01031457.1_pt1 | contig 14282 bp, 17 predicted proteins | sample 811421 | NCBI WGS metagenome assembly MDTG01 (sample SAMN05326645, study PRJNA326480) | marine metagenome | isolation source: seawater | place: Pacific Ocean: South East | collected 2011
GCCTTAATTGCAATCGGATATACAATGGTTTATGGTGTGCTAAGACTTATTAACTTTGCACACGGAGATATTATGATGGTTGGTGCCTTTTTAGGTTATACATTTATGGCAGTATTTGAACTTAGTTTCCCTGTTACAATGATGTTATCAGTAACAATAGCAGCATTACTTGGTGTTTTAATGGACAAAATTGCCTATAAACCTTTAAGAGAAGCTCCAAAAATCTCACTACTAATTACTGCAATTGGTATTTCATTTTTCTTAGAAAATGCATTTACAGTATTTGCAGGTGGAACTCCAAGAGCTTTTCCAGTTCCAGAGTATATGGAAAAAATATTTGATGTATCAGGAGTTGTATTCTCTGTAGCTTCAATCACAGTACCAATTGTAACTTTAGTTTTATTACTTGGAATTTTATATGTATTATATAGAACAAAGTATGGTATGGCAATTCGTGCACTTTCTTTTGATATTAAAACAGTAAACCTAATGGGTATTGATGGAAATAAAATCATTGCAATTGTATTTGGTTTAGGTTCTGCCTTAGCTGCTGTTGGTGGATTGTTTTGGGCTATTAATTATCCAAGTGTAGAACCTATGATGGGTGTACTTGTTGGGCTTAAAGCCTTTGCTGCTGCAGTTGTTGGTGGTATTGGTTCAGTAACAGGTGCTGTTATTGGTGGATTTATTATTGGATTTACTGAAGTTGTGTTTATTGCTTTTTGGCCTGAACTTGGTGGTTATAAAGATGCTTTTGCATTTATATTATTAATTTTCGTATTACTTTTTAAACCAACTGGAATAATGGGTGAAGATCTTGAAAAGAGTAGGTTCTAATATGCTTGAAGATAAAATATTTACTAATCAAAGGTTAATAAACCTTGCTATTATTGTAACTGCTATTTGGTTTACATGGTTTGCACAAAATACATTTGATGAATATACAATTAGAATTATTAATAACGTTGCTATTTTTATAATCTTAGCTGTTTCATATAATCTTATTAATGGTATTACTGGTCAATTCTCACTTGAACCAAATGGATTTGTTGCTATTGGTGCTTACGTTACTGCAATTTTAATTGTTGATGCTGATACTATGCTTTATCAATATGATATTGAAGATCCATCTGCTTGGGTTTTAGCAATGCAAGCAGAGTTTGCTTGGGCCTTATTATTTGCAGGAATTATTTCTGCACTAGTTGCCTTATCTTTATCTTTCCCTGTATTTAGAGTACGTGGAGATTATCTTGCAATTGTAACTTTAGGGTTTGGTTTTATTATTAAAATTTTAGCTATTAATAATCCTCAAATTACAAATGGTTCTCTTGGAATTAATGATATTCCTGAATATTCAAATCTTTATTGGACTGGTGGTATTGCTATATTTACAGTTCTTGCTATTTTAAATATTATTTATTCTAAATATGGTCGTGCGATGAAAGCAGTACGTGATGATGAAGATGCAGCGACTGCTATGGGTGTTAATACATTTAAGATTAAAACTTATGCATTTACAACTTCAGCATTCTTTGAAGGTGTTGGTGGAGGATTATTAGCTTCTTTATTAACAAGTATTAGTCCAGATTTATTTACATTCTTCTTAACATTCCAATTATTAATTATCATCGTATTAGGTGGTTTAGGAAGTACAACGGGTGCTATTTTAGGAACTATTTTTGTAATGGCAGGATTAGAATATATGAGATTCTTAGATGAACCAATGAGTTTTATGGGAATAGAAACTGATGGAACTCCTGGTATGAGAATGGTTGTATTCTCACTTATTTTAATTTTAGTAATGCTTTTTGCAAGAGAAGGTTTAGTTGGTAAAAAAGAACTAAAAGATTTCTTCAAAAAGAAAAAGGCTGGTAAATGATTTTAGAAGTTTGTAATGTAACTAAAAAATTTGGTGGTGTTACAGCCATCAAAGATACTTCTTTTAGCGTTCAAGCAAAAGAGATTTACGGATTAATTGGTCCAAATGGTGCAGGTAAAACAACAATGTTTAATATCATCACTGGGAACTATGAACCAACAGAGGGTGATATTAAATTTCATGGACAAAAAATAAATGGTATTAAACCATATAAAATTGTTCATAGAGGAATAGCAAGAACTTTTCAAAATATTAGATTATTTACTTCAATGACTGTAATGGATAATGTTTTAATTGGATTTGATTATCAAGCAACTTATACATATTTTGAAGCTATCTTTAGACTTCCTAGATTCTTTAAAGAAGAAAGAAGAGTTAGAAAAAGAGCAATAGAGATTATGGAAGTTTTAGATATTGCCCAATATGCAGATGAACTTGCAACTTCACTTTCTTATGGTCAACAAAGAAAAGTAGAAATAGCAAGAGCATTAGCTGCTAGTCCTCAGCTACTACTTTTAGATGAACCAGCAGCTGGTATGAACCCACAAGAAACACATGAATTAGCAGAGCTTTTCTTTAAGATTAGAGATGAGTTTGATATTACAATTTTATTAATTGAACATGATATGAAGTTTGTAAATAAATTATGTGATAGAGTTATGGTTCTTGATTATGGAAAAACAATCTTTGAGGGTGATATCAAAGATGCAATTAAAGATGAAGAAGTAATTAAAGCTTACCTTGGAGATTTCAAACATGCTTAAAGTTAAAAATTTAGAAGTATTTTACGGACTTATAAAAGGTGTTAAAAACGTAAATTTTGAAGTTAAAGAAGGACAAATTGTTTCACTGATTGGTTCAAATGGTGCAGGAAAAACTTCCACTTTACAATCTATTGTAAATGATGTTAAGAAAAATGGTGAAATTACATTTAGAGATGAAGATATCTCTTCAATGAAAACTCATACAATTATTCAAAATGATATTGCATTAGTTCCTGAAGGACGACGATGTTTTCAAAATCTTACTATTGAAGAGAACCTTAGAATGGGTGCTTTTAATAATGATGATAAATATGAAGAATTACAAGAAGAGATGTTTAGACTATTTCCAAGACTAGTTGCAAAAAAAGGTCAATTAGCAGGAACTATGAGTGGAGGTGAGCAACAAATGCTTGCAATCGCAAGAGCTTTGATGTCAAGTCCAAAACTTCTTATGCTAGATGAACCATCACTTGGTTTGGCTCCAAAAATTATTGGAGAGTTATTTGAAACAATAGTTAGATTAAAAGAAGAAGGTATTACTATTTTATTAGTAGAACAAAATGCTTTTGCAGCTTTAGAAATATCTGACTATGCTTATGTTCTTGAAAATGGTGTAATCGCACTTGAAGGACTTGGAAGTGAACTTGCAAAATCAGATGAAATTAGAGCTAAATATTTAGGTGCTTAATAATAAGAATAAAAAAATAGGAGTTAATATATGTTATTAATGCAATTAGAAGCAAGAGAAAAATTTTCATTTTTACAATTAGCTCACTATTTAGCAAGAATTGATAATAGTTATGGAGAAAGAGAAGATGAAGTGATTTCATCTTATTGTACTGAAATGGGAATTGAAAATATTGATTCTTTTGATATTGATAATTTTTGTTTAGAAGAAAATTTAAATAATTATAAATCACAAAGAAGTCAAAGAATTATTCTTTTAGAATTGATGATATTAATTCACATTGATAATGATTTTCATGTTAATGAAAAAGATTTAATAAAAAAAATAACAGAAAAATTTGGTTTTGATTTAAAAGATATTGATGATTATTCGCAGTGGGGAAAATCTGTTGCAATGCTTTATCAAGTAGCAAATATTTTCATAAATGAAGAGAATTAGTAAAATAACTATTATTTAAATTTTTTTACTAGGAAAATTTAGGTAGAATGCGATTATGGAAATAATAGAAACATTAAATACTAAAATTGATAAACTATTACATGATTATGAAAGATTAAAGCTAGAGAATCAGTCTTTAAAGCAGGAGCTTGAGTCTTTACAAAATGATAATGATGAATTATCTAGAAATAATCAAGATATGTTTCTACGAATAGATAGTACTCTTACATTAATAAAGGCTCAAAAAGGTGAATAAAGATATTACTTTTCATATTAACAATATGGCTTATACTATAAATGTAACTCCTGATATGGAAAAAGAACTTACAAAATATTTAGATTTAAATAAAAACAATGATACAAAAGATTTATTAGCTGCATATATTAGAATAACTCAAGAATACTCAACATTTAAAAATGATGTAGATCAGATTTCAACAAAATTAGCAAGATTTTAATGACAAAAGCTTTTAGCTTATTAGAATTATTAATTGTTATTGCAACAATTTTAATAGTTTTAACATTTGCAATTCCAAAGTTTAGTAATATTACAAGTACTTCTAAAATCACTGAACTTAAATCAAATCTTGCAATTATAAGAAATGGTATAAATAAGTTTAAAACAAATCAAATATTATTAGCAGAAGATTCTAATATTCTTAGTTTAGACTCTGCTTTAGTTGATAAAAAAAATGAGCCTTTATTTACAAAAGTAATAGATTTTTCTCTTCTTTCAACAACAAGTAGTTTAAATGAACTTGGTAAATGGATAAAGACTTCATTAACTACTTATGAATATATAATTAGCTCTAGTAAAAAAGTAGTGTTTACCTTAGAAGATAACTCATTTAAGTGTAAAAGTAGTTTTGAAATATGTAAGGAAATAGAATAGTGTTTTATTATGAAGTAGCCTTATTAAAATCCCCTCTTAATCCTCTTACATACCAAAGTGAAAAAGAGATTCAAGTAGGTACAAAAGTTGCTGTAAAACTACGTAATAGAAAAGCTTTAAGTGATGCTGTTGTTGTAAAAGTTGTAGAAAAACCAGAGTTTAAATGTGTAAGTATTGATGAAGTGTCATGTGAATACTATGATACTCAAATGCTTGAAACTGCAAAGTTTGTATCTCAATACTATGTTTGTTCTTTAGGTGAAGCATTAAGTGTTTATATACCTTTTAATAAAGATATAAAGATATTAGATGAAAAGCAGACTTTTGATTGTCAAATATTTTTATCTCGTGAGCAAACTAAAGCTTATGATTTTTTAAACGAAAAAAAACAAGCCTTACTTTTTGCAAATACAGGTTCTGGAAAAACTGAGATTTATATTAAAATAATAGAAAAACATTTAAATGAAAATAAACAAGCAATTTTATTAATGCCTGAAATTTCACTAACTCCTCAAATGCAAAAAAGACTTGAAAAAGTTTTTGATAAAAGCGTTGCTATTTGGCACTCAAAAATCACAAAAAAGAAAAAAACAGAAATACTTCAAGGTTTACAAGAAGGAAGTATAAAGTTAATAGCAGGTGCTAGGTCTGCTTTATTCTTGCCATATTCTAACTTAGGCGTAATAGTTGTAGATGAAGAGCATGATGAGTCTTATAAGAGTGATTCAAAGCCAAGATTTCATACAAAAGATTTAAGTATATATATGGCTAAAAAGTTTGATATTCAACTTGTACTTGGAAGTGCAACAGTATCAACATCTTCTTTTCATAAGGTGCCATTTATAAGGCTTACTCAAACATATCATGATACAAGTAAAAAATACAAATTTGATGATAGTGATGCAAGTTTATCAATTCCAATATTAAATCAAATATCAAAAACTTTAGAATCAAAAAATCAAGTTATTATCTTTTTACCAACACGTGCAAATTTTAAATATCAAATATGTACATCTTGTGGTAAATCAGTTGAGTGTCCATATTGCTCTGTTTCTATGAGTTTACATAAAAATGATTTAGCTTTAAAATGCCATTATTGTGGGTATGCAGAAAAAATCCCTGAATTTTGTCCTAGCTGTAAAACAGGAGTTATCCATAACTTGCGAGTTGGAACTGCACAAATTGAAGAAGAGTTAAACGAAATCTTTAAAGACAAAGTAATTAAGCGATTTGATAGAGATAAGGTAAAAACAAATACGCAGTTAAAAGCTATTTTAAATGAGTTTAATAAAGGCGATATTGATATCTTAGTTGGAACACAAATGCTTTCAAAAGGACATGATTATCATAATGTTAAATTAGCTGTAGTACTTGGGATTGACTCAATTTTAAATATGAATTCATATAAATCACGAGAAAGAGCCTTATCTTTACTTATTCAAATATCAGGAAGAAGTGGAAGAAAAGGTGAGGGTGAAGTAATCATCCAAACTAAGAATGAAGAGTTTTTTGACTACTACTTAAATGAATCAAACTATGAAGAGTTTTTAGAAACAGAATTAGAGTTTAGAGAAGGACTTTATCCTCCATATTTAAAAATGGCAAAAGTAATCTTTGCACATACAAATGGTTTAAAAGTAAAAGATGAACTTGATTTTTATGTAAAAAAATTAAAAGAAAATAAAGATATTGAAGTAGTAGGATTTGGACAATCACCAATTTTTAAAATGGCAAATAAGTTTAGATATGAAATTATTTTACGTTCTTCAAATGTAAAAGCACTACTTACTTCACTTCATTCAATTACGTCGCCTATGGCTTCTATTGATATGGATACTATTTATTAAGGAAGCATAGATGCTTAACTATCTTATAATATTTCTAATAATACTTTTTTGTACCTACGAGCTACTACCAAAAAACATACTTGATTTTGCTTTAAAGACTATCAAGAAACTTGGCTCTTTTTATGAAAAGCTTGATTCTAAAATACAACTAGAAAATATAGACTTTTCAAAAATACCAAAACAAAAAATAAAAACTACTAAAATCAAAAAGATTTCAAATTGGTTTTTTAGAGCTATATTTTTATCATTAGCTTTTATAGTTATTGTTTTTTGGGACATATTTTGGCATTTACTATTTAAAAGACTTTTTGAGTTTTTAAGAGCTTTAAAAATATATGAAAAGTTTAAAATATATATAAACCAAAAAGCAAATAAATACTTTGTACTATTTATCTTTATTAGTCTATTTTTAATTATGGAATATTTTGGAATCTACTCAGGAATATTAGCTGTTCAAGGTGAAGTGTTACTTGCAATTTTATTTTATATAGCAAAGTTTTTAATGGTATTTCCTGTAAAGATTTTATACCAAGAAGGACATGATAAACTTGTAAAAATCACTTGGTTTAATAGAAGAAAAGAACTTTTTGTATCTGCTTTATTATGGTTTGAAAGTACTTCAAGTTTTAAGAAAGCTAAAGAACTTTTTCATAAACTAAAACTTTTTATCTCTAAAATAAAAAAGAGCTTTAAGAAGAACAGACAGTATAGGTTTATATTCCAGTTTAAAGCATATAAAAGACTTCTTCGAATAAGAAAGAATCAAACAAGAAAAAATGTTTAAGAAAATGCTTTATTATTCTTCTCTTTTAGCTTTTGTATTTTGCATACTTTTTTTAATGTTTACTGTAGAAACGCTTTAGAAATGTTATATATTTGCTTATGAAATGTTAATACTTAGAATTTTTATACTTTAATACTCTTATTCACTCACCTTTTATTAGCAAATATATTACTATAACTCTGATAATCTTTTTCTTTCCTTCATAATTTCTTTAACTAAACTCTCATCAATAAATACTTCAAAGTTTTCAGTATTTGTAACAACTACTAGCTTTAAATCTTTTATACTATATCCTTGTATAGCTTTGGTAATTGACTCTAACCAATTAGCTTCACCGTTAAATTCTATTGTAATAGTTGCATCATCACCTTCTTGTAAGGTTAAAGGTACTTTATCAGCAATTGATCCATTTGTATTTTGAAAAAATTCTTGTTTATTCTTACCTCTTTTTATCTTCCAACCAATACTATTTATTTTTGCAATTTTATTTCCTATATTAACTATTGATATATAGCATAATGATGGATTACCATTTCTTGTTGAATCAATAAGTACTCTAGCGCTAGCACTTACATTAAGCTTTACTTTATTTGAGTTATTAGCAATCCATAATGAAGTAATTACTGCTCCTACTGTTCCTATACTTGCTATCCATGTTCCTACTACATCCACAATTTGTAACGTTGTTGCTTCCATTTTATACCTTTATTAATATACCTTTTACTTTTCCTATTATAACAAACTCTTTTAACTCTATATCATTATATATGTCATTTGTACTATTCATATAGTATTTATCTTCTTTTACTTTTATTCTCTTTATATATAATGTATCTTCATGGTTAATAAGATATATATTCTTATCCTTTATATATGTATCATTCTTGTCTACAAAGACTAAGTTATCATTTGGGATATTGGGTTCCATACTATCACCTATACTTCTTATAACTTCAGTATATGAATAGTTAGTATTAATAGTTGTTTATCTATTATTAAAGGCTTAGTGTCTATATATGTAAAAAAATAGAGGTCAAAAAATAGGGGTCAGGTCATGAATTTCCACTTTTCAAACAAGAACACTTCTTTTTAATTAAATAAGATATAATATTATTAAAAATCCAAAAGGGTTTCTAATGCCAAGACGAGTAAGAATTGAATTAGCAGGTTATCATCACGTATATAATAGAGCCGTAGAAAGAAAATACATATTGCAGAACATATCTGATAAAGATAAGTTTTTAGAGATATTAAATGAAGTGAGTGAGAAGTATAAATTAACTATACATTCATATTGTATTATGAACAATCATTATCATTTATTATTAGAAAATAAATTAGAGAATTTATCTTTATCGATGAGACAATTAAACTCAAAATATGCAACATATTATAATAAGAAATATAAAAGAGTAGGGCACTTATGGCAAGATAGGTTTAAATCATGGTATGTGTTAAATGAAAACTATTTGTATGTATTGTATAAGTATATTGAATCAAATCCAGTAAGTGCAAAGATGACAAATAAAATAGGAAAATATAAGTATTCTTCTTCGCATACAATTTTAAATAATAGTATAGAACCATGTATTAAGAATTCATTTATTATAAGAGATTTTTCACCTAAAGAACTTGCAATGTTTTTGTCAATACCTCTAAATATAGAAGAAGTAAAAAATATCAATAATATTCATAAAGAAAAAGTTAGAATAGAAGGGAATGCTGTAGTACGAGAAAAAGAGAAAAGTTTGGAATTTATATTTTCTAATATAAATACAAAAGAAGAAAGAAACAAAAGTATATCAATTGCTTTTCTAGATGGATATAAACAAAGTGAAATAGCAAGGTATTTAGATATTTCTTCTTCTAGTGTTTCTAAGATTATTAAAAGTGGCAATTCATGACCTGACCCCTTTTTTCTGACCTGACCCCTTTTTTTCTGAAAAGTTAGTAGCCTAAAGCTTGTTAAAAAAATAATTAAGTTATAAAAGTTAAATCAAAAAAGGAAAACAAATGTCAGGAATAATAAGTGTACCAATAATATTAGTTTATATTTTCATATGTTATTTAATATATAAACTATTGATAAAAGATGTTGAAAGTAAGACATTAGCAAAAGTGATTTTTACTTTGATTTTAACATTTCCTTTTTGGGATTTGATTGTTCAAAAAGCTATTAAAACAGTTTATCAATTTTCAGGTGCTTTGGAACCTAAAATATATGAGATTCCTGAAATGGATGAAAATGGAATGATTGAGAGTTTTAGTTCAGGCAATTGGGGCCGTTCTAAATGGACAGTAAAAAGAGTTCAATCATCAGTATATGCTAATGCATTAAAGGAAAAGATAAAATTCATAGATTTTATTTAGATGGAGATAAAGTCAAAAGTAAAATTATACATAAAGAAAGTGCTAGATATAGTTTTCAATTAGGAGAATCAAAGGAGAAATTACTTGGTTTATATGCAATACAGGAAAAAGGTGTATATGACCATAAAAAGAAAGAGTTTATAGCTAAATCTTTTTTTTGGTGTCCAGTAAAACAATTTGAATTTTTTGAATATATTCGTAAAGAGATATTCTTTTTAAAAAGTGCAAGTGGAAGTGGAAGAGCAATGATAGGGGTAGGATGTTCATCTTCTTCTATGGATAAGATAAAAAAAGAGATATTTGGTATAAAAAGAAATTATGGTAATGGGAGAAAATAGAAATGGCAACAAATTTAGAAACAATAGAAGCAAATGGATTATTAGCAGAACTAGCATATTTAACACTAGAAAGTAAGTACTATCAGGATACTTATGGTAGAGATTATTCAACAACAAATATTATTGATTATTTGAAAAATACTAATATTAATCAAATAAAGATTGAAGACCCAGACTACTTTACAAATATAGTTGGTAATGACAATGATAAAACAGCTGATGACTATAGAGGTATAAGTAGTCATCGTAAAGATGCAATGCTTGAGATTTTAGATAAATATGAGATAAAAAAATAGGGGTCAGGTCATGAATTTCCACTTTTCAAATAAGAACACTTCTTTTTAATTAAATAAAATATAATATTATTAAAAATCCAAAAGGATTTATTATACCAACTAAAATAAGAATAGATTTATTCGTATATCACCATAGGATATAATTAAAAATAATACTAAATTAAGACTAAATTTAATACAATATATTATCATAAATTTAAAGGTGGATAAAATGCATTTGAGTCAAGATATAAAACCAATTAGTTATTTAAAAACAAAAACAGCTGATATTATAAATAGTGTAAATGAAAATCAAAGAACTATAATCATAACGCAAAATGGTGAGGCTAAAGCAGTTGTTCAAGATATTAAAACTTATGAAAACTTACAGAATTCTTTAAATTTATTAAAATTAATTGTTCAAAGTGAAAATGATATCGAGAACAATAATACCACAAAACAAGAAAAAATGTTTGACACTTTAGAAGATAAACTATTTGGATAAAATCATATGAACCAATTTGAAGTGATATGGACAAATAGTGCCCAATTTGATTTAGAATCAATTATTGAATACATTAAAATTGATAGTTTAAGTATTGCAAAGAAAATATTTTTTGGAATTAAAGAAGAGTGTAATAGTTTATATACTTTTCCAAAAAGAAAAAGAATTGTACCCGAGTTACAGCAAATAGGTATTTTAAAATATAGAGAAATTATATATAAAAGATGGCGAATAATATATAAATTTGATGATAAAAAAGTATATATTTTATTAGTAGTAGATTCAAGTAGAAATTTAGAAGATGTACTATTTCAAAGATTACTTAAAACGAAATGATAACAAGCTAGAGAAAGGGAATAGGAATAAAAGAAATAATAGGTATGAATTAAAAATAGAAAATATTATTCATGAAGAATTATTAGCAAAAATCTATGACTAATAAAACAGAACATCTATCTAGTATATTTAGATAGATATTCTTATTTAGTTTTTAATTTTATGAACCAACAATTCCATTATCATTTTTTGTAATAACAACAGTAGCAGACCTAGGTCTAGCTGTTCCTTTATCTGGCCAATTACTTCCATATAATGATGCATTCTTTAAATCTTTAGTTTTTTCACCTGGGTGTTGGATATTTACAAAGATTGTTTTTCCATCAGGAGTTTCAGCAATTCCAGTAATCTCACACTCTTTTGGACCAACTAAAAATCTTTTTAGATTTTTAGTTGAAGCTTCTGCCCCTACTTTTGTAGTTATTGTTTCATCTTGATTATTATTTGTAGGAACACTTTTATTTGTGATTTGTGTACTTCCTCCATCATTGTGTTTTCCAGGAAGTGCAGCAAGCATCATACAGTTTGAGACATCTGTATAAGCACTATCATCAGTTTGTAGCCACATTAAACCTTTTGAAGCCTGACTAAAATATAATCCATCAGGACTTGAAAAGTCATTATCATCTGTTAGTTTTGAAATATTTATATTTCCATTAGCATCAGCTTGTGCACCAAATAAATAAATATCCCAGTTAAAAGAGCTTACACTTGCATTATTTTCAAGTTCTTGAATTCTCATAATTTGACCATTAACATTTCCATCTCTTGAAGAACTATTTTTTGTATCAGAATAATATCTTGGATTTGATGCATCTAATTGCATACTATTTCCTCTTTTTGAATTATTAGTTAATGTTACGTAAATATCTCCTGTGTTTGGATGAATTCCTGCCCATTCTGGTCTGTCCATTGGAGTTGCTCCTACTGCATCAGCTGCATGTCTAGTATTTACTAATAAATCTCCTAAATCATCAAATGAATATTTTTTATAAGATTTAATATCTTCATTTGACATTGATAATTCTAGCCATTCTCCTGAACCATCTTCATTAAATTTTGCAACAAAAAGTTTTCCATCATCTAAGTATTTATTTCCAATATCTAATCCACCATTTCTATCTTTTTCATTCCATTTTAATCTTGATACATATTTATAAACATATTCACCTTTTGAATCATCACCCATATAATAAACTAAAGGTTCTCCTTCTTTTACATTTCCTGGCATTGCACCTTCATGTCCCATTCTTCCAAGTGCTGTTCTTTTTCTAGGAGTCATTGTTGGATTAAAAGGATCAATTTCAACTACCCAACCAAATGTATTTGCTGCATTTCTGTAATCTTCAACTGCTTGGTTTGCATTAGGAATAATATTCCATCTATCATAAAGATCATTATTAGTTTTAGAATTTGCCCAACCATAAGAGCCATCTGACTCTTTTGATCCCATATATCTATTTTGTGTACTAGCTGCTTTTTTATCAGATAATAAAGTACTATTTGATCTTTTAAAATATCCTGCCCAATTTTCTTCACATGTAAGATAAGTTCCCCATGGAGTTAATCCACTAGCACAGTTATTTAAAGTTCCTCTTGTTTGTGAACCATCTTTTGAGTATTTAGTTTTTACTAAATCATGATTTTGTAAAGGACCGTTAATATCTATTGGAGTTTGTGCAGTAATTCTTTTATTAAAAACTGAATTTTTATTTAAATTAAAGCCATTTTTACCTTTTTTGATTTCAATAACTGATACACCATGAGCTGATACTTCTTTATCTATTTGTGCAGCTGTTCTACTTGTTCTATCATAATTATCCCATTCCTTTTCAGTATGTAAAAATATCTCTGTAATATTTTCATGATTCATACATAATAATCCTCTATTAGAATTATTTAAATCTTTTGCTGTTCCTTCATCATTCATTCCAAAATAGAACATTCCATCATGATGATCTCCAGCTCTATTATTAAAGTCTGTATCTGTTCCATCATTTTTATACTCAGAAGTAAAGTTATTTATAGGATCACCTAATCTATATAATACATCTACGCTATAGCCTTCAGGTATTGTAACTACATCATTTAAGTTTTTTGGCACTGGATTGAAATCTAATAGGGCATTTGCTACTGCATTTGAAATACTATTTTTACTACTAGCATGTGCTGTTGAATTTAAACCTAAGAAACTTCCTGCAACAAGTGCTAAACTACCTTTTATTAACGTTCTTCTAGAAACCCTAGATTCAATAATTTCTTCTATTGATAAACTATTTGAATTGTTTTTAGAAATTGAATCTTGACCATTTGGTGACATTGGATGATTTTTACTAAGTGGTGTTTTCATATTTTATCCTTTTTTTATTGATGACATTTTATATATTGGAAATTACAAAATGATTACAAATATTAAGAGTTGTTATTGAAATATATTTGTATCTTTTAAACTTCCTTTATTTTACTTTATAGTATAATGCCCCAAAAAATTATGGAGTTTTTAATGGCTAACACTAAAGAAGAATTTAAACAATTAATAGAAGATGTACAATCACAAGACTGGTATAGAAACCCAATTGGATTTGGTATTGCAAAAGTAGATAGAGGTCAATTAGACTCTTCAAAAATCTTACAAGCAACTTTCCCAATTATTAACTGGAACGAAAACAACGGTAGTGCAGCTGTTTTATTAAATGCACTTAAAATTGCTGGTGAAAATGTAGATACAACAGGTTCTGAATTAGTTTGTAATATTTCTGATGTATTCTTAGAAGAGTGTGTTAAAGCATTTACTCCTTATATTGCAGAAGCAAAAGGTGAAGATCATAAAAATGTTCAAGTTATTTCAACACTTGCATCTTTACCAATTGATTCAGGATTAACTGCTGATGATTATAAAGTTGTATTTATTTTTGAAGATGCAGATGTTGCTTCAACTGAAACTGCATATTTAAAATTATATGCATTATCAACTGGAAAAGCAGCTTTAAGATCATTAAACTTAAATGGTGTATTTGGAAAACTTCATAACTGTGCATGGGTTGGAAATCAACCACTTGAATTAGACTGGTTAAGAGCTAATGAAATTTCATTAAAATTATCAGGAAAATATCCTGCAATTGATATGGTAGATAAATTCCCAAGATTATTATCTCATGTAATCTTA
>MDTG01263563.1_pt1 | contig 14282 bp, 12 predicted proteins | sample 811421 | NCBI WGS metagenome assembly MDTG01 (sample SAMN05326645, study PRJNA326480) | marine metagenome | isolation source: seawater | place: Pacific Ocean: South East | collected 2011
CCATAGCTGAAGTCATCACCCATAGGAACAAAAAATTCTACATCGGATTTTTTTGTTGATACAATTTTATTTATTAATTTTTGATTTGTTTTAGAAATAGTAAAATTATTTAGATTTTTCTTTAATACTTCAAAAACTTTTGGATTAGCTTCTACAGCTAAGATTGAAGCTGAAACATTTAAACTAATTGCAAAAAGTGTATATAGCCCAATACCAGCACCAATATCTAGAAAAGACGTAGCTTTTTTTATTTCCGTATTAAAAATTTTAAAATTTTCTTTTTCAGTTGCCGGGATACCAAAAATACATAAATCTCGACTCACAGCATCTTTTTTGTCATTGAGTATTTCTATTTGATGTTCATGTATATTTATAAAACCTTCGAGTTGAATCAGATTTTTAAATTTGTTTAAAATTAAATTCCTTCTTAATAGAAAAATAATAAATGTTCTTATAACTTTTAAATTTACGATTAGTTTTGATAAGTTTTTTAAACTACTCATGTTTTTTCGTCATATTTAATATAAGATAACTCACAATTGTCAAAAACCTGAAAATCTTGATTACTATAAAAAATATAGCTTATATTTATGTCGTTTTGTTTTATATATCTGTCAACTTCAATACAATCTTTTAAAAGATAAATATTATTATGGTGCTCAACTCTCTTAAAATATTCAGTAAATAAAAGGTTCTTTATATACACAAAATCCCAGGATGGAAATAGTGATACATAAATATTTGGAAAACCATAATGGTAAGAATAGTTGGTTTCTTCAATTGGTATTAGGATTGTTTGATTATTAATCTCAGTTTCAATAATTTTGTTCTTCAATGACATGTTATATGATTGCTCGAGTGGGTTGTATGATTTCCAAATAAATATTGAAAAAGGAATTACTAATAATAAGCTGTAAGTTAACAAATTAGTATTTTTTTTGTATTTTGCATTAATACTTAACCCTATTTTTGAACAAATTAAAAGTAAACAGAGGATTGAAATGGAGTGAACAACACGCCAAGGAGTAGCTAGTCCCAAAAATTGAAAATACCCTAAAGAAAAAAAGATGTGAGTAATAAGATACGTTATCGTAGATAACAATAGAAAATTGTAAACAAATTTTAGGCCAGTTTTATTCTTGACAAACTTAATGCAAAAAAATAATAATAATATTTTCTCTATGGGTATAGATACCTCTTTATTAAAAACGCCAACAGTTGGTGAATACCCTAAAGTTAAATATTCTGGTTTATAAATTTGAAAAGTTTCGAAATTAAAATAATAAATAAAATTATTATTAAGACCACTATTTAAAATAGTCCCAATTGAAAATACAGGTATTAAATTAAAATGTATTATGCGAGTGCCCATTTGAGAAAACAAAATATTCAAGTTTTGGAAGAAATTTAATTGGTTTAGTGCCACCAAAGAAAAAATTCCTGCAAGTAAATAGTAAATTAAAAAGTTTGTTTTAAGTTTTGTGTTCAGATAAGCAAGATACGCAATTAAAAAAATAAAAAACATATAGTAATGGAATAAAGATATAAAAATAGATGAAACAATGAATCTTTTTTCTTTTTTGTACATTAGGTCAGATAAGGGATAAAAAATCATTAAGAAAAAACTGGCGGGAGCTAAAATTCTTAGACCAAAACTGCTAAAACCCGCAACTCCGTTTATGAGAAGTTTTGAGAAGCCTATGTATGAATATAATTCTGTTGGTAAGTTTGCAATAAAAATAACAGCTAACAATATAGTTTTCATTAAGAATACATTCATATTGTTAAAAGCTACCTTGTAGAATTTGAATAAAGAATAAAAACCTAATAAATTTACAAAAAATAAACCTACTATCAGATTGCTCAACTCACCATTAAATAAAAGCCCTTTTGCAATTAAGTGAAATCCCAAATAATCGTAGTTGCTTGCATATGAAAAACTACTTATGCCCAATTTATTTACAAAAAGATATTCATAATAGTCTTGTTGGCCATCAGCAAAGGGAAGTTTTGAAGGAAGAATTAAGGAAAAAATTGATGTAAATACATATGCCTCTAAAAATAATTTTTGAGTTTCTTTACTAAATTGTTTTAAAGAAATTATAAAAATTGATAAAAGAACAATAAACAAAAAGAAAGATTGATTAAAAAAAAATATAGAATTAATTAAAGTAAAAACAATTGATATTTGAACTTTTGTATTTGTTAATTTTAAAAGCAATTTATCAAATTATACTTTGTATTGTCTTAAAAAGATGTTTTATTTTTTTATAGATAATTATTTTTCATATTTAATTAAAAGCATGCCAATATCGAATTCTTGCTCAGAATATTTTTTATATCCTAGCTTGGAGAAGTAATCTTCTGCGTGTCTGATGTCACCGTCTGTACCCTTCAATTCAATTCCGATTAAAAAGACTTCTGACGGTTTTTTTTCTTCCAATACTTGCTGTATTAATTCCATTCTGTATTCAGACTGTGGTTTGTAAATTGAATAATTAAAAATATCTGGAATAAACATTTGGCAACCATCACTAAGTGTTGACAGTTTTTGACCGTATAATTTAGAAGAGTAGAACTCAAAGGAGTGACGCTGTTCATCCATAGGAACAATAAAAGTATCCGTCTTATTAATATATTGATCAATTTCTTCAAGAATAGAACTTATGTTTTCGACTTTATAATACGGATTATTGATATTAGGTATTATCAAAAATAATAATATTGACATACTTAATAATATTTTTTTATTTATCTTTAATAAAAAAAGAGTTCTTGAGTAAATAAAGACAACTAATGGAAACAATATTAAATCTGTACGTCCTCCACCTAGTGGATAAAACTGTAAAAAATTTAAAAATATAAAAATTAACATTACTGAATAGACAGGTATTGAAATTTTGTCTTTTAAAAAGAGTGGTACCAACAGAAATAAAAAATAAACAAACGATATTCTTGCTATATAAAAAGACCCAAAATATCCATTCATGACTAAGTCAAAAATAAAATTAATTGATCCAACAAAGTCATTAAAACTAGTTGTCTGAATAAAGAATGGATTCCAATAATCTGAATAATTTGAATTATTTATTCTTTTAAAAATATAGGGTGCAAAATAAATGGCAGGTGAAAAAATAATTGCGGTTCTGAAATAATTTTTTGGATTTATTTTTTTATTTAAAATTATTAAAAATAAAATTATTCCAAAAAAGACTAATAGAGTTAATGATGCCAAACTTAACAAAAGCGAGATTACCAAATAGCCATAGTTTGAGAATGTTAAAGAATCTTCTTTAATTGTCTCGTAAAAAAACCCTAAAAAGAAAATACTACCTAAAATTTCTATCGGGTATTGTTTTAAAGATATTGAATAAACTAGAAAATTGCTGCTTGCTAATAATGACAGTGTTGCAATAAAAGCAATTCTTTCTGATGAGTGTGTTTTAATTAATTTATAAAACAGAACTAAAGAAAACAGCGTAACAATTATATTAAAAAAAGAAATAACATATTCTGAATTAGATGGAATTAGTCTTGAAATAATCCATATAAAACTTGTAAAAAGTGGATGATTTCCACCAAGATTTATTACACACAGAAATTCTGTATAATTTACAACATACATTTCTGTTACATCATCCTGTTGGAAATTTACTGGAAAAAGAATTTTGCGAATTAAAAAAATGTATAAAAGAAGAACTATGATGTTTAGATTTACATACTTTAAATTTAAGAATTTTTTAGAACTTGACTTTAATTTATCCATTTTTTTATCAATAAGTATTATATATATCACCTAGTTTGAAATTTAAATATTGTTAACATATATCTATCTGATGAATAAAAATTATGCTTATTTTGTAAATTATCTAAATAAAAATTTAAGTGATGGCAAAAATAAAGTTCTTGATTTTGGTGCAGGAGAAGGAAAACTACTAGGTCAATTAATTGAGAACAATATTGATGCTTTTGGTGTAGACATTAACCATACAAACAATGAATTAAAATATTCAAATAATTATCTAGTTAAAAATAATAGGTTAAAAATCATTTCAGATGAAGAAAAGCTGCCCTTCAAAGATCAATATTTTGACGTAGTAATTTCAAATATGGTGTTTGAACATGTTTTTAATATTGAGTTTGCATTAGAAGAAATATCAAGAATTCTTAAAAATGATGGTTTAGTTTACTTAAGGTTCCCAAGCTATGAAATTATTAGAGAAGGTCATACTGGCATTCCATTGACACACAGATTTAAAAATAAAAAGATTTTGAAAATATACATGCATTTAGCTTACACGCTGGGCTTTGGAGTCAATAGAGATATGCATGGAGAAAAAAATGACTGGGTAAATCACATGATGAATTATCTTGAAAATAAAACAATATACAGAAAATACAAAGACTTGAAAATAATACTTTCAAAATTTGAAATTACACATAGGGAGATAGATTTTTTAAAATTTTATTTTATTGATAATAAATTTATTAGTTATATTTTAGAAACACCTTTTAAAGAAATTTTTATATACACATATAAAAAATATATCTCAATGGATTTTGAATTAAAAAAATTAATTTAAAATTACATTTATTATTTCTACTGCTTTATCTGTTGCGTCTTCAATATTTGAATCATTCTCAAGTGAAAAATATTTAATTTCTTTATCTTGAAAAAAATCGTTAGAGTATGCTGAAAACTTTTCTTGAATTTTATAGTACATAACTTCTTTGTTAACGGTTTCAGTAAAAAGCTTTCTGTTATCCCAACCAGCAGGTGGTCCTCTGTGCAAAATTCTTTCATTAAGCAATCTTGGATTAACTTTTATTAATATAGCAAAATAGTTTTTGACATCTATATATTTTTCTATAATTTTGTAGATTGAAATATTGTGTATTGATAAAACAGAAAGATAAATGTTGATTATTCCCTCGTCGAGAATAAAAGGCCTTTCAAGATCTTCATATTTTTTAAAGTAAATAATTTTTTTTGTGATATGCCTTGAATAAAAACGTTTATTTGAAAAAGTTAAATTTGTAGTAAAGAATATTTTTAAATAGATTTCAAGAATTATCCTTAAATAAGCAAAAGAAGTTATAATTTCAAAAATTTGTATATTTTGATCACTTTGATAAATTAAATCTAAATTGTAATTTTCTTTTAAATTTTGAATTAATGTGCTTTTGCCGCTTGCTGAGGGGCCTACAAATTCAATAATCATTATTCACTTCCTCAAAGATCTCCTTAATTATGTTAAATGTATTTAAATTAAGATTTTTTGAATTATCCAATATTAAAAATCGCTCATTATTTTTGGCAAGTTTTAGTAAGTCCTGTTGGGTTTGAAGTTTAATTTTGTAATCTCCTTGATAGCTTTCAGGCTTTCTAAGTTCTAAAACTTTTTCATCTACAAATAAAAGAAATAGTTTATTTGGTAATATGAATCTCTTGTTTGCTTTTTTTTCAATATTACTAAAGAAAGAATTTTCCCACTGAGGTAAATCATCATATACTCCATCTAAAGGATATCTGTCAGTAAATATGATGTAACCTCTTTTTTTCAAAAAAAATATCTGTATGTTTTTTGATAATTTAATAGCTGATACAAGTAAGGAAAACAAAGTATTAACTAATCTATTTTTTTTAAAAGTACTCAATTGATTTGTATTTATACTTGCTTCTTCTTTCTTATTTGGTTCTTTTTTAAATTTATAAAGAGTAGCTCGAAGTTTTTTAACTGATTTTGGTAATCCCATATACAACATTTTTGTTTTAAATTGTTTCGAAAGCATATTGTTAATTTCATTAATAATTGTTGATTTACCACTTCCATCTACACCAACAAGAGAAACAAGAAACCCGTTTTTTACTAGCTTCCCTCCTTTTGAAGTCTTTGAATAAACTAATTTAAAGTAATAATTATTGAATGTTCTTTTTTGTCTATAGTGATTAAAATCTTTTCTGATTTTTTTATTTATCATAAGAAATTTGATTACTGAAGGTTCGTGTAAGTAATCAGAAAATATATGATTATTTGTATTAATCCAAAAACTAGAAGTATTTAATATTTCATTACGATATTTATAAATTGAGTTTCTATTCAATCTTATAAGACTTAAGACAAGATCAAGAAAAGTTAATTTAAATGCTGCTCTAATAATTTTTAATTTATTATCAAATTCGTTTTCTACTGTTTCAAATCCATCAACTTTTACAATTTTGTTTTCAAATTCTTTAGAGTTTAAAACTAATGATTTTGTAAACCTTTCTCCAGTTCTAACTTCTTCGTGAATATGGAAATGTATTACAAAATTGTTATTTTTTCCATCTTGAATAATTTTAAAAAAGTCATGTATTTTTTCAAAGGATCGCCATTTTTCAGCTTGAAACTTAGTCCAACCTCTTTCTTTTAGTAAGGGGAGTAATGTTTGAAAGTTGCCTTCCATTAATAGTAAATCAAAATCAGTTTTTCCATAACTTGACTCATCTAGTCTATCTATACTTTTCCATATAATTAGTTTTTGATGTCTCGAATTAAAATATTTTAAATCATCTAATATTTGTTTTTTTGTCATATTTGTTTTTGTATAATTAATTCTTCTGCTGATTTGTCAATGTTGTAGTAGTGTATCTTGCAATCCTTAAAAAGTACATTTAATTTTCCGACCGGTGGATGTGGGTGTCCAATTTTGATATCAAAATTTAAATACAAAAATATCTTAAATTTGTCAAAGAGACTGCTTTCCTCGCTTTTAAAATTACTATTATTTGTAAGTATATAAATGTATCCTCCCGGTTTTAACTTATTTAATATCTTTTGAGTAAACTCTGTATCATCAAATGAATAAAGCCAAACTAGTCTTAAGAATATTAAATCAAAATCTTTTTTTAAATGATTAATATTGTTTGGATTTAAATTTATGAAATCAATTTCCACATTTTTTACACCAACATAATTTAAATTATCTTTAGCTATCTTCATCATATTTTTTGAGATATCTGTCCATGTAACCCTGCTACCGTACTCTAAAAATTTGATTGAGTAATTGCCCGCACCACCTCCTAAATCTAAAACATCCTTTCCTTTTAAAGAACCTATATAATTTTCTAAAAGTTGGAATGTACGCGGCGAGACTTTATTGATTCTTTCTTTATCTGAAAACCTAGCTTTATATTCATCTTTAACCGGATCCCATTTAAAATATTTATTTCTAATTAATTTGTAATAAGTCTTATTTAACATTGTTTAAAGTTTATAGAGATATTTAAATATTTCATTTATTCTAAATAATATGTCAAAAAATAATACATTTCTATCTAATTCAATGTATTTCATTACTCCACAGCTATCTGGTAAATTAATAGGAATTTTTACATTACCAGTCCTTTTATTCATTTTAGATAAGTCGACATATGGTGAAATTGCTTTCTTATTAGGAATACAGCAGATTGTTTTTACATTTGTTGCTAATGGTTCTAGACAATCTGTATTGAAATTTTTTAAAAATGCAAATGAAACTTCACGATCTAAAATTGTTAAAAACTCCTTACTACAAACTTTTTTAAGGAGTGGTCTACTTTTAATTATTGTAATTTTGCTTAATAATTTTTTGAGTCTTAATTATTCAAATACTCTGCTTTGTATTGTTTTTGCTGGAATTTTACTAATGTCACTTGAATCACTTTATGATTCAGTAATGATTTCCACAAATTTAATAAGAGCAAATTCTTTTTCCAATATAGCTAAGAGTATTTTTTCTCCAATTCTGATTATTATAATGACTTACTTTAGCCCACAAGTTGTAACTTACTTTTTAGCATTATGTATAGTTTTTGGAGTTAAGTTAGCATATTCAATTATTGTTACAGATTTAAATACTGAAATCGGATCGATATCCATTCAAAAAAATGAAATATCTAAGTACTCAACAAATATGATGATTCTTAATCTAAATCAAAAAATTTCAAAATGGTCTGATAGAATATTGCTTGGAATTCTCATTTCACAAGATTCACTAGCTGAATATCATGCTGTGTTACAGTTAGTTTTAATTTTGGAATTTATTACAAATGGATTTGTAACATCCTTTAAAACTCAAGTGTTTAACTCTAAAAATTCTGAAGAAAGTAAAGTTGAAGACCTGTATCAAAAGTTAATTTTTTTAATTTTCCTAATTGGCATCATAGGTTCAAGCTTAAGGTTTAATTTAGGTACTGCTATTTTAGAGGAAGAATACTGGACAATATTAAACTATATTCCTGTCTTAGCCTTTTCTGTATTTTTAAATTCACTATTTAAACTGACAAGCGTCCTTGCTGATAAACAAACAAGTTTTATAAATTATAAAAAAATTTCGTTTACAACCACAACTGTTAATGTGATTTTTAGTGCAGTTGGGTTGTATTATTTTCAGATAAATGGCTTAATGGTCGCCATAATTCTTACGTATTCTATAAAGATTTTTTTACTGTACAAAGACTCTAAGTTTTCAAAACGACCAAAATTTTATAATTTTAGATTTGCCTATTGGTCTGTTTTTTTCCTTTTGAGCGAAAGTGTATGTTATTTCATAGGTAATTCAGGTGATGTGACAGTAAGGTGGGTATTTTCATTATTTGCTTTATTTTTTGTTGCCGAAGGTTATATAAATCTTAGAAAATATGTTTATAAATAAATTATGAAAATTTTACTCGTTATACCAAGCCTTACACAAGGAGGTGCTGAAAAAAATTTCATTTGGTTAGCAAACAAACTTTCAAAATACTTTGATGTTGTTTTTGTAACATTGACAAAAAAAACTAAGCTTCAGTCAGAAATTTTAGATACTAGTATAACCTTCTATGAACTTAGATCTAGTAAGAGCTTCCAATCCATATTCAAATTAAGAAAAATTATAAAAAAAGAAATTCCTACGATGGTAATTTCAACAATAATTAGTGCTCATTTTCTATCGATAATATCAACTATTCAATTCAGAAATAAACCTCAACATATTTTCCGCTTAAGCAATAATATGGACTACATAAAATCGTCATCATTAAAAAATAGACTGATGTTAATTATCTCATGTCATTTTGCAAACAAAATAGTAGTTTTGTCAGATGAAAACTTTGAAACTGCCAGCAATAAATCTTTTCTTTCTGGTGATCGACTTATCAAAATTGAAAATCCAATAATGGCAAATAAAATACTCGACCGCAAAATTAAAACGAATAACATTTTATGTATATCAAGGATTGAGCCACATAAAAATTTAGATTTTTTAATAGATAATCTAGAAATATTAAATGAAGAATACAGCTTTAATTTAGATATATTTGGTAACGGGTCATATTTTAATAAATATCAAACGAAATATTCTAAGAATAATTTTTTAAGTTTCAAAGGGTTCTTAGATAATAAAGAAATTAACTATAACAATTATGGAATACATATAAATTGTTCTGAATATGAAGGCTCTCCAAACGCAACAATTGAAGCAGCGATTAATGGACTTGTGTGTCTGGTCTCAGATAATTTGGTTCAAACTCTTCCTACGAGTCTTCAGGGCAAAATACAGAGTTATAAAAAAGAAGACAGTAAAGATTTCGTTGAAAAAATGAAATCTATTTTAGAGATTAAGGACATTAGCATACAAAACGTAGAAACAAATGAAGATGAGATAGTAGATTTGTGGAAAGAATTAATTTTTAGTGTTACAGAATAAATTATTTAGAAAACTATTTTATTTCAAAACATGGAATATTGGCTACAAAGATGAGAATATTGATTCTATTCAAGCAATAAGCAGTATTGATAATCAAAAATTTTTTATAAAATCAGCAGCAGACCCATTTTATTTTGAATTTAACAACAAAAGTTACATTCTATATGAAAAAATTTCCCAAATTACAGGTAAAGGTACGATTTACATCTATGATTTGGAAAATAATATTGACCAAAAAATTTTAAGTAAACGATATAACTTGTCATTTCCTACAGTTCTTGAATTTGAAAATAAATTAATTTTATTTTGTGAATGTGCAGAATCTAAAAAATTAAGATACTGGCATCTTGATAATAGTTTCAATTTAGTTGATGAATTTACTGTTATAAATGAAGGAATACTAGATCCTTTAATAATACAAAAGGAAGCTGAATATTTTTTAATTGGTTGTAAACGAACTGGGTCAGAACAAGAATACGAAAGTGTAATTTATAGAAGTTTAGATTTGAATGATTGGATTAAATTTGATATTTCACAAATTAGAATTCCTGAAGGTATGGAAAGAAATGCAGGACTAATGCATCGGGAAGACCAAACAATATATAGATTTTCACAACTTTTAAAACCATTGTACGGAAGTGGTGTCGTGATAAATAAAGTAACTAAATTAAACAATAAGATTTATGAAGAAATAAAAATTAAAGAAATAAAAATACAATCAGCTCAAAATTTGACTGGGATACACACAATAACAATCGCAAAGAGTGGATTCTATTATGACTATAGGGTGGAAAGGTTTTATTTTTTTGCTTTTATTTTAAAACTTTCAGCTTATGTAAGAAAAAAAGTAATTAAATTATTTCCACCCAAGACTTAACAATCGAATTGAGATCAGTTTTTTGTTCTACTATTTTTTTAGCTTCCTTAATAATATTTAATTTTTGATTGTAAGGAATTACGATATAAGAATGGAGAGCAGTTGCAATATCATTTTTTGAAAATCCATCGATAATAATACCTGTATTAGTTCTAATAAGGTTTTTTACATCTCCAACGTCTGTAGAGATTACAAATAAATAATTTTTCATAGCTTCAAAAATTACATTTGGATGCCCCTCATGAAAGGATGTAAGAATTAAAAAATTGTAGTCGTCGGAATGATCTATAATATTCTTTACAATACCTTTTAAGGAAATAATATTTTCAAGATTTTTATCTACAATCAATTTCTGCAAATATTCAAATTGTGAACCATCTCCATATATATCCAATGAAATATTCATATTTCTAAATTGTGTAAAAGAATTGATAAGGGAGTCAATATTTTTAAGTTCATCGAGCCTTCCAACATATATGCCCTTATATGTTTTTGGCTCTATTTCTTTTTTGTCTAATTTGACCACTCCATCGTCTGAAAAGTTATAAATAACTTTTGACTTATGAGTGATTTTAAATTTAGTCGAATATTTTTTGTAAGATATCTGTGAATTAAAAACAACATATGATGAAGATTTTACAATAAGTTTCATAACTAGCTCTCTTAGGTATATAGAGCGAGATTTTCTTCCTGAAAATCTGTCACTTCGAATTGATGTAATATGTTTTAAATTCTTAGATCCAGATGACATAATATAACCAAATAATGAAGCATGAAAAAGATAAGAAATAACAACAATATTATATTTTCTGATTTTTTTTCTAACTCTAAAGGCTGCTACGAAAAACCAAATTATTGATCTAATTTTTGGAAAGTATTTATTTTTTGATTTAGCGTATAAGTTATATTCGGTAACTGCTATTTTACTATCTAAATCTTCTTTTAGAGTTCCACCTTCTTTTAGTGAGATAAAGTGAACTTTTTTTCCAACTCTATTTAAATTATTTGCAAGTTTTACTGCTTGCTTCTCTGAACCGCCAAGATTTAATGATGTAGCAATTACAATAATATCTAAATTTTTACTTATATCCATTTTCTATCTATTTACAAACTTTCACTAATTAAGGGTGTTGTATAATCTTATAATCTTATTTAACTATTATATCTACTAGATATAGCACTATTAAGGTAAGAGATTATATTTAAATTAGATGAAAAATAGAAATTTAATTTACACAAAAATTTTTAAATTTGACTTCTTACTTTTCCTTTTATTTTCTGCTCTTATTTTTTATTTATATTCAAACTATATAAATATATTGACCTGGGGCTCAGATTATGCAGGGTATATTAATCTAGCTCTGGCATTTAGTGAGGGAAGAATATCAGAATATGTAGAGTCTCGAACTGTGCTCTCATACTATACTACCACCACTACAGAGCCCGTTTATACACCAGTTGGGTTCCCGTTATTAATCCTAGCTACACAACTTATTCATAGTTGGAACGTAATATTAATAAAATTAATAACTCCACTTATATGTGTTGGATTATTTTTTTTATTAATAAAAATTTTTAGTAAAAATTATGAAAAAATAATAATTTTTGTGGTTATGCTAAATCCCTTTTTTATTGATCAATTTAGGGATATCACCACAGAGCTCATTGCATTATTTTTTTTACTCCTGGGTATTTATTTTTCTAGGTTCAAAAATATCTATTTCTTTACAGCTGTACTGATACGACCTTCCTACTTTGTGTTCGTTATTATCTATCTATTTCTAAATTATTTAAAAAAAAGAAATTTAAATGAAATTATTTATTTTGTGTTTGGTTTATTTTCAATACAAATAATATTTAGTTTAATTTTCAATATTAATTTCTATGGACTATATTTGCTAACCGAAACTGGAAGTACAAATTTCAGTTGGTTATTTGAGAATCTTTTAAATATTGATATAAGCAGAATAACATTTATAATTTACGAATTTGGAAGACTATTCACAACAATCTCACATCCGATAAATACTTTTGTTGGTGTTGTATTAATTTTTTTATTAATTTTTGCAAACAACAATTACAGTTACATGTCATTGGGATTTTTATTTTTTCACATAATTTGGTTTCATTATGACTATGTAAGATTCTTACTCCCCTTGGCAGTACTTGTCCCTATAAGTTTTCTGTTAAAAATCAGAAATATGCATTTATCAAATTATCTTAAAAATTGGATTTTAGTATTTACTTTTTTATTAATAATTCCCTATAGTTTACAAATCAATAATCAAATTGATGCATTAACTTTACAAAGAGGTCCTTATCAAAGTGAGTCTCAAAGTTTATTCAAGTACATAAACAATAATTATAATGAAGGACTTTTTAGCTTTCATTCTGCAAGAGTTTTTACACTATTTACAAAACTCGAGAGTTACAAAATAGATGAAGAAATTATTGATGATACGATAATTATTTGTGAATTTAGAAAAGAACAATGTAAGTTGCCTACAAATTATAAACTAGTTTACGAAAATAATTTATATAAAGTTTTTGAATCTAAAAAATAGTATTATTAAATTTTTTTCTTTGTGGCTTTTTAATAAAGTTATAATTGTTATATCGAAATAGTATCATTTGGGGAGGATGAATTCATTGAGTAAGGTTTATGCAATGATTTTATCGCATAATTGTGGCCACCTACTTGAAAAAGCTTATAAAAAAATACCGTTGCAGGAGTTTGATAAAATTTTTATTACTGATGATGGTTCTGTTGATAATTCTTTAGAAATAGCTGATTCACTTGGTGTAGAGGTAATAACATCTAATAAAAGTGGCTATGGAGCAAATGTAAAAAATGGATTACGTTGGGGTTTTGCGAATGGTGCAGATTATATTGTTGAGGTTCATGGTGATGGTGCACAATTTAATCCCAAAGCGGTTATTCCTGCAAAAGAATTTATAAATCAAGATTTTGATTTTATAATCGGATCTAGGTTTATCAATATCGAAAAAACTTTAGAATTAGGTATACCTAAACCAAGATATTACGCGAACAAATTTTTATCCAAAATAGACAAATGGATTTTAAAACTTCCATTCACTGAATTTCATACAGGTTTTAGAATTTATGGAAAAAAGTTTCAAGAAATGAACTATGCTAATTTTTCTGATGATTATTTGCTTAGCTTCGAAGTAATTGCTCATGCCTCATTCAAAAAATTCAAATGTGCTGAAGTACCTGTTGAATGTGATTACATCGATGATCATACTTCTCACAGTTATATAGGTGCTTCAATATATGCAATAAACCACTTTTTTACACTACTAAAATTTTTACTAACTAAAATTAAAATTTATTTGGGTATATTTAGAAATTGAAAAATGTCAAACTGTCTTAGTTGTAGTGGAAATAACATAAATCTTATTTATGACTTTGGAAATCTTCCAGCAGTAAATAGTTTCTATTCAATGGAAAATATAAACTCTGAGGAATTTTTTCCCATGGTATTAAATGTTTGTAATGATTGTTATTTAGTTCAAATTGAAAATGTTCCATCCCCAGAAAAACTATATAAGGAATATCACCATAAGTCTTCAGCCTCATCTGGAAATGTAGAACACCTTGAAAATTTTAAAGATTATATTTCATCAAAGTACAGCAAGGATACAAAAATTCTTGAAATTGGATCAAATGATTCAA
>MDTG01299288.1_pt1 | contig 14282 bp, 10 predicted proteins | sample 811421 | NCBI WGS metagenome assembly MDTG01 (sample SAMN05326645, study PRJNA326480) | marine metagenome | isolation source: seawater | place: Pacific Ocean: South East | collected 2011
CCGCGTGACTTTTACGATTTGGTGGTCGAAGTGGCGATTGTCCGCCCCGGCCCGATACAGGGCGATATGGTGCATCCCTATTTGCGCCGCCGCAATGGTGAGGAGCCGGTCGATTTTCCGTCCGAAGAATTGGAAGAGGTGTTGGGCAAAACGCTGGGCGTACCACTGTTTCAAGAGCAAGCCATGCGCATTGCCATTGTCGCGGCGGGCTTTACCCCCGCCGAAGCCGACCGCTTGCGCCGCGCTATGGCAACATTTCGCAAGACCGGTATTATTCATGAGTTCGGCTTACGTCTCGTTGATGGCATGGTGGCCCGCGGCTATGAGCGCGGTTTTGCCGAGCGCTGCTTCAAACAAATTGAAGGGTTTGGCGAATATGGTTTTCCCGAGAGCCACGCCGCTAGCTTTGCCCTGCTGGTCTATGTCTCGGCTTGGCTCAAACATCATTACCCCGGCGCCTTTTGCGCCGCCCTCATTAACAGCCAGCCCATGGGTTTTTATGCTCCGGCGCAATTGGTCGCCGAGGCCAAGCGGCAGGGCGTCACCGCTTTGCCCGTATGCATCAACGCCTCAGATGCCGAAGCCGATTTGGAAAATACCGGCGAAACCATCGCCTTGCGGCTCGGCTTCAACCAAATCAGCGGCCTGTTGAAAGCCGATGCTGAGGCGCTGGTCGCGGCGCGTCATCAAGGCGGGGCGTTTGACAGCGTCGCCGATTGCGCGGCACGCGCTGCCATTGGCGTTGCGACATTGGAGCGTTTGGCGCGCGCCGATGCTTTTGCCGCGCTTGGCCTGACGCGTCGCCAAGCCTTATGGGTGGTGCGCGCGCTGGCGCCAGAAAGCAAGGCCTCTGCCCTGCCGTTGTTTGACGGGCAGGGCGTGTCACCTGCCGTGGCTGAAGATGAACACGCCGCGCTGCCCGCTTTGCCGCCCGGCATGGAAGTGCTGGAAGATTACGCCGCTTTGCGATTGTCGTTGAAAAATCACCCCATGGCGTTTTTGCGAGACAGGCTGACGGCGCAGCATGTGCAGCCGCTCGCAAGCTTGCAAAATGCGCCCAATGGTAAACGCATTATCATTGCCGGTTTGGTGATTTGCCGCCAGCGCCCGGGCAGTGCCAAAGGCGTGGTGTTTTTGACGCTGGAAGACGAAACCGGCACCGGCAATATTGTGGTTTGGCCCGACCGCTTCGAACGTTATCGCCGCATCACCATTGGTGCGCGGCTGATGCGTATTGAAGGCCGCGTACAAAGAAGCGGCATTGTGGTGCATGTGGTGGCTGAGCGGATGCATGATATCTCATCTTCGCTGTTACAACTGACCGCCAAGCACGGCATGGACTCAACCGCCCATCTGCCGAAAGTGCTGCGCCCGAAACGCCAAACCGGTCGTAAAACACCACGCGAAATGGCCTTTAAGGGTGAATGAGCAGGGTGTGTCCTATTCCGCCGCCTGCTTCTCGGCTTCCATTTCAGCGAGATATTTTTCCGCTTCCAGTGCCGCCATGCAGCCCATGCCGGCGGCAGTGACCGCTTGGCGGTAAATATCATCGGTCACGTCACCGGCGGCATAAACGCCCGCAATGGAGGTGGCGGTGGAATTGTCTGCCGTGATGAGATAGCCGCCCGCTTTGGTTTGCAGTTGCGCGGCGAATAATTCGGTCGAGGGCGCGTGGCCAATGGCGATAAACACGCCGTCGGCTTCCACCTCATGCGTGTCGCCCGTTTTGGTGTTTTCAATGCGCGCTCCGGTAACGCCGAGCGGTTCTTCATCGCCGAAAATTTCATCAATCGTGCTGTCCCACAGCACATTGATTTTCTCATGTGCCAGCAAACGCTGTTCGAGAATTTTCTCGCAGCGCAGCGCGTCGCGGCGATGCACCAGCGTCACTTCGCTAGCAAAATTGGTCAGGAACAGAGCCTCTTCCACGGCGGTATTGCCGCCGCCGACAACTAGCACTTTTTTATCGCGATAGAAAAACCCGTCGCATGTGGCGCAGGCTGACACGCCAAAGCCTTGAAACTTTTCTTCTGACGGCAAGCCCAGCCATTTGGCTTGCGCGCCTGTAGCAATCACCACCGTGTCGGCGGTGAAGATTTGGCCGCTATCGCCCTTGGCGGTGAAGGGACGCACGCTCAAATCAACATCGGTGATGATGTCGGAGACAATCTCTGTGCCGACATTGGCGGCCTGCACTTCCATTTGTTCCATCAGCCAGGGCCCTTGCACGGTTTCGGCAAAGCCCGGATAGTTCTCGACATCGGTGGTAATGGTCAATTGACCGCCTGGTTGAATGCCGCGCACCAGCACCGGCGCTAGCATTGCGCGGGCGGCATAAATGGCGGCGGTATAGCCTGCAGGGCCGGAGCCGATAATCAACATTTTCGCGTGTTTGGCATTGTCCATAGCACTCTCCGAAAAACTGCTTCTAATGTAAGAATGATTCCGCAAATCCCAAGAGGCCAGCTTGCCACAGGCGCATCTTATTCAGATGTTTTATGCGCCGCATAAGCGGTTTTAATGGCGTCGGCAATTTCTTGTGTCGGATTATGCGATTGGGTCGGCCAATTTTCCAGCACATCGCTAAACGGGCGGGTGATGTCAGCGTCCATCAACGCATCATGAAAACGATTAAACTTGGCCGAGCCGCCGCGCAGTTGGAACACTTGCACCGGCACGCCGGGCAGGCATGCCTCACCGACCATATTGGCGGAATCAGCGGTGACGATAATCTGCTCAGCCAACCCCAGCATGGCGTAATAGGGGTTGTCACCCGCATTATCCCAAAGGAAATAGCTGCCATCGGGTAGAGCCTCGCGCAGCTTTTCGGCATAAGCACCGGGCGAGCGGCGCGACAGGGTAATCATCAAATAATGCTCCTCTGCAGCGAGCGCTGCCAGACCATCAGTCAGTTTTTGCATTTCATCAGCACCGAACGGATAGACGCTGTTCGGTCCACCAATCAGCACGGCGATTCTTCTGCCGCGCATCGTGTCGGGTAATAGCCGCGCCTTCATTTCGTCGGCGGCGGCGTGCAGCAGGTCTTGTGTCATGCCATGTGGCGATAAAAGCGTGTGCATCGCACCGGCGCATCGGTCATGAGTCGGCGCCCAGACAAAATCAAAATGGCGTGGACTAACAATCGGGTCTTGTAGAAACACTGTAAACACCGCCCCGCGCGAAGCACGCTTAATAAAGCGCGCATGCGGCACGGCTTGGCGGCCACTGGCGATCACCATATCGGGGTATGGCGGTGCGATTTGGTCGTCACGCGCAGCCCCGCCCTCAGCCAAACGATAAGGTGCGAGCCATTTATGGGGGGGCGATAAATCGGTGTGGATAAGGCGCAAGTGACCGTTCAGCGAAGCAGCAACGCCTTCCACTAGCACATCATTGCCGCGCCGTCCCCCGGTTATGCCCCAAATCTTGATCAAATGTGCCGTGTCCTGTTTCATTTATTTCAAAAACGAGTATTATTATTACCTGCTAATCGGGTTTCAGAAAGCAAAAATGGTGTTTGCGCCATGAAAAAGCCGCGTCTTGACGACATCGACCTCAAAATTTTGCATATTTTGCAACTCGATGGGCGCGTGACCAATGTCGAATTGGCGCGCCAAGCCGGTATTTCAGCGCCGCCATGCTTGCGTCGCGTGCGCGCGTTGGAAAAAGCCGGTTTCATTACCGGCTATTTTGCCGAGTTGGATGCCCAGATGCTGGGGCTGGGCGTTACTGTCTTCGCCATGGTCGGGCTTGAGAGCCAAGCCGAAAATGACTTGCAAGCCTTTGAAAAGCGTGTCGTCGATTGGCCGGAGGTTCTGGAATGCCACATGCTGAACGGCGAGATTGATTTCATTTTGAAATGCGTCGCACCTGATTTGGAGAGTTTTCAGGAGTTTCTCACCAAAAAACTGACGCCGGCACCCAATGTTGCCAATGTTCGCACCTCGTTGACCATTCGTCGTTCAAAAGGCCGCACGGCATTGCCGATTGGTGAAGCTACTTAAACTTCACGCCCAATATTTCGTATGATTTACCGCCACCCGGCGTGTTGACCTCAACACTGTCGCCAACGCTTTTGCCGATTAGGGCGCGGGCGATGGGCGAAGAAATGGAAATTTTGCCTTGCTCAAGGTCGGCCTCAAAATCACCGACGATTTGATAGGTTACTTCGGCGTCCGTGTCTTCATCAACCAGTTTCACCATGGCTCCAAATTTCACGTCTTTACCGCTCAGGCTGGCCACATCAATCACATCGGCGCGATTGATCATGTCTTCCAGCTCCATAATGCGGCCCTCATTATGGCTCTGCTGTTCTTTGGCGGCATGATATTCGGCATTTTCTGACAAATCACCATGAGCGCGCGCTTCTGAAATCGCCTTGATGATGCGTTGCCGCTCAGGCCCCTTCAGACGCTTTAATTCAGTGTCCAGCGCATCATAGCCGCCGGATGTCATAGGCACGGTTTCCATACAATCCTCCGCGCTCAGAAGTGAGCAGATTTTCAGTTTTCACAAAACTGACGAAATTGGCAAGTTTTTTGCTCGTCGATAATGCTTTTTACAGCCGCGCTGCATAATCCTGCAGGCTGGTTACGGTCAATTCCTCCACACCAAGCGCGGCAATCGCTGCCACCGCCGCTTCGGCACCTGCTAAAGTGGTGTAATAAGGCACTTTCATTTCCAGCGTGGTGCGGCGAATGGATTTACTGTCGGCCAATGATTTTTCACCTTCTGTCGTATTGACCACAAGCTGCACCTCGCCGTTTTTAATGGCATCGACAATATGCGGACGGCCTTCAGCCACTTTATTAATAGGTTCTACCTGCACGCCGTTTTGCGCCAGAAATGCGGCCGTGCCGCCGGTGGCGATCAGGGTGAAGCCCAGCTCTTCCAGCCTTTTGGCCGGCACAATGGCGCGTTGCTTATCGCTTTCGCGCACGGAGATGAAAGCAGTGCCGCTATGGGGCAAAATCGTGCTGCCACCAAGCTGGCTTTTGGCAAAGGCAGTGGCAAAATCCAAATCCAAGCCCATCACTTCGCCGGTCGAGCGCATTTCCGGCCCCAATACAGTATCGACGCCGGGGAAACGGGCGAACGGAAACACACTTTCTTTAACCGCAATATGGTCATAGCTTTGCGCTTTCAGGGCAAACTCAGACAGCTGCGCACCCGCCATCAGACGCGCGGCGATGCGCGCGATTGGCTGGCCCAGCACTTTGGCGACGAAGGGCACGGTGCGGCTGGCACGGGGATTAACCTCAATGACGAAAATCGCGTCGCCTTGCACGGCAAATTGCACATTCATCAGCCCGACAACATTGAGCGCCTTGGCCATGGCTGTGGCTTGACGGCTCAATTCCTCGATAATCTCCTGTGACAAAGAATGCGGTGGCATGGAGCAGGCGCTGTCGCCCGAATGCACACCCGCCTCTTCAATATGCTCGAGAATACCGGCTATAAACACCTCGTTGCCGTCGCTCAACACATCGACATCAAGCTCGGTGGCATCGCGCAAATAGCCGTCAATCAACACCGGGCTGTCACCCGATACGACAACCGCTTCGAGCATATAGCGCTCTAGTTGCGCGTCATTATCGACGATTTCCATGGCGCGGCCACCCAATACATAAGACGGTCGGATAACCACAGGGAAACCGATCTCGGCAGCAATGGCGCGTGCTTCATCGGCTGAACGGGCTATACCGTTATCGGGTTGGCGCAGATCAAGTCGTTCCAATAGGTCTTTGAAGCGGTCGCGGTCTTCAGCCAAGTCGATGGCATCAGGGTCAGTGCCGAGAATGGGGATGCCCGCTTTTTCCAGCGCTTGCGACAGTTTAAGCGGGGTTTGCCCGCCAAATTGCACAATGACACCAGCCAATGTGCCGTTTTCTTGTTCGCGACCCAAAATTTCCATCACGTCTTCTTGCGTCAGTGGCTCAAAATACAGCCGGTCGGATGTGTCGTAATCGGTCGACACGGTTTCGGGATTGCAATTGACCATAATGCTTTCAATGTCGGCATCGGCCAGCGCATATGCTGCGTGACAGCAGCAATAGTCAAATTCAATGCCTTGCCCGATGCGGTTCGGGCCGCCACCCAAAATCACCGCCTTTTTGCGATTGCTCGGCTCGGCTTCTTGCTGTCCGCCAAAGGCTGACGGCGTATCATAGCTGGAATAGAGATAGGGTGTGCCGGCGGCGAACTCGGCAGCGCATGTGTCGATTTGACGGAAATAGGGACGCACATTCAAATTGTGACGGGTGGCGCGCACGTTCTTTTCATCGATGTCTATCAATTCAGCCAGCCGCGCATCGGCAAAGCCCATGGCTTTGACGGCCCGCATGGCTTCCTCATTATCGGGCAGGCCGTGCTCGGTAATTTTCGCCTCTGTAGCAATAATCTCGTCCAATTGTTCGATAAACCACGGGTTGAAACGCGATAGACCGCAGACATCATCGGGGCTCATGCCTTGGCGCAATGCATGTGCTGCCATCAGCAGACGCGACGGAGTGGCGGTGGTCAGGGCAGCGCGCATATCGGCCAAGCCTTCTTCCGTGCTGATATCGGGCGCGTCTTCTGGCGCGTTCAGGCCGGTCAATCCCGTTTCAAGGGAGCGCAGGGCTTTTTGCAGGCTTTCTTTGAAGTTGCGACCAATCGCCATGGCCTCGCCAACCGACTTCATGGCGGTGGTCAAAAGCGGCTCGGCACCGGGGAATTTCTCAAAGGCAAAGCGCGGAATTTTGGTCACGACATAATCAATGCTGGGTTCAAAGCTCGCCGGTGTAACGCCGGTAATGTCATTCATCAATTCATCAAGCGTATAGCCGACAGCCAGCTTGGCGGCGATTTTAGCAATCGGGAAGCCGGTTGCTTTAGACGCCAATGCCGAAGAGCGCGAGACGCGAGGGTTCATCTCAATGACAACCAACCGCCCGTCTTCCGGATTTACGGCAAATTGCACATTGGAGCCGCCTGTCTCAACGCCGATTTCGCGCAATACGGCAATCGACGCGTTGCGCATAATTTGATATTCGCGGTCGGTCAGCGTCAGGGCCGGAGCGACGGTGATGCTGTCACCGGTGTGCACGCCCATCGGGTCGACATTTTCAATTGAGCAAATAATGATGCAATTGTCGGCCTTATCTCGGACAACTTCCATCTCATATTCTTTCCAGCCCAAAACGCTTTCTTCAATAAGCACTTCCGTGACCGGCGACGCATCGAGGCCGTTTTCGACAATGGCGAGGAACTCTTCCTTGTTATAGGCGATGCCTCCGCCCGTGCCGCCCAGCGTAAATGAAGGGCGAATAATTGTCGGCAGGCCAACTTTTTCAAGCCCTTCAAGTGCTTCCTCAATGGTGTGGGCAATTGATGAACGCGGGCTTTCCAGCCCAATTTTATCCATAGCATCGCGGAACAAGAGCCGGTCTTCGGCTTTGTTGATAGCTTCCAAATCGGCCCCGACAAGCTGCACGTCAAATCTTTCCAGCGTGCCGTTTTCGGCCAGCGAAATGGCCGTGTTCAGCGCGGTTTGCCCGCCCATTGTGGGCAGCAGTGCATCGGGGCGCTCTTTTTCGATAATTTTGGCAACAATATCGGGTGTAATTGGCTCGATATAGGTGGAATCAGCCAGTTCAGGGTCGGTCATAATGGTCGCCGGATTGGAATTGACCAAGATGACTTTATAGCCTTCTTCGCGCAGTGCTTTGCAGGCCTGCGCGCCCGAATAGTCAAACTCGCAGGCTTGGCCGATAACAATCGGCCCGGCGCCGATTATCATAATGCTGGAAAGGTCGGTGCGTTTAGGCATCAGGCGTCTCCCTGCATGGCGGCTACAAAGCGGTCAAAAAGATAATGGCTGTCTTGCGGCCCGGGTGAGGCTTCAGGGTGATATTGCACTGAGAATACCGGCTTGTCTTTCAGCGCAATGCCGCAATTTGTGCCGTCAAACAAGCTGATATGGGTTTCTTCTAACGTGTCGGGCAAGCTGCCGCGATCAACCGTGAAGCCATGATTCATCGAGGTGATTTCAACCTTGCCGGTGGTCAAATCTTTAACCGGATGATTGGCCCCGTGATGGCCTTGCTTCATTTTGACGGTTTGCGCGCCAAGCGCACGCGCCAGCATTTGGTGACCGAGGCAAATACCGAAAACTGGCTTGCCGCTGGCAACGAGTTTCTCAATTTCACCGACTGCATAATCGCCGGTGGCTGCCGGGTCTCCCGGACCGTTGGAGAGAAAAATGCCATCCGGTCTAGCGGCCAGCACATCATCGGCAGTACTTTTGGCAGGGAATACGGAAACACGACATCCTGCTTCAACTAAACAGCGCAAAATATTTTTCTTCACCCCATAATCGAGTGCAACGACATGAGGGCCGTCGGCACTAGCGCTAAAGCCATTATTCCAAGCCCAGCGACCTTCGCTCCAATCAAAGATATCGGCGCTACTGACTTGGCCTGCCAAATCAGCTCCTTCCAATCCAGCGAAACCGGCCAGTTCGGCGGCCAATACATCAATATCAAACTCGCCGTCCGGGGCGTGCGCCAGGATGGCGTTGAACATACCGTTTTCGCGAATGTAAGCGGTGATGGCGCGCGTATCGATGCCGCTTATGCCAAGCAAATTTTGGTCAACGAGCCAATCGTTCAAATGCTTGGTGTTGCGGTAATTGGCCGGTTCGGTAATCGCCTCGCGAATAATCAACCCATGCGCGGCGCGCGGGTTTTTACCGTTTGAGGCTTCAATATCTTCATCATTGGTACCGACATTGCCGATATGCGGAAAGGTGAAAGTTACAATCTGTCCGGCGTAAGACGGGTCGGTGAGGATTTCCTGATAGCCGGTCATGGCGGTGTTAAAGCAAACCTCGCCAATTGTGTGGCCGGTTGCACCAATGCCATAGCCGAAGAAAGTGTCGCCGGAAGCGGTCAATAGGAGAGCTGTTTTGGAGGACGGTTGCCAAACACTCATGACGCTTTCGCTCCTTCAATGCCTGATTTGCTGACGGAAAAAACAGGAAAAAAAAATGCCCCTGCCGCTGTTGCGACCGAGGCGAGAGGGATGATGACAACATCCATGAAAAAACCTTTTTATGCGTGCCAAATTCACGGGAAGCTATTAGAAGCACGAGCCACGGTCAAGCCGTGAAAAAAAGATTCTCGTGATTAAAATAATACAATAAAAACAATATTTTAAATCGTGCGTGCGTGTGCAAATGTTCAAAACGGTCAACGCAGTGGTGAATCTGCCCTGCCATCGTGCAGGCTTTTCGGGTGATTCTCAACAGCTCGAATCTCAGTGATTGCCAAAGCCGTCGCAATGGCATATATCAGCCTCTCTGACGCGAGTGTCATCAAGGAGGCGACCATGCAAGAGCGTTTCACCGAAGCGCTTAAGGAGGCGGTCAAAAGCCAAGACAAAATCCGCATTTCGACTTTGCGGCTCATCACAGCCGCCATTAAAGACCGCGACATTGCTGCGCGCGGTGCTGATAGGGGCGAGGGCGCGAGCGATGAGCAGGTGCTGGAAATTCTTGCCAAAATGGTCAAGCAGCGACAAGAAGCCGCCGCGACTTATGAGGAAGCAGGACGATTGGAACTGGCCGAGCAAGAGCGTGCTGAAATTCTTGTCATTGAAGAATTTTTGCCGACGCAGTTGAGCGATGAAGAAATCCAAGCTGCCGTTAATGAGGCGATTGCCCAAACCGGTGCCGAGTCGTTGAAAGATATGGGCAAAGTCATGGGCGCGCTAAAAGGCAAATATGCCGGTCAGATGGATTTCGGTAAAGCGGGTGGTTTGGTAAAGCAGCAATTGGGCTGAGCTTCGACGTCTTTACATTCATGCACAATTTATCTTTCACCCCGTGTGGCGAGAACCGTTGTTAGGCCCTAATGTAGGCGCATGGCGTTTCCTTCTGGCTTCCTTTATGAAATAAAAAACCGTGTTGCCGTGTCGGATGTGGTGGCGCGCAAGGTGAAATTGCAGCGGCGCGGTCGCGAATTTGTCGGCCTCAGCCCGTTCAAGCAAGAACGCACGCCCTCTTTCACCGTCAATGATGACAAGCAATTTTATCACTGCTTTTCCACCGGCAAACATGGTTCGATATTTGATTTCCTGATGGAAACCGAAGGCTTAAGCTTCCCTGAAGCGGTTGAGCGGCTCGCCTCAGAAGCAGGATTGCCAATGCCGGAGCGCGATTCGCGCGCGGCTGAACGGGCCCAAAAACAGGCTGGTCTGGTCGATGTTACCGAGGCGGCGGCAAAGTGGTTTCAGGCACAATTGAAAACCCCGGCCGCTGATGAGGCGCGCGCTTATTTGGAGCGGCGCGGCGTGACGCGGAAAATGATTGAGGCTTTTCGCATTGGATATGCGCCGCGTGCGCGCACCGCCTTGCTTGAGCATTTAACGGCGCGCAATATTGGTGTCGATAAGGTGATTGAAAGCGGCATGGCGATTAAGCCCGATGACAATAAGACGCCCTATGACCGTTTTCGTGACCGCATTATTTTTCCGATTTCCGATACACGCGGGCGGGTGATTGCTTTTGGCGGTCGCGCCATGCAAGCCGATGCTCCGGCCAAATATCTTAATTCGCCTGACACACCCTTATTCGATAAAAGCCGCGTGTTGTATAATTTCTCTTTGGCCCGTCAACCGGCCTATGACACGAGCGAATTATTGGTCGTTGAAGGTTATATGGATGTTGTCGGATTGGCACATGCCGGATTTCACCATGCGGTCGCGCCGATGGGCACGGCGTTGACCGAAGAACAGATTCATTTGGCCTGGCGCATGGCGGCGGAGCCGATTTTGTGCCTCGATGGCGACCAAGCCGGTTTGCGAGCCGCTTATCGCGCTATTGACCGCGCTTTGCCTCTATTGAAGCCGGGCTATTCTTTGCGCTTTGCTATGCTACCGCCCGGCAAAGACCCCGACGATGTGGTTCGCGAAGGCGGGTCTGAGGCCATGCAGACGATTTTGGGTAAAGCTATGAGCCTGCTTGATTTAATGTGGGAGCGCGAAATTGAAGCGGCACCCTGGGATACGCCGGAACGGGCCGCCGCTTTGAAGAAGCGCCTGCGTGAGGCGGTCAATCGCGTGCAGGACGGTGATGTGAAGGGGCTGTATGGCCAAGAGATAAAAAAGCGCCTTGATAAGTTGCTCGGCAATCAGCCTATGCCGCGCAGCAGTGGCGGGGGCCGAGAATACCGCGCGCAACCTATATATCGAGCGCAACCGACATCGGAGGCGCGGCGCTCGGCGCTGGCGACAGGGGCCGATGATTGGTTGCCGCGCGAAGCGCTGATTGTGTTGATTGTGTTCCAGCATCCGGCAGTTTTATTGCATCACCGCGACATGTTTGAGGCGATGACGTTGAAAAGTGCGGTGCTTGATACATTACGCTTTGAAATTATTGATTATTTTGACGGTCTCGAAGCGCAAGATGCGGCCGCTCAAGGGCTTGACAATGCCGGTCTGACAGGGCATTTGAAGGATAGGGGAAGACAGGATGTCAGCGTTCGTCTGGCCAAGATGCCTGAGGCGCGCCGGTTGAGTTTTGCACGTTTGGATGCGGATTTTGATGAAGTGTTAGCTGGTTGGCTTGAAGTTACACAATTACACCATAAATTACAGACACTAGCGGTCGAACAGCAGCAGGCCGAAGCAGAACTCGAGAATGAATTGATGCGCGAAGAGGGTAATTCCCAAAATGCGCTGGATCGCTTACTGGCGATAAAAAGTGAGATTGCGGCTCTGGAACGTCAAGACAGCGGCGCCGTGTAAGTTTAGCGTGAGAGGGGTCACGGAGACATAAATGGCGAAGAAAAAGGCCAACACAAAAACACAAGAGGTCGAAACCGGCGATAGCCCGCTTATCGACATAAATAATCGCGACGTAAAGCGCATGATTAAGGCTGCCAAAGAAAGCGGCTTTGTCACTTATGACGCGCTGAACAAAGTCTTGCCGCCGGAAGAGTTTTCCTCCGAGCAGATTGAAGACATTATGGCCATGCTGTCGCAAATGGGCATTACCGTTGTTGAAAATGACGACGGCGATAATGATGCTGACAGCGAGGATGGCGAAGCCAAAGCCGCCAATGATGACGGCGCCAGCACGGCAGTCGCCAAAACAGCCAAAACGACTGGCGCGGGTGAGCGCACGGATGATCCGGTGCGCATGTATTTGCGCGAAATGGGATCGGTCGAATTGCTGTCACGCGAAGGCGAGATTGCCATTGCCAAGCGCATAGAGGCGGGTCGTGAGACCATGATTGCGGGCCTCTGCGAAAGCCCGTTGACCTTTCAGGCGATTATCATTTGGCGCGATGAATTGAACGAAGGCAAAGTGCTGCTGCGCGACATTATCGATTTGGACGCCACCTTTGCCGGCCCGGAAGCGAAAAAAATTGACCGCTCTGCGGAGGGTGCAGCGCCACCGCCATCTGGCGCACCATCTGGTGAAGCGGAAGGCGAGCCGGATGAAGATGATGAAGAAGCCGATGCAAATATGTCGCTCTCAGCGATGGAAATGGAGCTGAAGCCGAAAGTTTTGGGCAGTTTTGACGTTATTGCCAGCACTTATAAAAAATTACGCCGTCTGCAAGACCAAAGCGTTGAACTGCAAGCAAAGAATAAAGAGCTGGGCACGGCGCAGCAAAACCGCCTCAACAAATTGAGCAGTGAAATCATTGATGAGGTGAAGGGGCTGTCGCTAAATAATAATCGTATTGAGGCGTTGGTTGAGCAGCTTTATACCATTAATAAGCGCCTGGTCGGGCTGGAAACCCAGCTTTGGCGTCTCGCGCAAAAAACCGGCGTCACGCGCGAGGATTTCCTCAAGCAATATCAAGGCAATGAATATGAAGCCAATTGGGCGCGCCGTGTCGGCCGCTTGACCGGCAAGGGATGGAAGACCTTTATCCAAAAAAGCCGCGATGAGGTGAAAGATATTCGCAATGAAATTCAGGAGTTGGCCAATGAAACCGGCCTTAATATTTCCGATTTTCGCCGCATTGTTCGCACAGTACAAAAAGGTGAACGTGAAGCGCGTATCGCCAAAAAAGAAATGGTCGAAGCTAATTTGCGGTTGGTCATTTCTATTGCCAAAAAATACACCAATCGCGGCCTGCAATTCCTAGACCTTATTCAAGAAGGCAATATCGGTCTAATGAAGGCGGTTGATAAATTTGAGTATCGTCGCGGTTACAAATTCTCGACCTATGCGACGTGGTGGATTCGTCAAGCGATTACGCGTTCAATTGCCGACCAAGCTCGCACTATTCGTATTCCTGTGCATATGATTGAAACCATCAATAAGCTGGTCCGCACATCGCGGCAAATGTTGCATGAGTTCGGGCGCGAGCCGACACCGGAAGAGCTTTCAGAAAAACTGTCCATGCCTCTTGATAAAGTGCGCAAGGTTTTGAAAATCGCCAAAGAGCCGATTTCTCTGGAAACACCAATTGGTGATGAGGAAGACAGCCAGCTTGGTGACTTCATCGAGGATAAAAACGCCATTTTGCCGATTGATGCGGCCATTCAGTCAAACTTGCGCGATACCACCACACGTGTGTTGGCGTCGTTGACGCCGCGAGAGGAACGCGTTTTGCGTATGCGCTTTGGTATTGGTATGAACACTGATCATACGCTGGAAGAAGTTGGCCAGCAATTCTCTGTAACTCGCGAGCGGATTCGTCAAATTGAGGCAAAGGCCTTGCGGAAATTGAAACACCCAAGTCGCTCTCGAAAGCTGAGAAGTTTTCTCGATAATTAAATTGACAATCAGGGCTCAATAAGGGCATAGAACGCGATATTTCTGCAGTTCGGGGTGAGTATCAGACCCATGTATCTAACAATGATGAAGGCGAAAATTCACCGCGCTATGGTGACCCAATGCGACATGCATTATCAGGGTTCCATTTCGGTTGATCAGGACTGGCTCGACCGCGTCGGCATTTTGCCGAATGAGCAAGTCGATGTTTTGAATATCAATACCGGTACCCGCTTTACCACTTATGCTATTCCAGCCGAGCGTGGGTCTAAAACCATCGGCATCAATGGTGCGGCGGCGCGCCTTGCTCAGAAAGAAGATATGGTTATCATCATTGCCTATGCGCAAATGGATGAAGAGGCTGCTAAAGCGCATGAGCCGGCAATTTTCCTACCGGAAAAAGAGGCGTAATTTGCAAAGTGGGGCCTGTAGCTCAGCTGGTTAGAGCGGTCCGCTCATAACGGATTGGTCGCAGGTTCAAGTCCTGCCGGGCCCACCAGCCTTCCCG
>MDTG01093207.1_pt1 | contig 14280 bp, 11 predicted proteins | sample 811421 | NCBI WGS metagenome assembly MDTG01 (sample SAMN05326645, study PRJNA326480) | marine metagenome | isolation source: seawater | place: Pacific Ocean: South East | collected 2011
ACATCACCAGCGTGGCAGTTAAAGCACCTATTCCGGTACTCGGGCTCTCCAATACGGCGCGTTCTGGACTGACCGGATACGTGGCAGGCGTCTCGCGTCAGGTCGCGGGCACTGGCGTCACAGTCAACAATCTTTTGCCGGGGCTGCACGATACAGATCGCTTACTAATGCTGGATAAGATCGACGCCGCGGCACAGGGCATTACCGAGGACGCCGCGCGCGCGGCGCGAACGGCAACCATTCCCGCCGGGCGCTTCGGCACTGCAGAGGAGTTTGGTGCGGCCTGTGCCTGGTTATGCTCGGACAAAGCAGGCTTTGTCATCGGGCAAAACATCCTGCTGGATGGAGGCGCTTTCCCCGGCGCGATGTGAGTGATGCCGCGAAGCATCCTTATATACGAGCGCTCACTCAGTGGCTGTCGGGCGCCCGGTTTCGCAATCGCTGAATCAGGCTGGAGGTGTCCCAGCGATGCCCGCCGAGACCCTGTACCTCGGCATAAAATTGATCGACCAACTCGGTGACGGGCACCTCTGCACCTAAATCTCGAGCCGCGGCGATCGCAATACCCAAGTCTTTGCGCATCCAGTCCACTGCAAAACCGAAGTCGAAGTCGCCGGTGATCATCGTGCTGGCCCGATTATTCATTTGCCATGATTGGGCCGCGCCCTCGGCAATCACTTCCATCGCACTTGATACATCAAGGTTGGCGCGCTCGGCAAAGTGGATGCCCTCCGATAGCCCCTGCAGAAGCCCTGCAATACAGATCTGGTTGACCATCTTGGTCAGCTGGCCGGTGCCTGCGCCACCCATTCGCCGAGTGCTTTTGGCGTAGCAGGTTATCAAGGGTTTCGCTGCCTCATACGCCGTCTCTTCAGCGCCCACCATCACCGTGAGCGCGCCATTCTGCGCGCCGATTTGCCCGCCGGATACAGGTGCATCGAGAAAGCTCACGCCGGACTCGGCCGCAGTGGCAGCCAGCGAGATCGCTACCGATTGAGAGGTGGTGGTGTGGTCGATCAGTAGCGCTCCGGGTTTCAGCGTTTGCAGTGCGCCCTCCGGGCCCGTGGTGACCTCTAGAACATCCTTGTCGTTACCCACGCAGAGCATTACGGCGTCTTGATCTGCGGCGGCGGCGGCCGGCGTTGCCGCGATGACTCCACCGAAAACTGCTTGCCATGCTTCGGCGCGCGCTCGGGTGCGGTTAAAAACCGTGACGGCGTGCCCCGCCCGGGAGAGGTGTCCGGCCATGGAGTACCCCATAGCACCCAGACCGATAAAGGCAATGCGTTGGCTTGGGGTCATCTGTCGCTGATTCTCGCCGTAATAAGAGTGACAACATCGTAACGCACCCTCGGTGTCAAGCGGGCTGGGGGCGTTTACAGAGGCAGCAGAGCAACGGGAGAGGTAAGTCGGATGGTTAGTAAAAGCCTGGACGTGGTCTTCGGCGCAGGCAGTAGGATTGGGCAGGCACTGATCGAGCGCTGGTGCCGCGCAGGTGAGCGACGGGTGCTGGCGGTGTCGCGCTCGATTGCTACTGTCGCGCACTCCGAATCGCTGCCAGAAGTTGAACACGTTGCCTGTGACTACAGCGATACGGCACTGGCGACCCTTGCTGAACGTCTCACGAATGAGCAAGCGGATGTCGTGCGATTAGTCATTTGTAATGGCGTACTTCAGGGAGATGACTACCGACCCGAGCGGGCGCTGAGTCAGCTGGACCTCGCCGCCATGCGGCAGGTTTTTGAGGTTAATACCTTTCTTCCTATGCGAATTCTGGCGTCACTGACGCCGGCGCTGAAACGAAGCGTTGGCACTCGGGTCGCGGTGCTCTCGGCACGCGTCGGTAGTATCGGAGACAACCGGCTGGGGGGCTGGTACAGCTATCGCGGCAGTAAGTCGGCGCTCAATATGATGCTGAAGTGTGCCGCGCTGGAGCTGCGTCGAGTGAACCCGGCGGTGAAGGTCTTGGCTTACCATCCGGGCACCGTCGACACGCCGCTCTCACGACCCTTTCAAAAGGGAGTGCCACCAGAAAAATTATTCACCCCGGAGCTTGCCGCCGAGGCACTGGAGCGAGTTATGAGCCGCTTCGAGGTGAAAGGGGATCTCGCCTACATGGACTGGCGCGGCGAGCCGATTCCATTCTAGTTACGCCGGCTTGCCCATTTTGTCGCCTCGCGCTGTCGCGCGTTTTGACTAGCCGGGCATCGTCACTACGAGTATTGTCACTAAATGCACCTGAGCTTGCTGTAATTCAACACTAGCTGAGTTAGTCCGACCGCCGAATTCCAGACTAGCGGAGGGCGCCTCATACGATTTCTGTGTGTTTCACTCGTAGCTATTGTGGCGTTGGCAGTAAAGCCCGCCGCCGCCGATGACATCAGCACCACAATCGATAAGTGCCGATCTGCCGGTGCCGATGATTTCAACGACAACTCCTACGGTTATGCTGTCTTCCCCAGTATCGGAAAGGCTGATATCGGCACTGGCTGCGCGCACGGTAAGGGCGAAGTCTTCGTCTCTGGCAAGCGTGTGGGCCAGATCAAAATGAACCAGGTTACTAGGGTCTTCAGTTGAGCGGCCAGGTGCACAGCCAGATGATCTTTTTTTGCAGGACAAGCGTGCGTTTGAGGACTTTACCTCGGGAAATTTTCAGTTCGGAGCTCAGGCGACCGCTGTGGCTTTGACTGCGGCCTCACAAGTTTCCACGTCGACTGGCGGCGGCAATACGTCGGCGGGTACCGACGCGGACTCAAGCACCGTCAATACCAATGAGCGGCAATATGATGGTCGCAGCAGGATGGCGGTGCTCACGATCGCCAAAGCCGGTCTGATGTACGAGGCCACACTGGGTGCTCAGAAGTTCAAGCACGAACCCATCTAGAGGGCACGCCCTTAAATCGAAACCGCTCTCGGGCGGCATTTTTAATGCCCTCTGATCACTGCTCATCGATTACGGCAAAGTGGATATCGACGTCCGGTAGCCTTGCGAGGAGCGCATCACCGAGTGCGCTAGCGGGCGTCCAAATCCCGCCACCCACCGCGAGTTCATCTTGTGTGAGGCATAAGCCCGCCTGTGCCAGCATGCGAGAAGTCGCACCATAACCCGGGTCGCGTTGCCCGGTGACCTTGACCCGCAAATTGTTATAGCCATCGGTGCCGTGTGCCCAAAACTCGAAAAACCCCTTATCGCGGGTCTCTTTGCTGGGCCCCTCGCCGGGGTCTGGCAGTAGCTTTTTAAGCAGCGCCCGGGTGGGCGAGAAAAAGGTGGCGGCCATGACGGTACCGAGCCCGCCTGCGCTGAGGATGGCTTTGGCCCGGCTGGAGCACAGTTGGGACTCTTCGTAACGAAAATGAGTACCGTAAGGCAGTCCCGCCAACGCGTGCGAGCGCCTGACGACCCTCGTGTTGATCGCTGCCATGACAAAGGGACCTGTCCAGGATCCAAAGTCATCGTCCCAGGCGATACCCACCTGATCGGGTTCGTCAGACCCCTTTTCCATGCGGGGTGGGTAGAGCGCGTAAGGGTCCATTACAGTGTCTCGAATGGAGGCGTCCTTGGATGCCTGCTCGGCTACATACATCAAGCTTGCCACCGTACCGCCGCTGACGCCACCGGCGGCGCGACCCATGCGTCCAGACACCCGGGAAGCATAACGTCCGTATCGTTCGTGAAAGTGCTGCTGCAGAAAATGGACAGACAGATCTGATGGCACCGAGTCAAAGCCACAGCAGTGCACCAGGCGTGCGCCGCTCGCCTTGGCGATTGGATCGATCCGCTCATAGACCTGAGCCATCCATTGCGCCTCGCCGGTGAGATCGCAATAGTGCGTGCCCTCGTTGGCGCAGGCTTCCAAAACAGGAGTACCGTATTGGGCGTACGGGCCGACGGTGCTGATGAGTGTGCGGGTCTGTCGGGCCATGGCACTGAGTTGATCGGCATCGCCGCTATCGGCGACGACAATGGGTAGGTCAGGCACGCCAAGCTCGCCCCGCACCTGATCCAGTTTCTGCTCATTCCGACCAGCAATGGCCCAATTAAGTTGAGCGTGCTCCGCGGCGAGATACTCCGCGACCAGCTTGCCTGTGAAGCCTGATGCGCCGTAAAGCACGATCTCAAATTGCCGCTCTGACATGATGGTTTACCCGTTTTTGCGGTAGCGCGAAGGGTAACAAGTCTGGTGCGCTTTACGATGACAATAGGGTGGTACTTCTTTGCACAAAGTGATCCAACCCGCCGGTGCATCCGTTCCGAAGGCGGTGCTGACAACGGCAAATCAAATGCGACTTATCCCCGTAGAGCGCGCAGGTCCTGCGCGGTACACTGCGTGGAGTGAAAGTATCCACTAGGGAAGGTGGTGGTGTTGGCAGCAGCGACGACATAACCGCGAGGCCATCAACTGATCAGGGAGATGCACATGATTGCCCAGTTACGGCGAGCCGCCTGGCCTACTAGTGTCGGCTTAGCAGGAATCGCCGTGTATGCAGTGCTGCAGGTCACCAAACCCCAGCCCACTACCAATCTGCAGGCACCGCGACCGATCAGCGTCGAGGTGGTCCCTGCCATCCGAACAACGACCCGGCCGACGGTTGTGGCTTACGGCGAAGTCAGGCCTGACGTGCGTACTCAGCTGGTCGCGCAGGTAGGAGGAAAAGTCACGCGCATTGCTCCGGCGTTTACCGAGGGTGGTCAGTTCGCGCCTGATGATGTGCTACTCACCATTGAGGATACCGACTACCGCGCTGCGGTGGAGGAACGGAGAGCGCGGGTAGCGGCGGCCAAAGTCGATCTTGAACAGGCGCTGGCCGACGCGGACGTGGCGCGCAAGCAGCTCGCCGGCCAGAAGAATCCCTCGCCACTTGCGCTAAAAAAACCGCAGGTGGCCAGAGCCGAGTCGGCCCTGAAAGCGGCCGAGACTGCACTCTCGCTGGCCCACACCAATCTTGAACGAACACAGATCAGTCTGCCCTTTGCAGGTCGAGTTGAAAGCCAGTCGGTGGATCTCGGTCAGTATGTGAACCCGGGCAAAGTGTTGGGCAGCGTGTTTGGCACAGACGTCGCGGAGGTCAGACTGGCACTGACCACCAATCAACTTGCTGCGTTGGGCATCCCCATTGGATTTGAGGGAACGACGGGCGGCGCAAAAGGGGGTGGCTTGAGCACGACGCTGTCGGTGGAGTTGGGCGGGGTGGCGCACCGTTGGCGAGGTACCCTGACCGGGCTCGATGCGGCGATTGATCCTGCGACCCGCACGGTATACGGCACCGTCACCATCAATGACCCCTACGATACCACTCAATCAGCCTCGGGTATGCCGCTGGCCGTTGGCCTTTATGTCGACGCTGAAATACAAGGACTACTGGCAGTGGATGCGATTCAGATTGCCGCCGAGGGCCTGCGCGCTGGTGACGAGCTCTTCGTACTGAATGGCGAGGGTCTTCTGGATATTCGCCAGGCAAGCGTTATTCACCGTTCGCGCAATACTGTATTGGTTTCAGCAGGCGTTGAGGCCGGTGAGCAGGTGATTATCTCGGCGATCCGCAATCCCGTCCGCGGCATGCGGCTTGAGGCAATGAACGGTTCGGTCATCGCTGATAGCGTCAGCACGGAACCTGCCGCCAGCGACAACGAAGCCTGAGGGGCTGGACATGGAAGGTCTGATCCGATGGTGGGTGCGCAATCCGGTTGCCGCTAATCTTCTGATGCTCATCATCGTCACGGCGGGCTGGTTGGGTCTGCGTGATATCGAAAAAGAAGCTTTCCCGTCGGTGCAGCCCGATATTGTCCAGGTTGAGATCATCTGGCCGGGCGCTTCCCCGAAAGAAGTCGAGCAGCAGGTCATCCAACGTGTTGAGGAGGTTTTGAAGAATGTCCCCAATATTTACCGGGTGACATCCGAAGCCCGCGAGAGCTTTGGTTCTCTGACGGTGGAGACATTCCCGACCGTCAACCTCAATACGTTTTTGAATGACGTCAAAAACGCTGTCGACTCAGTCACGGCATTTCCTCGGGATATTGAGAACCCCCGTGTTCGACGCCTCGAATGGCGTCAGGAAATGATTCGGGTCGCCCTTGCAGGCGATATCGGCGAGAGGGCGCTCACTCGCCTGGGCAATAGTTTGCGCAACGAGATGGTGAGCTTGCCCTATATCTCTCAGGTCGATGTTTTCGGCGTCCGCCGAGAAGAGGTCACCATCGAGTTGTCCGAGCGCGACCTGCGCAACTACGGGCTGAGTTTTTCCGATGTGGCTACAGCGATCCGTCGGGATTCAATGAATGTGTCGGTGGGCGAGGTCCGCACCCGCACCGGCGACGTGCAACTGAGGGCACAGAATCTCGCCGATACCCAGACGGATTTCGAGCAAATTGTCATTCGCCAGACCCCCGGTGGGGGTCAAGTGCGGGTGATCGATGTGGCCACCGTGATCGATGGCTTTGAGCAGAATGAGATTCTGGCGGCCCTTAACGGGCAGCCCGCCGTGCTCCTGCAGTCGAAGGCCAGCGATAACATGCAGGTGGTGAGGGCGAGTCAAGCGGTGAAACGCTGGATTGAGAAAACCCAGCCGAACCTGCCCGTCGGCGTCGCACTCGAGCTCTGGTCCGATAACGCCGATGTATTCGAGGATAGGATGGAACTCATTGTGGAGTCCTCCATTCTGGGCCTGATTCTGGTCTTCTTTGTGCTGATTTTGACGCTTGAGCCCAAGGTTGCGCTGTGGGTGACTGTCGGCATTGGCGTGAGCTTCCTAGGCGCCTTTGCGTTGTTACCGGCCAATGACGTATCACTGAATCTGTTATCGACCTTTGCTTTTTTGCTGGTGCTCGGCATCGTTGTGGACGATGCGATTGTGGTCGGGGAGAGTATTCACCATCATGTGCATCAGCGTGGGTTGAGTGGTGAGCAAGCGGCCGTCGAGGGAGCCTTTGCAGTCAGTCGGCCCGTCATTTTTGCGGTGTTGACTACCATGGTTGCCTTTGCACCATGGCTGTTTGTTTCCGGAGTGACAGCACAGTTTACCCGGCAGCTATCGGTCGTCATCACGTTGGCCTTGCTGTTCTCGTTGATCGAGGCATTCCTCATTCTTCCAAGTCATTTGCGCAACATGAAGCAGACGGTTTCGACATCTAAATGGAAGCTGCGTCAGGAGCGCATCGCCAATGCCATCGTGCGTTTTGCCGAGCAGTCCTATCGACCGTTTCTCGAGCGGTGTCTGGCGTGGCGCTATACCACCATGATGGTCTTTTTCTCGCTCTTTTTGGTATCGCTGGGTTTGTTTAACAGCGGGTGGGTTAAGTTTTTCTTCTCGCCACAGGTGGAGAGCGAAGAGGTGAACATCAATGTGCGCCTGCCCCCGGGCACACCCTACAGCCGCTCTATCGAAGTGCTCGGGCAGTTACAGCGCGCCGAAAAGCAGCTCGCGGCTGAGGTCAATGCCGAAGCCGAGGCAGGTCGGGGAACGGGAGAGTTGATCGAGAGCTGGTACACCCGCGCGCGGCGCGGTGATGTGATTGCCATCGTGCAACTGGCGCCGCCCGAAAAGCGCCATTTGAGTGCCCGGGCAACCGCTGAGCGATTCTCTGATCTGGTGGGCGATATCCCGGATGCGGACGAAGTCAAAGTGACTCACAGCTTTGGTGACGGTGAGGCGAGCATTACCTTTTTGTTGCAACACGACGACCTCGACGCGCTTAACGCGGCGAGCCGCACGCTTCAGCAACACCTGGCTAGTTATGACAAGACCTATTTCATTAGAGATGATCAGTGGGGCGCGCTACCCGAGCTCCGATTCAGTCTGCTGCCTGGAGCCGAGAAACTGGGAGTGACCTTGGGCGACGTGTCGAGTCAGGTCCGACAGGCTTTTTATGGTGAAGAGGTGCAGCGCCTGCCCCGGGAGGATGGCGACGTTCGGGTGATGGTTCGTTACCCAGAGGCGGAGCGGGAGTCGTTGGCTGCTTTTGAGGATGTTCGTATCCGGATGCCTGATGGCCGCCTGATACCCCTGCTAGCCGTGGCTGAGGTCGAGGTTGGCCTGGCGACGAGACGTATCATGCGCCGCAATGGCGAACGGGTGGTGACGGTGAACGCAACGGTGGAGCCCGAGTCGCTGGGTGAAATTAATCGCGCAGTTAAGGAAGGGTTCGTGCCGGAGTTGGTGGCGATGTACCCAGGTCTTAGAGTGCTAAAAGGTGGCTCACAGGAGGCGGAGGCTGAATTTTTTAGCGAAATTACAACGCTTTATACCATCGCCTTGTTCGTTATTTACGCGCTCATCGCGGTGGCCTTTCGCTCATATAGTCTCCCCCTGCTGATCATGACCGCTATGCCTTTCGGTTTCATGGGGGCTGTTTTCGGCCACCTGCTATTCAATGAGCCGATGGCGCTGTTTTCTTACTTCGGGATTGGTGCCGCCGCCGGGGTTGTGGTAAACGACAATTTGGTACTCATCGACTACGTGAGGCGACTCGAGAGGGAGGGCCTCAGCTCGCCAGAGGCCATGCTCACCTCTGCGGTCAGCCGCTTCAGGCCGATATTCCTGACCACCGTGACCACCTTTGTCGGTCTGATTCCGATCATGGCCGAGCAATCTACCAGTGCGCAGTTCCTGAAGCCCGCCGTACTCTCTCTGGCCTTTGGCGTGTTCTTTGCGCTGTTTGTCAGTCTGTTGCTGGTACCCGCCATGTATCTAGTGGGTCATGACTGGCGGCAATCGCGGGATGCAAGAAAGGCCTGTCAGTCTGCGGACACCGCTGTTGCCGAGGTCATTGCACCGTCTGCTTGATTCAGCGCACGCCGTGCATCAGCCTCTTTAAGATCGGTGACAACACAATGAGCACGGCGCCGCCAGCGAGTCCGATCGTCAGCAATTGCCCGAACAGCTCTGTGTAACCCGCTAGCGCACCGGCCCTGTCCAGTGTGGCTTCTGTCGCGGGTCGTGCCGCAATCGTGGCGATCTGTGCCGCGACGTAAGACGAATACGCCGATGCCAGAAACCAGGTACCCATCATGACCCCAACGACCGAGGGCACCGCTAACTTGGTCACTGCGGATAGCCCCACCGGGCTCAAACAGAGTTCGCCTGTCGTGTGGAGCAGGTAGGCGAGGATCAACCACCAGGCTGACACCGATCCCGCCTGATCGGGAAATCGTGCGCCGTAAACCAAAGCGCCAAATCCGAGACCTGCCTGGGCAATCCCAAGCGAAAACTTAACTGGCGTGCTGGGCTCCCACCCGCGCCGTGCCAGTCTTGTCCACAGCACGGCAAAGAGCGGCGCCAGCGAGAAAATGAAAAAGGAATTGGCAGCGCCAAACTGCGCGGCGGTGAGCGATATGCCCAGTAGCATTTTGTCAGTCACGCGATCTGCATAGAGGGTCATCGACCCGGCACCCTGCTCAAAAAGCGCCCAGAAGATGACCGTCGACAGCGTGAGAACGATCAACACAAACATGCGGTCGCGCTCGACTTTGTCGCATCGGAAAAACAGAAACCAGCCCAGCCCCGCAAGCACGGCCACGGACAGCACATCCAGAAGCGTTCCCACGGTATCGGCGAGCTGTACCAGCTGCCAGACGACTACCACCATCAGCAGGCTTCCCATATAGATTGACCGGTTAATAGTCAGCCCCGGAACCCCGAGACTTTGACTGAGCTTTTCGGGTTCGGCGGGTTCTCCGTGGCCCAGTAGATATTTTTGACCCCATTGAAAGAGCATCAGTCCGAGCAGCATACCGACCCCCGCCGCACCAAACCCCCAGGACCAGCCATACACCTCGCCCAGCCATCCGCAGAGGAGGGTGGCAGTAAATGCGCCGATATTGATGCCCATGTAGAAGATGGTGAAGCCGGCGTCGCGCCGAGCATCGCCCTCGGGGTAGAGCTTGCCAACCACAGTGGAGATATTGGGTTTTAAAAATCCCACTCCCACCACAATGAGTGCCAGCGAAAGGTAAAAAATTGATAGCGCCTGCTCGTCCCGGAGGACGCCGTCGCTAGTTTGTCGCGCGGCTTCTCCCTCGAAGGCCATGCCCAGATGCCCCGCCACCAGTAGCAGGCCACCGAACGTCACTGCCTTGCGCATACCGATAAACCGGTCAGCGATTAGCCCGCCCAGGACCGGCATGGCATAGACTAACGATGCATAGCTACCCAGCACACCCAGACCGGCTGCGTCTGAAAACAGGTGATATTTCGTGAGGTACAGAAGCAACAGATACTTCATCCCGTAAAAGGAGAAGCGCTCCCAAAGTTCGGTGCCAAAGCAGATATAGAGCCCTTTGGGGTGCCCCCACAGATCGCCCTGGGTTCCAGTGGTTGTCGACGTCATGTTTTTAGCGTCCTAATTAGTCGCACATCGTTCTCATGATGTGGTGGTCAAGTAAAGTGGCGACGGGACCTGTCTTTGCCGGCCACGTCCCTTTGCATCACGCGGCTGCCGCCAGCGGTTCGTCCCGCGATAGCGCTGAAGCCATCTCATCTGCGTCAGTGATGCGTTTCACTGCGCTGAATAGCGCGGCGGCCTGCGGGTAATAGACTTTCAGATAAACCAGCCATTGCTTCACCGGGTTGACTGCATAGCGCGGGTCATACAGCCGTCGGTTCTGCTCAAAAAAATGGATCAGCAGTTCGCGGGCATCCTGCCAGTCAAACGACGAGGGTGTCTCTCCGCGGTAATAGGCCTTGATCGCTGCAGCCAAGTCAGGACGGCACAGTGCGCCCCTACCGAGCATGAAGGCGCTACTGCCACTGAGTTCAGCGCAGCGGGCAAGGTCGCCGGGGGTCCAGAGCTCTCCATTTGCGATCACCGGAAAGGGGAGTCGGTTCTGGGCATTGCGGAGTCGGTGCCAATGCGCTGGAGGGCGATAGCCTTGGCGCCGCGTGCGTGCGTGAATCGTGACTTCCGTGAGCGCGACCGCCGCCAGCGCATCGAGAATCTCCTCAAAGTTGTCGTCAGTGTCATACCCCAGACGGATTTTCGCTGTCACGGGAGTCCCATGCGGCACGCGCTCTCGCACGCGCTCACAAATCGATCTGATCAGGTGGGGTGATCGTAATAACGCTGCGCCACCTTGGGAACGGTTTACCGTTTTGGCAGGGCAGCCGAAGTTGAGGTCAATGCCTGGTGCGCCCAGCTGGGTCGCTCGCTCGGCATTGGCGGCCATCAGCGCTGGGTCAGATCCCAGAAGCTGTAGAAAAACGGGGGTGCCAGAGGCAGTGACCCCGCCCTGCTGTAGTTCGGGCGAGTAACGGATAAAAACGCGTTTGGGGAGGAGTGTTTGAGATACGCGGACAAATTCAGTGACGCATCGCTCATAACCGCCGAGTCGGGTGAGTTGATCGCGCATCACCGCATCGACCACGCCCTCCATGGGAGCGAGTATCAACCGGGGTATATTGCCTTGTGGTGCGATCATGGCCGGCAGGGTAACGATATACCTGACTTTTTAACAGTAGGCGTGACGTCTGGCGCGGGCCTTTGTAGACTTCTTTGACCCCAATGATTGCCGTACCCTATTCACGGTTGGTGCACTGCCATGAATCCCAATTACCTCGATTTTGAACAGCCTATCGCGGAACTCGAGATGAAAATCGAGGAGCTGCAGGGAGTTAGTGACGGCGCAGACCTGAATCTGGCCGACGAGATTGACCGCCTTCGCGAGAAGTCCACCGCGCTGACCGAGAAGATTTACACCGACCTCAGCGCCTGGGACATTGTGCGAGTGGCGCGCCATCCGCAGCGACCGTACTCCCTGGATTACATCCCCGAGATCTTTACCGAATTTGACGAACTCCATGGTGATCGCCACTTCGCCGACGATAAGGCCATTGTCGGAGGCGTCGCTCGCCTCGATGGGAAGCCGGTGATGGTGATTGGCCAGGAAAAGGGCCGTGCGGTGAAGGACAAGGTTTATCGGAATTTCGGGATGCCCAAACCAGAGGGATACCGAAAGGCCATGCGCCTAATGGGAATGGCTGAGCGTTTCAAGATGCCGGTAATTACGCTCATCGACACTCCCGGCGCCTACCCTGGCATCGACTCCGAGGAGCGGGGAATCTCTGAGGCGATTGCTCAGAATCTCGCCGTGATGTCGCGGCTCAGGACACCTCTGGTCTGTATCGTTATTGGCGAGGGCTCCTCAGGCGGTGCTTTGGGGATCGGCGTTGGTGACCATCTGGCCATGTTGCAGTACGCCACTTACTTTGTGATCTCACCCGAGGGGTGTGCAAACATCATCTGGAAGAGCTCCGAGTTTGCCCCCGACGCGGCGGCGGCGATGGGGGTGACCTCAACCAAGCTCGAGGAGCTGGGAATCGTCGATGCGACGATTCCGGAGCCACTCGGTGGTGCTCATCGCGACCCTTTTGAGATGGCCGTCCGGTTGAAACAGCACTTGCTGGAGCAGGTGGATCGACTGTCGTCGATGGACACAGACGCGATGCTTGAGGTGCGCTACCGAAGGCTAATGTCCTACGGCAATTAAGGCCGGATGCGCGACCCGTGCGCCAGTACCTGAGCGCCTTACCTGAATCGGTGATGTCGGCCCCGCGCTGGTGGGTGGCGTTGTCAGGCGGTGCTGACAGTGTCACCTTGCTCCATGCGCTGGTAGCACTCGCTGCTGAGCAAAACACACCTGCTATTCATGCGATCCACGTGAATCACCACTTGCACCCTGACGCTGGTGAGTGGAGTCAACTTTGCCAGCGACATGCGGATGCGTTACGAGTGCCACTGGTTATCGCCGACTGCGAGGTTGCGTCATCCGGTCGTGGCCTTGAAGCTGACGCTCGCCGCGAACGCTACAACGCTTTTGAGCAAGCGCTGGAGCAAGATGAGGTGCTGTTCACGGCCCATCACATCGATGATCAGGTGGAGACGGTGTTGCTGCGGTTACTGAGGGGGGCGGGTCCCCGCGGTTTGGCGGGCATCCCAGAGCAACGACGTTGCGGTGCCGGGCGCCTTTTCAGGCCGTTCCTGCAAGTATCTTCGACAACACTCCGTGCGGCGGTTGAGGCCGCGGGTCTCGAGCACGTGCGCGACCCCAGCAATTTTGACGTGAAGCAAGACAGAAATTATCTCAGGCAGGTGGTCTTGCCCGCGATTGCCGAGCGGTGGCCGGCGTATCGAGAGACTGTGACGCGCGCTGCGGGGCTACAGGCGCTGACCCAGCGGCGGCTGAGCTCGATGCCGCTCGAGCGGACTGAAACGGTCATGGGCGAGCCGGCGCTGACAGTAGATGGCGCATTGGATCCACCCCAGTTAGCGACGGCGATTCATCAATGGCTGGGTGAAAGCGATATTGATTGCCCCGATCAAACACGCCTGGTCGAATTGGCGCGGCAAGCTATCACCGCAAAACAGGACCGATCTCCAGAGCTGGTCTGGGGTGAACACACCCTCAGGGCCTGGGGTGGCCTGATGATTCGTGCGGGTAATCCCACGTTAGCAGACAGTTTCCCCAAAGAGCTGGTGGCGGGGGAGGCGGTATCAGGCGATTGGGGCGAGTTGCGCTGGGAGCCTGCCATTACCGGCCCCGGGCTGAGACGGGGTGCTCAGCTTCAATGCATGCTTAGCCGCGAACTGGATCGAGTGACACCGTTGAATCGCCCCCAAAAAACGCTCAAACAATGGTGCCAAGAGCTGAGGATTCCGCCTTGGTGGCGGCCGTATCTGCCAGTGCTCACCGCACAAAACCAACCCGTCTGGCTAGTGCCTGCGGGGCCTCTGGGCCCTGAAACAACCGAGGCACTGGGCGGGTCGGAAGGTGGCTTGTGTCCGGTGTGGCGTCTTTTTAACGCCGTATGAATTGAGCCCGAGGGGGCTTCCTGTTAAACTGATCGTCCATCGGAGAGACGATCCCGAGAAGCGTCAAAATAGGCTTCCGGGAAGTTTTTCGCTTTGGTGGAATCCATGACGCGATATGTGTTCGTTACTGGTGGTGTTGTGTCCTCTCTGGGTAAGGGGATCGCCGCAGCCTCCCTCGCCGCTGTGCTTGAGGCACGTGGCCTAAAAGTCACCCTCCTTAAACTGGATCCTTACATCAATGTTGATCCGGGCACGATGAGCCCGTTTCAGCACGGTGAGGTTTTTGTGACTGACGATGGCGCCGAGACCGATCTGGATCTGGGCCATTATGAGCGGTTCACGCGCACCGTAATGAGCCGTGCAAATAATTTTACGGCGGGCCGGGTTTATGACGCCGTGCTTCGTAAAGAGCGGCGAGGTGACTATCTCGGCGGCACAGTGCAGGTCATTCCCCACATCACCGATGAAATCAAGCGCCG
>MDTG01115625.1_pt1 | contig 14280 bp, 8 predicted proteins | sample 811421 | NCBI WGS metagenome assembly MDTG01 (sample SAMN05326645, study PRJNA326480) | marine metagenome | isolation source: seawater | place: Pacific Ocean: South East | collected 2011
CCTCATCAAGCTAACATAAATATCATTGAGAAGGGAATGGAGAAGCTGGGCCTCTCTATGGACAAGACCTTCACCAATCTCCATAAATACGGAAATACTGCTGGCGCGAGTGTACCTATTGCCATGCACGAGGCGCTGGAAAATGAGATGATAGGGGAAGGCGACTTAGTAGTCACAGTGGCCTTTGGCGGCGGTCTGGCGTGGGGCGCTAATCTCATTCAGTTCTAGTTTACTGGCCCCCACGATCCAGTAGACTGATTGAAGGATAAGATGGATCCATCTGGGTTTTGGCAGTACACATTTCCAGAATTATCCACCCATACTAGTTGTCCATTTTCATTCATCTTAGCATCACTAGGGGGAGTGATTGGCGCATTATCTCTTTCTTCATCTGAAGAGGGAGGTGAAGAACTTGGGACAGAGACATTGGAGTATATCGTAGGTCCGGATGTACTTTCTGCATCAGAACCATCAGACTGTGATAAGAAGTAAGAGTCGTCATTTTCTCCTCTTTTCCTGACAACAAGGAAACCTCCAAGAGAAACAATCACTACTACAGAAACTAATGCCACGAAGATTAGCATTGTTGTTGATTCCTCAGCTACTTGGCGATCGGGATCATTTGGGAATGCATCGCCATTATCTCCCACTCCGTCTAGATCGGAATCCTCCCACTCAAATGGGTCAAGGGGGAAGTCATCTAATCCGTCCATGAATCCATCGTCATCAGAATCTGGATCAGTAGAGCTAGTATTTCTTGCATCTTCCTCCACATCAGATGAGCCATCATTGTCATCATCCGTGTCTGAATTATCACCTATTCCATCCATATCATTATCTTTCCATTCGGTTGGGTCCAGAGGGAGATCATCTTGTAAATCTGAGAAACCGTCATTGTCATCATCATCATCCTCTTCTGAGTCATTACATCCATCTGCGTCATTGTCTACATCCACTGAGCTAGACCACCCCACTAAGCCCAATGGGCATCTGTCACTGATGTCGTTAATGCCGTCTCCGTCATCATCCAAGTCAACTTCATCATGGAGTCTGTCACCATCTGAATCGAGAAGACAATCTTCCTCGGATGTGGAAGATTCTTCAAGAGTTATTTTATTCTCCGGGCAAGATTCTGTGGTTACACTTCTGGGGGATGTTACGAACTGATCTAATGGTGCTGGGGTCTGTTGGGATTGACCATTCTCAGATGCGAAAAATCCTGGATCAGTATCCAAGCAGACAGATTGGCCGGGGGATGGCTGGTATGTCCCAGGCAGACATTCCTCTTGTGAATTGGATGCCCCAGAGGAAGTAAAGAAGCCTGGATCGGCGTCCAAGCAGACGGATTGGCCGGGAGATGGCTGATATGTTCCCGTCACACAGGGAGACTGAAAATCAGAACCTTCGGAGGAAACATAGTATCCGGGATCTGCATCTGCACATGATGTCTGGCGAGTCTGATTTTGAAAGCTACCCACGGAACAAGGAAGCTGCTCATCGGAAGCGGAGTTCTGTACGAAATAACCTACATCAGATTCGAGACACCAAAGATTTGAGGATGCTCCGAAAAGTGGGTTGTAAGTTCCCGGAGGGCAGGAAATTTGACTGGTAGCCATCGGAGAATCTACGTAGAATCCAGAAGAAGCGGCCAAACAGTAATCCTGATTTGAGTGTGGCTGATAGAATCCGATGTCGCACCCTGTCTGATCAACAGAGCCGGAAGATTCCGTGTAGAACCCTGGGTCTGTGTCTAAACAGGAAACTTGGCCCATAGAGGGCTGATATTCCCCTGGTGAGCATGGAGTTTGATCTGATGCCCCCAGTATTGCAGAGAAATGCCCGGGGTCGGCATCTATGCACGCGGTAGAGCTGTTTGCTCCAGGTAGTGGGTTATACTTCCCTGGCTGGCAGGGTGTCTGCGTTGTTGATGCGTTGCTATCTGTGTAATACCCGGGATCGGCCTCTAGGCATTCAGAAAGTCCAGCTTGATTTGCCCAATATCCAGGCAGACAGGGAGATGATGAATTGGCACCTTCTGAATCAACATAGTAACCGGGCGGGGCCGGAATGCAGGAAATCTGCCCGGATTGGGATTGGTAGAATCCAGGAGTACAGGGGATCTGGAAAGAGGAGCCATTAGACGGAACTGCATGGCCCGGTTCAGCATCCAAGCAGAAATAGGAGCTGTTGGCCGATTCTGATGGATTATATGTGCCTGCGGGACACGGGGTCTGGATAGTGGAACCTGATTGCTCTACATAGTATCCAGCAGAAGCACCAACGCACTCTGTCGCCGAATAAGATGGTTGGTAAGTCCCAGGAAGGCAGGGCGTTTGTGAGGAAGAAGCGTTCGATGAGACGTAGTTCCCCGGAGTAGCCTGCAGACAGAATGTCTGATTGGAAGATGGTTGGTAGAATCCGGGATCACAGGCCATCTGTGAGATACTAGCAATCCCTGGGACAAAATAACCAGGAGATGAAGACAGACAGGATTGCTGAGACGCCAGTGGCTGATAGAATCCCGGATTACACGGAACCTGTGACGTCGCACTGTAGTTAGAGACGTGATGTCCGGGCGAGGCATCGATGCAGGATGTAGTGCCATTAGACGGTTGATAGGTCCCCGGGGAACAGGCGGTTTGGTTAGAAGCTCCAGAGATTACAACATAGTGCCCGGCGGTGGCGGAAATACATGTTATCTGTGCAAAAGACGACTGGTAGCTACCAGGGGAGCATTGAGTCTGTGCGGTAGAACCCGGGTGGGCTACAAAATTTCCCGGTGAAGCAGGAGTCTGGGATGAAGCGCCCGATTGAGATACATAGTATCCTTGATGGGCGGCCAAGCAAAACGATTGCCCCGTTAGAGGTTGATAGCTTCCAGGCGTGCATAGCTCCTCAGAAGTAGCGCCGGTAGTAGAGACAAATCTCCCAGAGGAGGCGAGATCGCAAGAAGCACTGCCGGTCTTTCCCTGATATGTTCCCGGTCGGCACTGGAAGAATCCCACTTGAGTCTCTGCATCTATTGACTCTGATTGGTTTCCAATGATGGAATCGTCAATAATTGAAGACAGGGAGAGTGAGAAACTGTAATTTCCAGAGCTAGAGTTATTCGCGGAAACTGAAATCAGTAATGTTGAAGAATTAGTAAAAGATGTTCCAGCAGTGCTTACGCTTGCTATGTTGCCCCCTAGTGTCGAGTTGTTTGAAGAGGATATCAGGGACATTACCATTGAAGAGTCATAGCTGAATAAACTAATCGTAAAGTCGGCCGTCGTTGAGGAGTTGAGTTCGATTGACACAGTAGCGTCTCTTGGAACAAATATCGAGAATAAATCACCGGTGTCGTTGGACCATGAGTAGTTTCCAATTTCTCCATTGTAGGTGGCACTCCTAGACTGGAGTGGCGTTGGAGAAACATCATCAGCATCCCCATATTGGGCGTTTGTATAATTTCCCGCGGGAGAGGGATTGCATGATGACTGTGCCAAGGCATTCTGATAGAAACCCGGATCACAATGTTTCTGGATAGGAGATGATTCTTCATCGACGAAGTACCCACTAGATGACTCATAGCACAAAGTTTGGCCTTCTTCAGGCTGATACTTTCCTATTGTGCAACTCTCATGGAATAGTGATCCTTGAAGAGAGAAGTGACCAGCAGATGAGTTTTGGCACGATAGCCTGCCCCACTGTCCATCTGGACAGCTTACCCATCTGGCTGGATTATTTGGGAAATCATCCGTTGATGAGTTGAATCCGTCTCCATCGCTGTCATCACCAATTATCAAATCCAAGACATTCCGGATTCCATCTCCATCAAGATCCTGTTCAGAGTATCCGACCAATTCGCCGAGAGTCGAATTATTGAAGTTCATCAAATATGGCACTAGAACATCATTAGATGTACCGTCAAATTCACCGGACTGACCTCCCCAACAAAACAAAGAGTAGCTCTGATTAATGGCACAGGTAGATTCGACGCCGGTTGCTAATGCTATTGCAGGAGATGGCATCAGTGAATATGACGGGACGTTTCCATCCGTTCCTGAACAACCACTGGAGCTAGAGCTACAAGTTCCGTCTCCCCATTGTCCATGGGTGTTGACTCCCCAGCAACTGATTGACCCATTGTCCAGCAAGGCGCATGTGTGCCAGTTAGTGCCATCAATATCAGATGCGGTTCTACCGTCTGGCAACTGGATATTTGATGAGTTTCCTGTCACGAGTCCATTCTGGGTGGAAACTGTGTAGGACTTCCCCCAGCAACTGATTGACCCATTGTCAAAAATAGCACATACGCTATATCCAGGAGTCGATAATGATGAGGCCCTCATGCCTGTTGTATGATTGGCCAAGACTGGAATGTTGCTACTAGTAGTCGTGCCATCCCCCAAATTTCCGAAACCATTGAACCCCCAGCACTTGACGTCCCCTGTGTCGAGTATTGCACAGGTGAAGTCATTCCCGGCTGATACGGAAATCGCAGTTCTATTGGTTCCCAGATCAACTGCGACTGGGGAGTTTCTATTTGCGGAGGAGCCGTCTCCTAATTGTCCGTGATTGTTCCTTCCCCAGCAATTAAGAGATGCATCATCCAGAATTGCACAGTTGTGATAGTTGCCGTTTGAAATTGCAACTGGCGTCCGTGTTCCAAAGTCGACAGTCCCGTTACTTAGGGCATTTGAGCCAATTCCTAGTTGACCGTAGTTGTTGGCGCCACTGCACCTTAGTGTCCTATTATACAGAATAGAGCAGTCTCCCGCACTTGAAATTACTTCGTCGTCGGTGACTACTGGATCACCGGTGCTATTGAATGTCACAAGACTCCCATTGGAGAGAACAAGTGTTGGGGAGCCGGTATCCAAGTCTATGACAGAATGACTGAACACAGACCCTCTATCTGAACCCGGTTGATTGAATCCTAGGTTATTTACCTGAGTCGGAGAAGGGGTGGAAGATGCCTCGGTTAATGTCCATGAATCAGAACCCCACGAGTCACCAGAGGTTCCTCCGTCTCCGTTAACTAGGTTTACCGCCAGGTAGAATACTACATCTCCTGAGCCCGTAGATGGAGCAGTCCAGTCGATTGCCCATGACCTTGAGTTAGGATTGGAATGGGTGACCTCTCCTGAGGAAATCTGGGCATTCGGCCCGGGATTGGAGAAGGTTCCTTGGCTAGAGGCTAGGTTGAATCCTCCTTTAGCCCCACTTGGGCCACCGGAAGCTCCTATTGAAAGTGAATATGTGACGCCTGGGGAATATCCCGAAGAAGGGGTCCCCGAAAGAGTGGGAGTAACTGTTGGAGAAGTTGAGGAGTGGCACGAGCCAGCGCCGCAACCATCTGTCGAGCTGGTTTTCCCGGAGCTGTTGGCAAATGCGGTTTCTGGCACAGCCATTAGCAAGAGCATCAGAAAAGTCCCCACAATAATTATCCTAGTTTTCATACTACTCTCATCCACCATAAGTCATCAATTCCTGTACTGGCTCCACCAAAGAGGTTTGTCGGACTGGTCCGATGCCTCTGTAACATCTAGCATAGCGCTTCTGTTGGCAATATGACTATTCCTACCTCACGTTCCTCAGTGCGTCGTTACGAATACCTCTGAAGCCAGCGGGGGCATTGTAACTCCAGCTTCCGAGAATGCCTGTTCAACAGACTCAAAACTTCCTTGATTCTTGTTTATCCTTCTAGCCCTGTTACTGATAATTTTCCAAGACGCCTTGTTACCTATGCCCGGTAGTGCCTGAAGTTGGTGCTTTGTAGCCGTATTGATGTCGAGACCGTACTCTATTCCCGAGATACTCCTCATCCCATGTCCTGTAACTATGATGTCAGACCCCGATTCAAGAGGGACAGCATATGGCACCCCTACGAGTATGGGATAGGCCCCTATCTGCCTCCCAAACGTAATACCTGGCCCACCATGCATGGAAGGATCCCTGTATTTTTCATCCGATATGTGTTCAGGTAGCCTTATTCTACCATCCCTGGACTTCCACCAAATGTCCCTCAATTTGGTGCCCAAGGGCACTATCTCCTGAAGCATTGGGCGATCGATCTCTTCTCTGACTTTAGTTTTGAATTTCCTGAATTCCATTTCGGGAACCTCCTGAAAACCTCTTCCCTCGACCTGTCGGATATTTATCCTCCTTAGCCATAGGCCTTCGGATTTCAACTCTTTGAGAAGGCTGAGGTTCATTCCATATGTTTGCTTGGTCTCGCCGTTTAGTCCTGCGATAAAGTTCAGTCCAGGAAGTAGCCTTGGGAGCCCTCTTGGCCCCCTGGCCCTTCCAAATTCGTTGATGTGCCTTATGGCTATCTTCAGTTGATTGGGGTCGCAGTTCAGCCAATTGGCATCATGCACATCTGGGTCTGCAGATTCTAAGCCGAATGAAAGTACTGCCCCGTCAGATAGATTTTCTACTAGAGATTTGGTAATCTCCGTGGATGGCTCTATGTTTTGGGCGACTATGGATGGATTAGCGTTGTCAACATGTAGTATTTGCAGACTCTCGTTATTTCTGGCACCTTGTAGAACCTTGGAAATCGGCTCTGGATCTGGAATTGGATATTCCATTTCCTCTACGCCCTCTGCCCTGTAGGTGTAGATATCAGTAGCACCGCCTATTCTGACGTTGACGACCCCGGATTCAACCGCAGCGTTGATCTCATTGATGACATCGACTTCTTCTCTCCAGAGAGGGAGCCCTTTCTTGGGCTCTATGCAGAATTTGCATCCTCTCTTGAAGCGAACACAGCCCTGATACAACTCCACTTCGTATGTAAGTGGGCCCTGAGAGCCGTTTGGAGACATTAAATCTGGATGTTCAACTACTGCCTTTGAGGAGGCCCCTCTGAGTGCCCATCTTGTCCATTCATCAGGACTCCTCCGCTTGTGAGCAAGATTACCTGTAGAAAGATAGTGATTCAGAGACGCGTCTACATCCTTCAGACTACAGAAGAGGTTTGCCCTAGGGGATACCCAGCCTGATTGCCTCCAGTGTCTTATCGCCCATCCTCCGCAAATTACTGGGACTACGTTTGGAATTGAAGTTAGGAAAGAGTCAGTCTCTCCTCTGCTGATGGGAGTCCCCCTGATGTACTTCCCGGGGACAACTGCTCCCGCTAGAAGAATCGCGCCATCCAGTTCACTCATTTGATCCCTGACTGATTTACGACCTTCATAGCTTGAGAGTCTCGATTTGAATGATCTCCTCCACTGATCTATGGTCATGTAGGTGTATTCTATTCCCCTCTCCTCCAAGACTCCGCAGATGTACCTAATATGGAACCCCACGTAGTTTGGCACTCCGAATGCGGCAGGCTCGTCTTCATACCCATCAAGGACGAGCCACCCGCCGAGTTTCTCCATATGCTAACGGCTCGGGTGCTCGGTCTTCACCGCTTCGACTGATTTCTTCGTCTGCCCCTATCTCTGCCGGAGCCGCCTGAAGACGATTCCTCGACTACTATCTTTCGGCCTTTTATTTCTGAACCGTTCATTGCCTTGATAGCCGCCTTTGCTTCATCTTTAGAAGGGAAGGTGACAAACGCGAATCCCTTGGACTTTCCTGAATCCCTATCCTTTGCAATGTTAATAGAGTCAATTTTTCCATGCTCAGAGAAGGCCTTGGACAGTTCTTCCTCTGAGATTTCATAAGGAAGCCTTCCAACAAATAGCTTGACTCCCATTTTGGCCTCTAGCTTGCTCCTCATAGCGGATATTACATCCCTCTCTTTGGAGAGTTCTTCTTTGGTGGCCTTTCCCTGCTTCACCTTATCCATGCAATCTCTGCACCTAATGGGCTTGCCGGGAGTTGGCTTGAATGGGACTTTCGTATCTGATCCACACAGCGTACATACTGCCTCATGCATTTCCCTTCTGGGTCTGCTCTGACCCCCTCTGCCGCCGCCCCTGTTGGAGGATCTCATGGATGCCACTCTAGCGGGAATATCGTGATTCGCTCCTCTTCGGAAATCAGCAAGTGGCGAGAGGTATGGCCTAGCTCCGTCATGTCCCAGTTTCGCTTCTGCCTCAGGGGACCACCTCTCTCCTGACCGGTTGAGCTTGTGCAGTCCAAAACCGGTTTCGTGACCGTGCCCAAAACCATCTGAAAGGACCCTATAGGCCGTATAGTCGCACCTAGGGCAATCTACATTGAAATCTATTTTCTTATCGGATACATTCAGCATTACTCCGCAGGCGGGACAAGATGCAGATAGAACTCCAAATGATTTATTCCCCTTTGTTGAAGCTTTGAGAATTGGGTCGTCCTTGATTATCTTAGCTCTGACGATGTCTCGCAACCTCATGGCATCGCCTGGAGAAGGAATGAACCTATCAACAACCTCAGACACATGGATGTCTGCGAATAACTCGAGTGCTGGGAGGTCCCTGTGCCCCCCCTGCTTACTCTCGACATTTAGGATCCTTATCTCAGCTACGTTCTCGTTGAGTCTCGTAACCTGACCTATTACTACATCATCGACCGATGGTGAGTTTATTGGTAGTCTAGACGATTCTATGGAGATATTTCCGTCCTTCTCTATTATCGTCCCAGTGAGAGTGGCCACACACCTTCCGTTTTTCTCCAAAATGCCCTCTCCTACGGGCATTCCTGGTGGGATACTAACTGTTGAACCGGGCGAAACTTGGTCGCCAACTACGGCAGGCATTGGCCCGGCGACCGGCCGTTCCCCTATCAACGGTACGGAGAAACTAGGGAGGAGTTATTCTCCAGAATCCTGCTCTTGTGGCCCCTCTGGCCATCTTATGGTGAGCATATGAAGCAGGAATGGGAAAGTCTGCTTCACCATACTTCTCTATCTTCCAATTCATATTTTCGAATCTTTTTTCGAGATGTTTAGCTTTAGCACTATGCATTATGTGAGTAACAGTTTTGGACACTGAAATCTGTTCAATAAAGTCTGCATCTGCTCCCTCTTTTTGCCTCCCCCACGGAGGATTGGAGATTATTAGGTCATAATCTTCTAATTCTAAATTATCCTCTCCGAGCCGCTGATTAGAGACTTCGTATTGGTCATCCCTGAGTGTTCTTTCGGCATTCTTTTTGGCCAATTTGCATAATTTCTCATCCACCTCTACTAATTTGACAAAACCAGCCCCCATCATTACAGCGCCGATTCCGAGTATTCCATTTCCCGCTCCCAAATCAGCGACTCTGCACCCTGGCGAAAGATCCCCGAATGCCTGTATGTCGAATAGCCATCTAGATGCTAGATCACCAGGCGTGACATACTGCTCCAAAGAGACTTCCAGATCCTCTCTGACGTCCAGTTTTGACAAGGCCATACCGAGTTTTCGTAGCCTCATTGAGCAACGGGAGAATGCCAGTTCAGTTATGCCTACCGGACATGTTGACTTGGAGTTATAGTATTTTTTAAGTCGTGGATAATGCCTTGAGCAAGCATCATTTCTGCCAGTAGGACACTATTTCCGGCGGCCCCTCTAACTGTATTATCCGAAGCTACCTTGAAGCATAACTTATCCCCGGAGACATTGACATCACCCACAGAAACTTCCATCGTTTTTTGCTGGCCCTCTCCTAGTATTCTCGAGTCAGAAGGATTTAATGAGGATATTGAATTACCAATGTCGGAGACAAAAATTAGTGGTTTCTTAGTGCCAGATGGCAAATCAAGATGCTGTACCAGAGATTGGAAATCCGACCAAGCCTCGATTACCTCATGTGCACTAGTATTTTTTCCGAGTTCGACTGTGACGCTGGCAGAGTGCCCGAACTCCCTGGATGCTCGCTTGCATTCGGCGACGATTTCAATTTCAGCTATGTTGATTCCCGATTCCTCGTACCTTCCAAGAATCCTCCTTAGCTCAGATTCTACACTCTCGGATTCGCCGACGATCTCTGGATCTGGAATGACTCCGTCCCTGTATCTTTCTAGAATTCTCCTTCCTGCCCCTGAAACAGACTGCTCTGTAGAAATATGGATGCTGTTAACAGGAAATTTCCTTAGAATTGGAGCCAGAGACACTGCAAGAGGAACCACCATACAATTGGAGCACGCCACAAGTGCTCCTGGGCCGAATTCATACTGGAGGTCTAGCAGGTCAAGATGATCAGCATTGACTTCCGGAACAATTAGAGGGATCATTTCTGAATGCCTGTGTATCTTTGAATGACTCAATACTACCAATCCTGATCTTGCCAAATCTTCCTCAATAGCGGATGCTGGGAAATCTGGAAGTGCTGAAAAGACAATCCTGACGCCCTGCGAAATTAGTTCGGAAGCTAATTCATCGCTTTTTCCCATCTCTCTGACGATGATGTCTGGAAATTCTGGCCTTGGTTGGTTAAAGCTCCAGGGGATTTCCCTCACACTAATTCCCTCAGATTCTTTAGATCCGTAAATGTGAGTTGGAACTAACCAGTGGTGATTGGCGAGCCTCTCCAAGAGTCTTTGAGCAACAAGTCCTCTGGCTCCCAGAATAGCGCACCTTACTCTGCCGAGGGTTCTCATCATACTCCCCAGTAGGGTTTAGTCTATGAAGAAATGTTTCCCTCTTGGTGAAGAGTTCAAGTACTCCCGGTTCTATTCACAATTATGACAGTTGCCGAGGAAGTTGAATTAGCAATTCAGTTTTTGATTCTTGGGTTGCTTATTTGGCTGGCGTACACTCGTAATAGGGAAACAGAGAGTTCAGATGAAGAGCCAGATTATGTAACTAAGTTTGAGAATCTCGCAGGAGATGCATTGATGAATATTATCGAGAAGCGTAAACTGACTGTTGAAGAGGCGGTTTTGGAGGATCTTCCACTGAAAGAAATAATTGATCAGAATGCAAAAATTATTGAACAATTCGGAGAATTGGATGGCCTCACCACTCAAATAAAAGAAGACAATGAAGCCACGAGGACGACGACAAAAGGCCTCTCGATGGCCCTTTCTGTTGGAATTGGTGAACGTGGAAATTGGGGAGAGTCTTCTTTTGAGTCAATCCTGAATATGTCTGGCCTCGTAGAAGGTGTCACCTATCATCCAGAATTGCCATTAACAAAAAGTAGCAAACCATTGAGCCGGCCAGATTTTACTGTGATGCTTGCAGATGGATCGGCTGTTGCGATTGATTCAAAAGCATTGCTGGGACCACTTGTTAGCCTGTATGATAGAGCAATGGAGATTCCCAATCAAGAAGACAGGGACGCTGCTTTTTCCTCGATAGCGGACAACATTTGGAAAGCAATTATGGACAAGAATAATGGCATCAAGCAAAGGGAATATCCCAAGATGCTAGAAGAGCACTTTGGCGTGCAGGGCCCGTCTTTTACTCTGGTATTCATTCCAGGGGACCACATTCTCTCTATGGCTTACAAAAATGACAAAGGCCGGCATACCCATGGGCGACAAAAGGTTACTCTCCAAGAAGCCGCTTACCTCAATGGGGTATTGCTTGCTACCCCTACCATGGTCATGGCCCTATTGACCATGATCAGAGATGAATGGGCCGCCTACAAAATCGACGAGGATACACAGAAAATTCAAGATTTAGCTGTTGAGTTATACGAACGGCATGTGAGATTTGGTGCGAGATTGGCCGGTGTTGGAACAGGTTTGAAGGCCGCTACTAAGAGTTATGATGACGCAGTAAGATCATATCTTGGATCACAGAGTATCCGAAAGACCGGGCAGAAGATGGTTGATGCTGGCATAAAGGATAAGTCGGGAAATAAGGAGTTGCCTGAGTTATCCGATTCTAGTGATTGGGTGAAACCTCCCGATATAGAGGATTTGGACTCAATACCGGCAGAAGACGAATGAATGACCTCCTGCTCGGAGACATATGGCAGATTGGTCGGCCCATGATTTTCATCCCATAGTGCATCTTCCTGGTGAGTATGAAGTTCGAGACTTTACGACTGGAGAATATTATCCTTCCAAGTTCGAATACGACATAGGGAGGTACGATGAGTTGCGCCCTGGAATGTACTCAACTGACCTTTTCTCGGATGGGAGATTCCTGCACATAGGGATCGACATAGGCGCCCCAGTGGGAACTCCTTGTATGGCATTCTATGACGGAGAAATATCTCACTTTGGATACAATCCCGAAGATGGCGATTATGGAAATGTGATAGTTACCAAGCACATGGTAGGGGACACGCCTGTTTGGGCGCTATATGGACATCTAAGTGCCCATTCTATTGAGGGCAAGGAAGTCGGCCAAAGGATATCCAAGGGTGAAGTGATATGCTGGATGGGGGATAAGCATGAGAACGGAGGTTGGGAGTCACATCTGCACTTCCAACTATCGTTAAAAGATCCTGAAACGCATGATATGCCCGGAGTGGTTTCTCCAGAGGACCGTGATTTGGCTCTGAAGAATTATCCCGATCCAAGATTGGTATTGGGTCCGATCTATTGAATATCAGAGAGGTATTCCTTCAGTTGGGGAATTGGTTCCATGGAAGTGGGGTTTACCCCTCTCAAAAGGGCAAGAGCTATTGAAACCCAATCAGAAAGATGTGCGGCATAAATCAACCTCTCAAGTAGGCTCTCCCCTTCGCACTCTATTCTCCAGACATTCGTAGTACTCAGATTCTCCTCGAGCCAACTAATCCTTGATTCCACCATCTCAGAGATTCCCTTGGAGCTCATGATCAGGAGCGCCCTATTACCTGGAGACTCGGAGAACCAAGCCACAATCTCATTGTGATTCATCTCAGGGACCTCGGAGTGCTTGGCGAAGACCTCGGAATTCTCATTTATCTGACATGTGAACCTGTAAGCGGGAGCGCTCAGTAATCTGGGACAAACTATTCCAATCTCCGAATCCATGAGATTCCTAGCCAAAGTCTCCGACATTCCGTCTCCTGAGATAATATCTAGTTTATTCGAAGAATCCCTGATTCTAACGATCATCGACTGTAGTTCTTTCTCCGGAGGACGTGGTAGGATGCCCATTGACCAACAGACGGATAATTGGGCCCCTAGGATGTGGCCGAATGCTGATCTTGGCATTTGCCCACTGGGGATTGCAATATACACGGATTCATCGTGACCTTCCAATATCCTAGTCAGTTCCCCTCCGGAGGAAATTCCCACCACCATCCCTCCGGAATCCAGAGCTTGCTTGACGCCATCAATGGTCTCCTCGGTATTTCCAGAGTATGAAGTCGCAATAACCAGCCAGTCAGGACCCCACCATTGAGGAAGCCCATAGTCTCCCCAGACCACGAATGGCAGACCTCCCTCTTCATCTGCGATTGCTTTGAGGAATCTTCCTGCCGAACCTGAGCCTCCCATACCGAGGAAAATCACACCTGTCCAGTCTAAGTCGGATTCCAATCCAGTTTCTGACGAAAAGGCGTTTTCTAAGTCATCTACGAAACCTCTGGTAAGTCCGCACATATTTTCAGTATCTAACGAGTTAGCTAGCTCCTCAATTCCTTGGCCGGGCATTGACTCACTTCCTCCCTGAGGGCACTGCTAGCCACGCTCCCTGTATGAAACCAATGCGTATAGACTTCGATTCAGGGTCATCGTCGTAGGATAATGCCACTGTGACCACCTTGTAGTCTGTGGGGTCGAGGACCTCTACTGCTGAGCTATCTCTATTCAGTATATCAACAATGAACTGATCAGCCTTCGGGCATATCACTACAGAACCTTCCATGTCCCTCCAGGTAGCACCTGATCTCTCAAACCTGTCCATTTTCTTTAGTATCGGGCCATCCTTCTGCCAGCTTTCGATCATCCAGAGATCCTTCCGGAACCTAATGACGTCCCCAAGCCCGTATGCTGGTTTCCTGTAGCTGAGAGTTAGCCGTGAAACCTCGATTCCATCGTTAGCACCGACTACTGTAGATGTTTCTTTGATGGTACCTCCGAATTTCTTGACTAGATTTCTAGACCATCTCCTTGCCATTGCCTTGGATCCTAATTTCAGATCCCATCCTCCTGTGACTGGCCCCTCCTCGGAAATGAAGAACATGGGATCGGCCTCCATCTCGGAGAGCATCTCATCCAGAGTCTCCCGCAATGACTTGAGCTCTATCTCAGAAAGTCTCCTGCCTGCAGATCTAAGTTGCATGACGGCCTCAAAATATGAGCCTGCCTTTCTTGTGCATGTCGGACAAACCGCGTTACTAGTCTGCAGAAGTACCTCGTGAGTGTCAGAGAATTCATATCCCTCTATAGACCCAGAAATATCAACATGTAATCTACTCGTCCTGTCGTCTATTTCCTCAACGGCGAACTCTACTGAAACTTGCTTTGCTCTGTCCTCAACACCAAGGCTC
>MDTG01231228.1_pt1 | contig 14279 bp, 12 predicted proteins | sample 811421 | NCBI WGS metagenome assembly MDTG01 (sample SAMN05326645, study PRJNA326480) | marine metagenome | isolation source: seawater | place: Pacific Ocean: South East | collected 2011
AAAAAAATTCACCCCATCTCACATATCCTTTTTTGTGGGTAGTATTTATGATTACTTTATAATTTTCTTTTTTAAGAGCTAACCTTTGATTATGTGACAGGCAAAAACCCCAGTTTTTTTTGTAATAACTAGTTACGTAGGGTATTGCATTCGGTTGATCAGGTAGACTATGAAGTTTTTTATTTAAATTATTTAAATTTATAGTTTTATTTACAGATACAGAATAATTTAAAACATGTAAATTATTCTTTTTAAAATCTAATATTCTTTTGCCACAAGAATTTTCGATATAAGCTTCACTTATATTCCATTCTAGAGGTACCACCCAGTCAAAAACTTTTTTTCCAGAGTGGTATTTTTTTATTTTAAAAGGGACATATCTTTTTAAAATTTTTAATGACTCATTGTATCCATTCCCAGTTATACTTCTATTAATAGGAAACAATTTATTAAAAAGCCTTTCTAAGTTTCGAAAATTTTTTATTTCACTCATAATTAATATTAATCTACTAAAATTATAGTATTTTCAATAATGAAGAATATAAATATTCTATTATTAAATAAAATTTTATTACTTAATTTTTACTAAAATTTAAATTATAAATATATTACATATGATTAGATTTATATTTTTTTTTATGTATAGTTAGTACTAAGTATATACATGTCATCATCCATTAAAGTTAATACTGATACAGATTTGGGCGTATTTTCATTTATGAATGATAGTTCTAAAACCTTTGATATTAATTTGATTGTGAAAGCAATTAAAAACTTTTCTAAGAAAGATGATTTATCTCAAATTGATTTAAAAATTTTACAAGAGATTGAAAATTCATTAAATGAAAATAAAAATCTACCATTTGGTTTTACCACACAAGAAAAAAATTTTCTTCTTAGAGAAAAAAGTTTTGACAATTGGATTATTTATTTAATTTATAGGTACAAATTTAAAAACTACCCTAAAAATTTTTATAAGTCTGAATTTCCTATATACGTTTTGATAGAAATAATATCAGTTTGCAATTTAAGATGTGTAATGTGCTATCAAAGTGATAAGTCTTTTACAAAAAAACCATACATGGGTTCAATGGATGAAAATTTATTTTATAAAATTATTGATGAACTTCATGAAGGTGGAACAAATGCTATCACTTTTGGTTCTAGAGGTGAGCCAACTCTTCACAATAAGATTGGCGATTTTATTGATTATACTTCAGGTAAATTTTTAGATTTTAAATTAATAACAAATGCTACAAGATTAAATGAGGACCTATCCCATAGGATATTATCTTCAAATGTAAACTTACTCACTTTTTCAATAGACGCATATGATAAAAAAACCTATGAAGAGATCAGATTAAGAAGTGACTTCGATCTCGTTTTTAATAACATAAACAGATTTAATAAAATTAGAGAAAAGCATTACCCTAATTCAAGTCTTATTACTAGAGTTTCAGGTGTTAAGGTAAAAAATAGCAACCAAAATGAAAATAAATTCCTTGATTTTTGGAAACCATATGTTGATGAGGTGGGTATGAAGTCTGCTTTTGAAAGATGGGATACATATTCAAATGAACCTCATCCTGATTTTATTACCCCATGTTCTTTTTTATGGGAAAGAATGTACATTTGGTTTAATGGCCTAGCAAACCCATGTGACTCAGATTATAAGAGTTTTTTATCATATGGAAATTTAAAAGACTCATCAATAAAGGACTTATGGAACTCAAAATTGCTTGATGATTTGAGAGAAAGTCATCTAGCAAAAAAAAGATCAAGTTGCTATCCATGTGACCGTTGTGGTGCAGCTTAAATTTTTTTAATGAAAAAAAGTTTATTAGTTGCTGAAGTAGCGCAAGCTCATGAGGGTTCAATAAATTTAGCAATTACTTTCATAAATTTAGTTAAAGAAGCTGGATATGATGCAGTAAAATTTCAGATACATTTAACAGAATTTGAAACAACCTATGATGACAAATTTAGAAAAGGAACTCTCAATTATAACAAAAGTAGATTTGAATATTGGAAAAAAATGGAATTATCAGAGCAAGAGTGGATAAAACTAAGCTCTTATGCTAAGAAGATTGGTCTTGAATTTATTTGTTCTATTTTTTGTACTGAGGCTATAGATATTCTCAATAAACTTCCAAATTTACACTCTGTTAAGATTTCTTCAGGCGAAATGTATAATAAAAATTTAATTTTATCACTTAAAAATTTAAATAAACCTTTATTGATAAGTACGGGTATGGCAGACACCATTGAAATAAAAAAGTTATTGGGTTTTTTAAAAAATAATAAAATAAAAAATTACAAATTATTACACTGTGTTTCATCTTACCCTACTAAATTAGCAGATGCTAATCTTAAAAAAATTATTCATTTTAAGAAAACTCTAGGTATAAATATGGGTTATTCAGATCATACGGGAGATAAAACTGTAATCATGTCCGCTATAGCTATTCAATCTCCAATAATTGAAAATCATATATGTATTGATAGAAAAATTATTGGTCCAGATACAACTTCATCTATTACACCAAAGGATATGAAAGAAATATCTAATTTTAATAAAAACTTTAATTTTCTATTTAATGGTCAATATAGCCGAAATAATAAGTCAAATACTAAAAATATAAAAAAATTATTTTCGAAAAGTTTATCATTGAACAAAGATATTCAAAAAGGAAAAAAAATTACTGAAGATGATTTAGCTTTAAAAAAACCAGGAACGGGCATTAGTGTAAAATCAAAAAGAAAATTTATAGGTAAAATAGCTAAACATAACTTATCTAAACACAAACTTCTTAAATTATCTGATGTATTAAAATGAAAAAAAAAACAATTTGTATAGTTATTTTGAATAGAGCAAATTTTGCAAGAATTAAATCAGTAATCATCAAACTTAAAAATCAAAAGGATATAAATCTCGAAGTAATAATTGGTGGATCTGCAATAATAGAAAAATATGGTGATGTTGAAAATGAGATAAAATCTATAGGAATAAAACCCTATATAAAACTTTTATGTGTTGTCGATGGCACAAGCTTAGAGTCTATGACAAAGACAGTTGGAGTGCTTCTTTTGGAAATATCTTCAGTTTTTTCAAAATTAAAACCAGATGCTGTTTTGACTATTGCAGATAGACACGAAACGATTGCTACTGCAATAGCAGCTAGATATATGAATATAACTTTAATTCACACACAAGGTGGAGAGGTAACGGGTTCTGTAGATAATTCAGTTAGAAATGCAATTTCAATGATGGCTGATTATCATTTTCCTGCTACAGATAAATCTAAAAAGAGATTAATAAAAATGGGTATTGAAAACAAATATATATATAACTATGGGTGCCCATCATTAGATATACTAACTAGAATTAATTTTGGAAAGAAGAGCTTAAATCAAATAATGAAACTTGGAGTAGGTGATAATATAGATTTTTCAAAAGATTACATAGTAGTTCTCCAACATTCTGATACTGATGAATTTTCTTCTGCAAAAAAACAAATTACTGAAACATTACTTGCTATAAAATTTTTAAAAATTCAGACAATTTGGTTATGGCCAAATGTTGATGCTGGCTCAGATATATTCTCAAAAGAATTAAGAAAATTTAGAGAAAAAAATAAACCTAAATATCTTCACTTTATCAAAAACTTACCTCCTGAGGTTTATGCTAATATGATAAAACAATCAAGTTGTATGGTAGGTAATTCCTCATCTGCTATCAGAGAGGGTTCATTTTTAGGAATACCAGCTGTGAATATTGGAAAGAGACAAAAGAATAGGGAAATCGCAAGTAATGTAATTAATGTTGATTATGATAGCTTAAAAATTATTCATGCTATCAAAAAGCAATTTAATAAAAAAAATTTACCCAAAAATTGTCTATATGGTAAGGGTAATTCAGGAATATTAATATCTCAAGAAATAAAAAAAATATTGATTAAATGATAAAGCTTAAAGATATAAAAAATCATGAGAACGCATTGAAAGAAAAAATTTTTTTTAATAACAATAAGTGGCCTCATTTTGATCTTCTTTTTGATGATATTAGAAAATTGGCTAAAAAATTTATATCTAAAAATGTTACTATAATTGAAAGAAATGGACTTTATGGCAATATTAGTCTTTTAGCTCCCTTTTTTTTAAATAAAAATAATGTTTATTCTATTGACTGCAGTACGACTAACATAAAAAAAAGAGGAGGATACAATAAGCATTTAACTTTAGACGATAGAATAATTAAGTTTAATACAAATCTTCATTGTTCTTTTAAAAATATTAATGTAAAAAAATCATCCTCTGACTTAGTCTTAATACCAAATCTCCTCCATCATATTGATGATGTTGATATATTATTTAAGCAAGTTAAGAATATCTTGAAACCAAATGGCACTCTATACCTATTTGAACCACTTGTTAGGGAGTTACATCAAATACCTGATGATTTTATTAGGTACACCCCTTATGGTTTGGAGGCTAAGTTAACTAAATTAAATTTCAAAAAAAAAGAAATTAATTTATGTGGAGGTCCGTTCTCTGTTATAGCTTATACTTGGGATCAAGCACTACAATATTTACCAAAAAACCAAAGATTAAATTATACAAAGTGGTTTTATAAATCAGAATTTAAAAAATTAATTAAATTAGATAATAAATATAAAACAAACAAGATTAGGCCTAATTCAAAGTTTCCAATGAGCTTTTCTTTGAATTTTTTTAAAAAATAATAATGAACTTTATTGCTGTAATTCCAGCTAGAAAAAATTCAAAAGGTATAAAATTTAAAAATAGACATAAAATTAATGGTGAAACAATTACTAGATTAGCAATAAAAAAAGCAATTAAATTTAAATGTAAGTATGTAATACTCACTTCTGACGATGAGTATTTATGTCGAGAAAATAGAGACATCGCTTACATTATAAAAAGACCAAAGAATTTATCTGGAGATAATGCGTGTTCTTTTGAGGTATGGAGACATGCAGTGCTTAATTTAATTAATAATCATAAATTGGATTATAGAAATTTTTCTACAATTTTATTAGAACCAACAAGTCCTAACAGAAAATTAATAGATTTAAAAAGAGCTACGAATTTTCATTTAATTAATAAATGTAGTGTACTCACAGTTAGTAAATTAAATAAATCATATTCACCAGAGAAAATTATGGAAATTGATAAATATGATAATATAAAATTTTATAGAAAAAATGGCCTACGATATCTACAAAGACAAAAAATTAAAGATTATTACTATCGAAATGGAGTGTGTTATTCTTCATATGCTACTGAAATTATAAGAAAAAACCCAAAAAAATCATTTTATAACAATTGTAAATCTATCATTATAAATAGATACACCGTAAATTTGGACGAAAAAGAAGATCTTAAAAATTTAATATGAAATCATATAAAGTTGCTTTTATAGGCTATGGAAAACAAGGTAAGAAAATTGAAAATAACATAAAAAAAAACCTTGGAGTATCTGATGTTATCATTTACCATCCCAAAAAAAAACCTATATTAAAAAATAAAAATTATTGCACAATAAATAATTTTAACAACATAATCAAATCAGACATAATTATTATATCTAGTCCTAATAAAACACATGCTTACTACCTAAATAAATTACATAAACTTGGTTTTAATAATTATATCTTTTGCGAAAAACCATTATGTGAAAATAAAAAAGATTTTAAGGAATTAAAAAAATTTTTAAAAAAATTTGATAAACTTTACTTAAATTTTAATTATAGACACAGTGCTATATCAAATATTATAAAAAAAATTAATAATCCAAAATATGGAAAGCCAATTCAGATTAACTTTTATAATTCTCATGGTTTAGCTTTTAAAAATGAATTTAATAGCTCTTGGCGAAGCACAAATGACAAGAATTTTATGCTATTTAATAAAGCTATTCATATTATAGATTTATTAATTTTCTTTTTTGATCAGCCAAAAATTAATAATTATGAAAGTATATCTTTTGCTAAAAATAAATCTTTTAATGATACATTGAGACTTAGTATAACTTTTAAGAATAAATTATTAGCAAATATATTTTGTTCTTATTCTGCTACTTTTTTATTTAGATTTGAAATTATTTGTACCAACTCTCATATTATTTATGATAAAAATAAGATATTAATTTATTATCCAAGAAATAGCTTTGGAAAAAATAAGCAATTTATAACCCCACCTGTTAATTTTAGTAAAACGTTTTCAAAATCTTTTGAAAATGACTCTTTAATAAATAGCACAAACTATTTTTGTAATATTGTTAAAAAAAATGAAAAGTTTAAAATTAAACAAGTTGAAAGTTATCTAAAAACTCATAAATTTCTTTTGGATATATTAAATTGAAAACTATAGTTTTTGCATTTCACTATATTAGAGATGAAATTTATAACAATCCTGGTATACATCCTTTTAGTATAAAAAATTTTATAGAATTAATACAATACTGTCGATCAAAAGGAGAAATAGTAAACCCAGAGGATTTTTTTGAAAAAAGACTTAATCAAAAGAAAATTAGCTTTTTATTAACTTTTGATGACGGACTAGTAGATCATTATAAAATTCTCCAAATTCTAAATAAAAATAATATAAAAGGAATTTTTTTTTTATGCTCAGGTTATTATAACAACAAAGAGATGCTAACTGTTCACAAAATTCATCATATAAGAAGTAAAATTGATGAACGAACATTTAATCAATATTTTTTTGATGAACTAAATAAAATTAAGTTTAATTATAAAATCTATGCTGACGATGCTTCAAAATTCTATCTATACGATTACAAAAAAAATGCTTTGATGAAGTATTTACTTAATTTTGTTTTAAGTAAAAAAGTTATAGATAAATTAATTTATAAAATATCTTATAAACATAAAATAAATTTTAATAGTTTGGCAAAAAAACTTTATTTATCTATTGAACAGATAAAAAAAATCCAAAGTTTTGGAAATACATTAGGACTTCACGGCCACACACACTCAAAATTAAATAATACAGGAAAACTATCCAAAATTGAAATTGAAATAAATAAGAAATTTTTTTTCAAATATGATTTAGATAATAAATTTAATAGTTTTGCATATCCCTATGGAAGAGAAATTGCCTTACCTAAAAGTCTGAATAGGTTTTTAAAAAATAATAATTTAGGTTATTGCTTTACTATGGAAAAAAAAATAAATGATAACAACTATAGAAAAGAAAATATATCTCGTTTTAGCCCAAATAATTACAAATCAACAATTAATAAATTTTTAAAATTATATAAATAACCTATGGAAAAAAAAAATATTTTAATTTTCTTAGATCATGATTTTATTATTAGAAATTTTTTATATACAAAATCTCTCCAAAAATTAGAGGATTATCATAATGTTAAATACGTATTTCCATCATCTAAAACGAAAAGATTTTCGAATGTACCAAATATTGATGACACTATTTGTATATTTAGTGAAATAAATATTAAAAGAGATTATTTAATTAAGAGGCTTTATCATTTAATCTCAATCAAAGATCTTTCAAAAAGAGACAATAAAGATAAAAAAATAATGAGTTTTTTTTTTAAAAAGGCTCTAAAAAAATTTTTTTATTTTGACTCAATTTTAGCTATCCCAATTATTTATAGATTTTCTGTACTTATATACAAATTAATTATTGGATATAATAAAAGTTTAGAAAAATTAATTACACATAATTCTACTGATTTAATAATTCATCCTACAGTTCTAAATGGTCATTTTGCATATGATTTAGTAAATATAAGTAAAAAAATAAAAATACCTTGTTTTTTTTTAATGAATTCTTGGGATAATCCATCTACAAAACCTTTTAGTGGAATTAAACCTACTAAATATTTTGTTTGGGGTAAGCAAAGTTATTATCATTCATTAAAGTATTTAAATATGAATCCTTCTGATATTGTAATCGCAGGTGCTGCACAATTTGAAATTTATAAAAGAAATAATAAAAACTCTTTAATTTCAAATAATTTTAATAAACCGATTTGTTTTGCTGGGAGTAGTAAAGGATTAAATGAGATATCGATTCTTGAATACTTAGATAATTCTAAAAAAATTAAAAGAGATATAATTTACAAACCTCATCCATGGAAAGATTTTACTAAAAATGAAAAAAACTTTAATAGTATGAATTTTAATAAAACTTCTATTTATGATAAAGTAATAGAAGAATACAATTATTATTATTATGAGAGAAATTTTAATTTTGATAAAAGTAATATCTTTAATAATAAATATTTATTCAATGAGATATCTATATTAGTTTGTCCTATTAGTACAATTTTACTTGAAGCTATATTAAATAATATTCCTGTAATATTGTATGATCCAATAATAGACTCAGAACAATATTCACATCAATTTATTGCACGAACAAGAATTCAGTACACTGAAATGTTTGAAAATTTAAAACCTATTACAGCAAGTCATTTAAATGAGTTAGATGAGAAAATAAATACTCTTTTAAATGACGAAAAAGTCTACTTAAATTACCTAGGTGATTTAAAATCTAGAATTAGTTTTTTTATAAGTTTTGACAATAATGTTTATTCTGAAAAAATTTTAGACAATATAAAATCTCTATGATTATTTAATAATTATTATATGTTGCTATTATGAATATTGCCCTTATTACAGGAATTACTGGACAAGACGGTTCATACTTAGCAGAACTATTACTTAAAAAAAATTATAAAATTATTGGTCTTATAAGAAGGTCTAGTAATTTAACAAGAAGTAGAATTGACCATCTTACATCAAACAAAAATCTAATATTAAAATATGGTGATATAACTGACTACTCAAATTTATTAAATATCATTTCAGATTATAAACCGAATGAAATTTATAACCTTGCTGCACAAAGTCATGTGCATGTTTCTTTTGAAATGCCCTTTTATACAAGTAACACTGACTCACTTGGATTTTTAAACATATTGGATATTGTAAAGTTTTTAAAATTAGATTCAAAAATTTATCAAGCTTCTACAAGTGAAATGTTTGGTAGAGTGCTTGAAATTCCTCAAAAAGAAAGTACTCCGTTTAATCCACAATCACCCTATGGTTTCTCAAAAGTCTTTGCACATAATGCTGCAAAAAATTATAGAGAGAGTTATGATATTTTTGCTTCATGTGGAATTCTTTTTAATCATGAGTCACCAAGGCGTGCAGAAAATTTTATTACTAGAAAAATTTCTTTAAATGTTGCTAAGTTAAAAAATAATAAGATTAAGAAATTTTCGTTGGGAAATGTTGAAGCTATTAGAGATTGGGGATATGCTCCAGAATATGTTTATGGAATGTGGTTAATGCTTCAACAAAGTAAGCCAGATGATTTTGTTCTAGCTACAAATATAAAACACTCTGTAAAATATTTTCTAGAAAAATCACTTCAGTATGTAGGTATTGAATATGAAATTGTTGGTGAGGGTATAGATTTCCAAGTTTTTTCAAAAAATGGTAATTTAATAGTGGATACTGATACTAAATACTATCGACCTTCAGAGGTTGATAACCTTCAAGGTGATTATTCTAAAGCAAAAAAAATTCTCAAATGGGAACCTAAAACAAATATTGATCAATTAATTAAAATTATGATTGATTTTGATTTAACATATACAAAATAATTAATTAAATGAGTGTTTCAAAAAAATTTTGGCGTAATAAGACAATTGCAATAAGTGGAGCGAACGGTTTTTTAGGATCAAAATTAGTTAAGAAAATTCAAGAGTTAAATGTCAATACTAAATTAATCAAAATATCTAGTAGTAGATATGATTTGAGATTACAATCTCACATAAATAGGTTTTTTAAAAATTATAAACCAGATTATATCTTTCATTTGGCTGCAAATGTAGGAGGTATTGGTGCAAATTTAAAAAATCCAGCAAACTTTTTTTATGATAATGCCTCAATGGGTATAAATTTTCTTCACTACTCTTATATAAATAATGTTAAGAAATTTTTAGCCACTGCTACTGTTTGTGCATACCCTGAAAATACCTCTCTCCCTTTTAAAGAAAAAGATATTTGGAATGGGTATCCAGAGCCAACTAATGCCCCTTACGGAATTGCAAAAAAAATTTTAAGCGTTCAATCAAATGCTTATCGTCATCAACACAACTTCAATTCTATAGTAATTTACCCCGTCAATTTATATGGACCAGGAGACAATTTTGAAGATGACTCAAGCCATGTAATTCCCGCATTAATTAAAAAAATATATAATGCTAAAATCAATAATTTGAGAAGTGTCGATGTATGGGGTTCAGGAATTGCAAAAAGGGAGTTTTTGTATGTTGATGATTTGGTCACCGCACTAATTCTCGCTATGGAGAAATATAATTCTAGTGAACCTGTAAATATTGGAACAGGCTCTACAATTTCAATTAAAGATTTAGTAGAAAAAATATCACACATTATGAGATACAATGGAAAAATAAAATGGATAAAATCAAAACCTAATGGACAACTTAAAAGACAATTAGATATATCAAAGGCAAAAGAAAAATTTGGTTTTAAATCGTGTATTGATTTAGATCAAGGACTTGAGAATACTATAAATTGGTATTTAAATAAGCAAGTAAAATAAATTATAATAATAAATTAGACTCTATTCTAAAATATATAACTCATTAATTTTATTACCATAATATCTTTGTCCAAATGCACTCCAATGATCTTTATTCCTGTATAGAAACTTATTATTTACTATAAAAAAATTATCATTAGAACTTTGAAGCTCTCTTATTTTTGAAAAATATAATATACCCATATCAATTTCAAAAGTTTTTTCTAAAAATTTATCTAACTCATACAAATCTTTATACTCCTCAAAATATTTTTGATTAATTATTTTACCATTTGAATGAATGCCCACGAATTGATGAGGATCAACCTTAAATTCTTTTTGTGGACCAAATATTAATATTTTATTTTTTGATATTTTATTACTAATTACAACTATATTTTTTTTTAAATTATCCATTTTTTTTTTATCAATTGGCAAAGAATCTTTGTTTAGGAAAAGATCAGTTCCCTTTTGGGTATATATAACCTTATTTATTTTTTGTGAATTATTTGAAATAAAATTTATAATAAAATCAAACTTACACTCATTCTTTTTATGTATTTTTTCATTATCAGATAATCTACATCCAGGTTGAGAGAAATTAAAAATAGAAACATTATTTAATTTAAAAGATAACGCTTGAAAAATATCGTTAGCATGACTGTCACCAAAAATTAAAATTGAAGGAAAATCAATAAGACATTTATTCAATTCATCTAGATCAATTAAATTATTTTCATTTTTTACATCGATAGACAGATTGCAAGACTTATCAATAATATTTATCTCAGAAAGACTATTAGTTAGTGATTTAGTAATTGAGTTATTTGGTTCATTTTGTGAACTGGAAAAATTATTTATTATTACTATTATAAAAAAAAATAATATAATTATAAATATCTTTAATTTATATTTTTTTAAATTATTAAATTTTTTTTCGATACAATTATAGAATATGAAACTCAAAAAAACTGAAAACAAAAATAGATATAATTTTTCAAAAATTAAAAAATCTCTTAAAATTAAATAATTAAATAATACTATTATTGGCCAATGTACTAAATAAAGTGAATAGCTAATGTCTCCAATGAAATTTATAATTCTATTATTATAAAAAATTGAAGGAATATAATTTTTATGAATTATTATTACTAAAATTAGTATTGTTATTATTTTTAAACTTAAATCATAATCAAATAATAAAACTGAAAAAATAAAAAATAAAAGTAAAATGTATTTATCAATTGAGATTTTAAAACTCTCTTTTAAATGCAAAAATACTAAACAACCAAATAAAAACTCAAATGTCCTTAGTATAGGAAAATAAAAACTAAAATTATCGTTTAAATTAAGCATTAATAAAAAAACTAAGTTCAATATATAAATGATTCTTATCACAAGGATTTTTTTACTATTTAAATATTTAAATAAAATTAAATAGAATAAAGGATAAAAAAGGTAAAAGTAAAATTCAGTACTTAGAGACCAAAGATGTAATAGTGGTTTAAAATATGCACCTATATCGAAATAATTTGAATTAAAAAAAAAATAAATATTTGAAACAAAAAATAATGAATAATTTACAGACTCTTTTAATTTATCGAAATGATATTCAGAAAATACAAATATAAAACTAATTATGCTAATTAATATTATTAATAAATATGCTGGTACTATTCTTAGTACCCTTTTTATATAAAATTCTCTTAGACTAAAGCTTTTATTTGATAATTTACTATGAACAATTAGAGATATTAAATAGCCGCTAATAAAAAAAAATATATCTACCCCTAAATATCCATACTTAAATAATGGTATTTTTAAATGAAATAAAACTACTATTAAAACAGCAAAAGCTCTAAGAAAGTGCAAATCTTTTCTAAAAACAGAGTTCATTGGTAAAATTTTAATATTATAATGAAAACAATTTTTTAGATATAAAATAACTTATATTTAAAATATTAATTTATAAAAAAATGTATCACTATTACTAAGATGAATAATTCTAAACCAAAAATATTATATTTATTTAAAACAGGAAGAGGCTTTATTTATAAAAATAAAGATTATTCAAATGATTTTTTGTACGGATATGATTTTTTGAAAAAGAAGGGATATAGTATCGATTTTTTTGATATATTAGATCTAAAAATAAAATATAGTTTGTTTTCCAAACTTAAAACTAAGATATTAGCATATTATTTTAATTTAAATTCCAATTACCAAGAGTTATCTTTTATTTCAGAAAAAATTAATGAATATGATATCTTAGTATGTACTACAAATTCAATTGCTTTTGCGGCAAGTTACTTAAAATATAAGAAAATAATTTTTCCAAAAATTATTTTTATAAATCAAGGCATTTTATCTAGAATTTATAATTTAAAAATTAAATCTTTAAAATATTATTTACTTAAAAAATATTTTGATAGAAATTTTTCCTCAATAAGCTTAATAATTCATTTAGGAAAACCAGAGCATATTTACTTTAATTCTATTTTTGCAAAATATGAATTTAAATCTTTTTATATTCCATTTGCAGTCGATGATATTTTTTGGAAATATAAAGAATATAAATTAAATGAAAGAAAATATTTCTTATTTATAGGAAATGACCTAAATAGGAATTTTCTTTTATTAGAGAGAATAGTTAAAAATAATCCAAACATTAATTTTTTATTTGTCACAAATAAAAAATTTAAGTCATATAATAATTTAAAGCAAATACATGGTCATTTAACAAAAAAACTTTTAACTGATAAAGATATTTTGAATTATTATCACGAAGCTATTGCAACTTTAATACCTATTAAAAATACATTACAACCGTCAGGTCAGAGTGTTATTTTACAAAGTTTATCTGTAGGAACGCCTGTAATAATTTCTAAATTTGATGGTTTTTTTGATAGCAAATTAAAAAACTTAGAAAATTGTATTATTACTGATAATTCCAATTTTAATGAAACCTTAAATAACTATCTATCTCTTGATTTATCATTAATAAACTGTATTTCGTATAACGGAAGAAAAACTGTAGAAGAAAATTTTAATTTAGATAAAGTTTATACAGAGTTTGAAAATAAAATTTTATCAATGTAAATTAATTTCAAAATTTAGTTTTACATTAAAATGTTAAAAGATAAATGAAAATTGCATTAGGATTAAAACCTATTAAAGGTCCTTGGGGCGGAGGTAATCAGTTTGTTAAATCCTTTTCGAAATATCTGCATAAAAAAAAATATAAAATTACATATAATTTAACTAATAAAGATGTAGATATTATTTTAATAATTGATCCTAGAAAAAAAAATAATCAAATAAGTATATCCATGGAAGATGCATTGGAGTATAAAAAAAAAATAAACAAAAGTGTAAAAATTTTTTTAAGAATTAATGATTGTGATGAACGTAAAAATACCAATCATGTAAATGATATATTTTTAGAAAATTCTAAGTTTGCAAATAAAATAATATTTGTAAGTGATTGGTTAAAAAGTATATATATTTCACGGGGATTGGATAAAAAAAAAAGTTATACTATTCACTCAGCTGCTAACTCTTCTATTTTTTACCCAAACTTTAAAAATCATAAAAGAGAAAAGTTTAAAATTGTAACCCATCACTGGTCTGCTAATAAAAATAAAGGCTTTGAT
>MDTG01330219.1_pt1 | contig 14277 bp, 12 predicted proteins | sample 811421 | NCBI WGS metagenome assembly MDTG01 (sample SAMN05326645, study PRJNA326480) | marine metagenome | isolation source: seawater | place: Pacific Ocean: South East | collected 2011
AAATACGTCACTTTCTCCAAGAAGCCCAGGAATCTGATCATGAAGTAATTGTTATACCTTTCAGAGTTCAAGGTTTCGGTCCTTACCAGAAGGTATTAGCAGATCTCACTTATAACTCGAATGGTTTGGGACTTCTACCACACCCTGCCGTTGGGGATTGGATCAAAAATCAAGCGTCTATTCTCGAAACATTTCTTTTGGGTGCTGCTATATGAAGCCTGCTATGCCAGAACGGGAGGTAATAGTATCTTCCCTACTCTATTTATTAACTCGATATACTCAATGTGCGGAAAAACACCTTGCGAACGCTATTTGCGACCATCTTGAGATGCTCCATAAACACCCAGAAACGTCTGACGGTTGCTTATTCAACACTTGCGACAGACTTTATAGAAACTGGCGGGAGGTTGCGGGCTCAAATTCTAAATCTGACAAGGTCCATACCATCGAGCGAAGCACGCTAGATCAATCGTTTCATTGATCGTTAGGGCAGGGAGAGAGCACCATTGTGGAAGTTGTGAGTAAGACTTAGTGAGCTTAAAAAAGAAGTTTCAGGATGTAGTCTGCCAGTTTAAGGCTTAGTCCTAGGTGGCTTAGATGAACGAAAGTGTAAGTACATTGATAGATTTCGCTACTGAGTCCAGAGCCAATTCAACAATTAGCTCGGGTACTAAAGAATTTTGACCTTCGTGAAAAAGTAACTCTTGTATTGAGGAACACCCAGTATGATAACAGTGTGCAGTCAAGCTCCAAATTTTAAAGCGCCAGCAGTGCTGCCCGATGGAACAATTGTTGATGGCTTGGAGCTACAGGAATATCGAGGACAATATGTACTGCTGCTCTTTTATCCGCTCGATTTTACTTTTGTGTGCCCTTCTGAGCTTTTGGCGCATGATAAGAGAGTAACGGAATTTGAGGAGCGAAACGTGCAGATATTGGGCGTATCAATTGATTCTCAGTTCACTCATTCCGCTTGGCGTAATACGCCGGTTTCAAAGGGAGGGATAGGGCCGATAAAATTCCCATTGGTAGCTGACTTAACCAAAGAAATTATCTGCAGCTACGGAGTTCAGCATCCGGATGGCCCGGCCTTGAGAGCCTCTTTTCTTATTGATAGGGAAGGTACGATACAACACGTAAGCCTCAATAATCTCTCTTTTGGCAGAGACGCAGATGAAATGCTGCGTATCGTTGATGCCCTTCAATTTACCGAAAAACATGGAGAGGTGTGTCCTGCGGGATGGAAAAAGGGTGACTGTGGTATGGAGGCTAGCACTGAGGGAGTGGCAGAGTTCCTCTCCCAAAATGCGTCGAGATTATAATAACCCGTCTTAGTGAAATCGGTGTTGCGTCAATTCATAACTTAAGGTTCAACAGCATTTAGAAGCTCGAAGAGATCAACAAAGATTTGGAATTCGAACCATACTACTTGGAGGTAGCAATATGGACAATAAGATATGTGGAACCGATATCAATATTAAACTTGGAGTATGTGCGTTGACGGGTTGCAAAGAGTGTAATGTGTTTACGCTTACAATTGGTCCGATGTCATTTAGATTGGACGGGGCTTCGCTAAATGAGCTCGTTGCGATGCTGCATCAATGCCCAGACTCTGAGCAATACGAAAAGAGTTTAGTTGACTCGTTTGCTTCTTATAGACCTAATTTGATCGGGAAGCACTAGAGAGTGACACCGGAGATGAGACTGGCATTGCTCAGCGTCATACTGACCCTTGGTGGGTTAGGATTTTTTTTGCTTGCATGGAAAACAAAACCTCAGCTTTGTGATAGCTTTTATATCAGCGGTGCTTTGGTCTCGGCAATTGCGGTGACCTGTTGGATAGAAGCGTTCTCAGGTTCTTACTGAACGATATCCAGCCCCATGAGTGTCCTACGGTCTGAGGGTTAAATAGGTAGAAAAGGGTGTTATTTATTATTTTAGCCGTTGGGACGACCATGGCTCGAACCCGGGGCCGACGGATTATGAGTCACTCGCAGACAACCGCCCACAACAGTCTCCGTTACATTATCTAGAATAGCACCTGAGTTTATCAGAAGCCTGATATCATAAACAGTTGAGATCAGTTGAGCCGCAGTGCTCCAAATAGCCCCCCACCCTCGTGAAAAACCAATCGCAATTTTGCAGCACTCACCCTCCGGGGTGCCTCCTTTATTCAGATTGGTTCCGTATGGCGTGTATACATATTATTCTGCTCAGACAAACTTGAGTTTTTACAGTTTTCGATATGTACTCAATCGGTGCTAAATTGTCGGTTGTCAAAATTCTAGTCAAATTCGATTCGAGAGAAGTATCTATTCAGGACTTCTAGTTTCTCAGAGCCTTTCGCGTCCTTATATTCTAAAGAAATCCTGTCTATTAACTCCCCAATGCTTATCCCTCTCTCTATGGCTTGTTGCGCAACCGGAGTCAAATAGTTCGCTCTTCTCCAAACTTTCCCCTCTGGGTCCGTGGGGTCTCTGTTATCTTCTTTAGACATCACCGATCTCGAAGGTCAGCTGGATAGATTTCTGAGAATCCTTTTCATTTGGGCAGACAGTCTAAGTCTGGTTGAAGCCTTTGTTTCAGGTTGGTCGAACCCTATTCGACATGGGGGTATTAGGGAGTTATTCTGTGAGCCGTTCTCTACCGAACCTTCTCTCGAGGTGCCGTTATGAAGTTGCTAATCCTTTCTTTGACATTTCCGATAGTACTACTTTCCGGCTGCAGCCAGGATTCCCGGCTGAAAACGTCGACTATGCCAACGGCTGAAACGTTGGAGCGACCAGCTATCGATAAAGCGCAGATTCCGCAATATAGCATCGACGACTTCATGAACAGCACCCGCTATAGCGGTGCCAGCTTTTCACCAGATAGCAGCAAGCTGTTGGTGAGCAACAACAGTACGGGCATCTTTAATGTCTATGCCATGACTGTTGACGGGAGTGATACAACGCAGCTGACTTTTTCTAAAAGCAATGCCATGCTCGCGATTTCATACTTCCCGGAAGATGAGCGGTTTCTTTATACGGCCGATCAAGGTGGTAATGAGCTGAATCATTTGTATGTGGTAGAAATGGATGGGTCAGCAATCGACTTGACACCCGGAGAGAATCTCAAGGCCTCTTTTACTGGTTGGTCAGGAGATTACAAATCATTCTTCGTTCAGACCAATGAACGAGATCCCCGCTTCTTTGACGTTTATGAATATCAGTTAACTGAGGGTTATCCGAGGGAGATGATATTCCGTAATGAAGAAGGCTATTTCCCAGCCCAGGTTTCCCCTGATGGCCGATATCTTGCCCTGGCTGAATTAATCACAGCTGACAATAACAACCTCCACTTGCAGAACCTGACTAATGGAGAACGTACGCTTATTACCCCACACGGCGGCAATGTGAGTTCGGCGCCAAGTGACTTCTCGCCCGACGGTGCGTCTCTCTACTACACCACCGATGAAGGCAGTGAGTTCCAGCAGCTCATGCGCTATGACATTAGCAGCGGTGATAAAGAAATAGTGCTGGCTCTTGATTGGGATATCTACTATGGCGTTTTTTCCAGAGAGGGCAATTACTTCGTTGTAGCAGCTAACGTGGACGCGCGAACTAAACTGATAATGTTCGATGCCGCTACTATGGAGCAGATACCAGCACCATCGATCGATGGTGCAAATGTCACCGATGTTAAGTTTTCTCACAACGATGAACTAATTGCGATGTACGGAAGCAGTAGTCGCTTTCCTAGCGACTTGTTTGTAGCAAGTTCCCGAATGGAAACTTCACCGTTGCGATTAACCAATAGTCTCAATGCCAATATCGACGCAAACCATCTTGTGGACGCAGAAGTGGTGCGTTTCGTTTCGTACGATGGTGTCGAAGTACCAGGCATTCTCTGGGTGCCACATGGAGCAAATGAAGATAATCCCGCCCCGGCCTTGGTTTGGGTGCATGGTGGTCCTGGGGGCCAGACTCGAGCGACATATAGTGGTCTCATTCAATATCTAGTGAATCATGGTTACATGGTTTATGGAATTAACAACAGAGGCAGTTCGGGTTACGGCAAGACTTTTTACGGAATGGACAATAAGCGCCACGGCGAAGCAGACCTCGGCGATGTAGTTGCCAGCAAGCAAATGCTTATTGACACCGGTGTCGCTGATCCTGATAAGGTTGGTATTATCGGCGGAAGCTATGGTGGTTACATGGTGGTGGCTGCGCTAGCTTTCGAGCCGGATGTGTTCGATGTCGGTGTCGACATCTTCGGTGTGACTAACTGGCTGCGGACGCTGGAGAGTATCCCGCCTTGGTGGGCAGCGCAAAAAGATGCGCTCTATGACGAAATGGGTGATCCCGCGGTTGACAGAGAGCGACTGGAGCGAATATCCCCCTTGTTTCATTCTGAAAACATTGTTAGGCCGATGATTGTACTGCAGGGTGCTAACGATCCCCGTGTACTGCAGATTGAATCAGATGAAATGGTCGCCGCCGTACGCCGAAATAATGTTCATGTGGAATATATCGTCTTTCCTGATGAAGGCCATGGCTTTCGCAATCGAGAAAACGAGATAAACGGATACCGATCAATACGGACATTCCTAGATCGGTTTTTGTAGCACTGGCAATACTTAGGAGAAAGCTATGTACCGTCTGATTCTTATCGCATTGCTCGCCGAGACTTTGCCAGTTCTGTCGGCTCTCGCCGACGACAGCGGGTCAATCATTATCCCAGAGCGCGAAATAAACCAAGTGCTTCTGCAGGGCTTGGACAGACTGGCTGAGGGCCGAGCCGTCAGTGACATTGTGGTCAGGCATCTCAACGTCGGCGAAGAAAACCTGGGCGTATCCGTAGTTCAGCGCAGAAAGGTCGAAGTAATGGATTCCACATCAGGAATTGCCCATCCGGACCTTGACGAGATTTACTATATAGTTTCTGGTACCGGCACCATGGTTACCGGCGGTGAGTTCGACGACATTGAATCTAGCGTCAGCTCTCTGCTTGGTCCAATGGAGCGTGGTGAGATTCGAGGTGGTGTGGAGCAGTACGTTGAGCCCGGCGATATCGCTATTATCCCTAAAGGCATGCCCCATGGCTGGCTTAAGATCGATACCGATGTAATCAGTTACATTATCTTCCGCGGCGATCCCAACAAGGTGATGGAGGAAAAGACCGAGTAACTGCACTTGGGGCTAGAATGTCCTTTGTTCATTGTATGAATGTAATGGGAGAAGGATCTGCGCGGAATCTCAGAGGAAAAAGCTCGCTCGATTCAACATATGAAAGTCTTGATTACGGCTGGGATCAACCGGATAGGTGGTCTGCTTAATAATTCATAATCGAAATGTCTAGAGTCTTCTGAGTTAGTACCAAGTACAAGTTGGTGGGTGCCAATAAATTAACTATCTCTCCCTAAAAGCGTCATGGGGTGATCCTAATCATTTAGCAAATGCATCAGGTTATGGGTGCTAGAGGGCGCGCAATTATACAAGAGAGTTGCTGTGGCGTTGATTATTTGTCGACGCCCAAAACTCGCACGGCATATTAGAAAAAGTATCTATGCGTGATTTACCCGTGCCCGGCGATGGACAGATTCTTTTGGCACCTAGGGAGCATTGAATATGACGAGCATTGAAGCAAGCATACAGAAGAGCAAAGTCTCATTTGGCCTCGTGCAAAAAATCTACTGGCTAACTGTAACTTCAAGTCTAATTGCGCCCTCTTCTGCACAAAATCTAGCGCTGACAGAAGTCACTGACGCGCTCTTACAAAATCCCCCCAAGGGATCATGGCTGAGCTGGCGTGGCGGGGTTAAAGGCTGGGGGTATAGTGGTCTCGATCAAATTAATCGCAGTAACGTTAATAACCTTCGACTTATATGGTCCTGGTCAATGGACGATACGGGTGCAGGCCAAGCGGCACCCCTAGTCCATGACGGAATTATGTTCCTACCTAATCCTCGGGGCGTTATCCAAGCACTTAATGCTGCTACTGGCGATCTGATTTGGGAATATCGGCCGGGATTAACATCAATTGCGGAAGGGGCTAATCCGATTACAGCAGAAGAGCTAGGAGATGCCGCCATGCCCACTAGCGCCTATGCCGGCGTAGGTCGTGGCGTGCAGAAGAACATCGCTATATATGGTGATCAAATTTTCGCAGCCACTGAAAATGCAAGTATCGTTGCACTTAATGCGGAAAATGGCGAATTGAGATGGGAAACTAGAGTTGCCGATCCGGCTTTAGGCTATCACTACACTGCGGGACCGATAATTGCTAATGGTGTGTTAGTCACGGGGATTACTGGTTGTACTCGCTACAAAAATGATGTCTGTTTCATCACTGGCCATAGTCCCGAGTCAGGTGAAGAGATTTGGCGCACCTCCACAGTTGCTCGTCCCGGAGAACCGGGAGGAGAAACTTGGGGTGATCTGCCGCTGCAATTTCGTGCTGGAGGCGATGCATGGGTGGCGGGTAGTTATGATCCTGAATCTAATTTAATTTACTGGGGAACTGCTCAAGCGAAACCATGGGCAAGGGTGGCGCGTGGCACGGACGGAGATGCTCTCTTTACAAACTCAACACTGGCTCTAGACCCCAACACGGGAGAAATGAAGTGGTATTACCAGCATCTTCCCGGTGAAACCCACGATATGGATGAAGTTTTTGAGAACTTATTAATTGATATTGAAGGGCGTAAATCTCTGTTTAAGATCGGCAAGCTTGGCATTCTCTGGCAACTCGATCGCATCAGTGGTGAGTACATCAATGCTATAGATTTGGGTTATCAAAACATTGTCTCTCTCAATCTGAATACAGGGGAGATACGTTATCGCGATGGTATGATTCCGCGGCTTGGTGAGCAGTTGGACATGTGTCCAAGCACTGCAGGATTCAAGAGTTGGCGTGCTATGTCCTACGATCCAACGCTGTCGATGCTTTTTATCCCGATCACGCTTAATTGTGAGTTGGCGACCTTTGGCCCAGTAGAGCAAGTTTTGGGTGGCGGTGGCACGGGACCTGTGCGTCGGATCAATACGCCTCACCCTGATGCTGAAGGTAATCTCGGCGAAATTTTAGCATTATCAATCCCTAACGGTGACGTGGTTTGGCGCTACCGCTCTCGGCCAACGGTAAATACTGCAACTCTAACTACAGCTGGTGGACTGGTATTTGCTGGTGACTTCGATCGTTATTTCTATGCTATCGATTCTGAAACAGGTGATAGGCTATGGCAGACGAGAGTCAATACCTCAGCACAAGGATTTCCCATTAGCTATTCTGTGGATGGCAAGCAATACATTGCCCTTCCTGCAGCAACGAGCGGTGCCAGCTGGGCCTCTATGCTTCCAAGAGATCTTTCGCCAGAAATCAAACGACCACGGAATGGCAATTCTATCCATATATTTGCGCTACCTGACTAGAATGAAGACATCAAGATTCCTACAAATTATTTTGCTTCTTCTCTCTTTTTGCTCGACCGGTTATCCATCGGCCCAGACTGCTCACCCTCTGCATGCTGGCCTTTACGAGACCGAGCAGGCTAGTCGTGGTAGAGATATTTATATGACCGCTTGTGTCTCTTGTCATGCCAGCGATCTCCGCGGCAATAGCAATAGTCCAGGGCTAATAGGTATGAGTTTTCTTTTCCTATGGGAAAATCGTCCGCTAAGCGAACTATTTGAAAAAATGAGGAAAGAGATGCCGACGAATGCCCCTGGCAGCCTGTCGACTACTTCTTACCTTGACTTACTCGCCTTTATTCTGCAGCGAAATGGCTATCCCGAAAGCGAGTTGCTAACAGAGGAAAGATTAATCGACTCTGGGCTGCTTATCGTCCCCCCCCCTTTATTTTGATTGGCGCAAGGCATCTTGCGCAGCATCTGGGCAGTGTCCGGGTCCGATCAGTGCGTCAACTGGTGGGACGGTATGGGTTATATTGTAACTGCTTATGTTAATCTGGAATTTACTGGAATGAATCGACCCCACTGCTTGTGGAAATCAACTCGTGACCTGCTTGTACCAACGATGATTACGGTAGTTCACATTCGTAGTTCTCTGAACCAGTGTTTGTTTGGGCGCTTTGGAAGTTGATGGCGGAAGGTAGAATTTTGAGAGGAGGGTCTACAGGTTGACTAGCGGTTTATCCAAGCGAGAGGCTGATTCAAAGAAATCTAATGGCTCAACAAAAGTGAGCACACCCGTCCCGGAAGCGTCTATTGATACAGCTGTGTTCTTCGGTAGTTCGGGCTTATTATTGATTATCACTGCGGGTTTCATGATGCGCCCCGAATCCAGCACGTTGTTCCTTGACGAGCTTTACGTCTTTGTGACTACTCGGATTGGCGTTGTCTATATATTTGCTGCAATTTTCACCCTCGGCTTCCTTTTTTGGCTCGCGTGTAGTTCATACGGCTCGATAGTATTGGGCGCTACAAAGAAGCCGCATTACTCAACTCTAAAATGGGCTTCTATGCTTTTTTGCTCTGGCATTGGTGGGTCTTTGATTTACTGGGGCGGCACGGAATGGGTATTTTACTATGTTGATCCGCCATTTGGATTACCCCCGCTATCCGATGAATCTCTGGAGTGGGCTCAGGCTTACGGATTATTTCACTGGGGCCCGATTGGCTGGTCATTCTATTGTCTTCCCGCTATTGCCCTTGGCTGTTCGTATTACTTAGAAGGTAGCTCGAATTTCCGTTTAAGTGAGGCCTGCCGTCCGATACTCAAAGAGTTCACGACCCGTTGGCCAGGCAGAGTGGTAGATCTGTCATTTCTCTTTGGAGTAATTGCGAGCTCTGCTACAGGCTTAGGATTCGGCATTGCGATAGTTTCAGCAGCAACGAGTGAATTAATTCAAATATCAGATTCTGTATTATTGCAGATATGCGTCATAACGCTGGCGACAATGCTCATCACATTTAGCGTTTATCGAGGTTTAGAAAGAGGCATTTTAGTGTTGAGCACAGTAAACGTATTTCTAGCGTTGTTGTTCATTGGTTCCGTGTTTCTTCTTGGTCCAAGCAAGTTTATTTTGGAGATGGGTTTAGTTTCTTTAGGAACTTTCGCAGATGGTTTTTTTGAAATGTTAACTTGGAGCGATCCTCGAGAGCGGAATGACTTTGTGGAATCCTGGACTGTTTTTTATTGGGCATGGTGGATAGCGTTGGGGCCATTCATGGGCATCTTTGTTGCTAGAGTGTCAGAGGGCAGGACAATTAGGCAGATAATTGTGGGGGTGCTTGCTTACGGTAGTGCGGGATGCGCACTGTTTTTTATAGTTCTGGGTAATTTTAGCTTGAGTCTTCAATTAGATGGGACTTACGATTTAGTAGAAAAAGTAGGTGAAGGCATAAGTCCAGCTGTTATTATGTCGGAGGTAATCTCCTTTTTACCATATCCAAAGGTCTGGTTAGCGTACCTTGCGGTTATTGGCCTTATATTTACAGCAACGACTTACGACTCTGCTTCATATGTGTTGGCTTCAGGTTCTTCAAAAAGTTTCGGTGAGTCTAAACAGCCGGCTCGATGGCTGCGAGTATTTTGGGCTTTGGGTTTAGGAGCATTGCCATTGACCCTTCTGTATGTGGGCGGTCTACGTGAGCTTCAGACAGCATCATTGGTTGGCTCTTTGCCAATAACGCTGCTGTATATTCTTATGGCTATATCCATAGTCCGTACTCTCAGGAAATTCCACAAATAGAATTCAGAGGCGTAATATTAAAAGTCCTGTCTTTATTTAAACCTTTGATAGTCATTCCTAGAGATTAGCATGGTCGACCACATAAGAAATCTCAATTTAGACGGTACCGTCAAAATTTTAGACTCGGGAATGGGAAAAACCTTGTCTATGAAGGGCGTGGATGTGCCTAATACTATTTGGTCTGCAAATGCGCTACTAGTTGCACCTGATGTAGTTCAAGAAATCCATAGTGAAAATATTCAAGCTGGAGCAGATATAATCACTACAAATTCCTATGGGATTATCTTGTCTGATTTAAAGAAGGAAGGACTAGCAGACCGGTTCGACGAACTTAATCTCTTGGCGGGAGAGATAGCGCACCAAGCATCGAAAGCCTCGGATAGTAAGATTCTTGTTGCTGGCAGTTTGCCGCCTCAAAATGGGAGCTACCGGCCCGATAGAGTCCTGGACGGCGGTCTGCTAATAGATCTTTATAATCGTCAGATGCATTTGTTGGAACCCTATGTTGACTTCTTCCTATTTGAAACTATGTCCTCAATTGATGAAGCTCGGGCTGCTCTCAAAGCAGCTAATACCTTCAGCAAGCCAGTCATGATTGGTTTAACTCTTGATGATTATGAGCCGAACCGCTTAAGAAGTGGTGAATCTTTGACCGATTGTATAGAGCTTCTTATTTCATCTGATCCCCTTGGTATATTAGCTAATTGCTGCCTGCCAGAGAGAATAACTGACGCGATGGCGTCACTTGTAGATAGCGGGGCTACATACGTTGGTGGTTATGGCAACGCATTCTCCTGTGTGCCAAAAGATTGGCTACTAGATGGGAGTAAAAGCACGGATGGATCACTACAGATGAGAGATGACCTTACTCCAAGCTTTTACGCTGACTTTGCGATGAATTGGCTTGATCATGGCGCGAATATCGTTGGAGGTTGCTGCGGGACTACCGCTCAACATGTTCACTCAATTTCAAGCCGGCTTGCGAATTCTAAGACTTGATGATTTCTCCCGAATCTCACCAAACTTAAAGCTAGCTAGGATTTTTTAAGGGCCGATATTGCGAGGCGGCTTTTTATTATGACTCAAAAGATGTCGCTTAAATTCATATGTTTAGCCTTTGTTTGTGACTTTACCTTAAGCGCCTCAATAGTTGCGTATTGTCAGGATGATGACCTACTGGATAGTTCTCTTGAAAGGCCCTGGACTTCTGCTCGACATTTATCGGTTCCGGTTGACGACATATGGTGGACAGAGACCGGGGAGCAAATGGCATGGATGCATAAGAATGTTCACCAGCTCTTTCCCACCGTTAATGTTTATCGCCAAGGCCCTGTAAGTACCCTTAAAAAAGCCCAGAGATCCATTCAGTTTCGGGTCGGGACTGAAGATGGCTCACTTGACCTTGATGCATTTATATCAAAAGAAGCGTCAGCCACATTAGGGATGATTATCCTGCACCAAGGGGAGATAGTATTCGAATCCTACCCTAGGATGCAGCCTTATGAGAAACCTATATATTGGTCTGTAACTAAAGTCATGCCGGCACTATTAGTAAGACTGTTTGAGGAGAGAGGGCTGATTAATACGGCGAGACCGATTGATTTCTACATACCTGAACTTTTGTCATCTGCATTTTCAGGCATTAAAGTGAGGAATATTCTAGATATGTCATCGGGACTTGACTGCCAAGACGATTACACTGACCGCACGTCCTGCTACTACCAATATTCGATGGCGATCGGAGATGGTTACCGAGACGACAACTCTCCTGACAACCCCTATGACTTTCTCCGAACACTCAAGGCGGAGCGCGTGAGTGCCGAAGGCACATCGTTTTCATACTCAGGGGTCAACACCTTCATTCTCGGATGGTTGGTCGAAAGTATTGCTCAGAAGCCTTTCCAAGAAGTCTTCACTGAGGAGATTTGGAGCAAAATAGGAGCGGAGGCAGATGCCTCTTTTCTTGCTTATAGATACGGAATTCCGCTTACGCATGGTGGGTTTCTGTCAAACATGAGGGATATGGCGAGGTTCGGCCTACTTTTTACTCCTTCCTACAGGGTCGTGTCGAACAAGAAGATTGTTTCTGAAGAAACTCTAGATTTGCTCCTAAATCAACCAAATCCGAATCTTGTTAATATTGATGGATCACACAATTCATATCAGTGGGACCGTGTCTATGATGACGGGTTCATGTTTAAGGGTGGTTGGGGAGGTCAGGGAATTCTTGTTAATCCCTTATTGGATGTTGTTGCTGTGTATACCGGATACTATAAGGACGACTTCAGTCAGGTTGGAGTTCTCGAACCTTTACTAGACGCTCTACGAAAGAGTTTTGCAGCTCAATAAAATCCGGGTTTCTCAGGTCTCCTCGGATTCCAGATTTAGCTAGTTATTTCAAAGCTGACTAAAGAGTTTAGCCGAGACTTAGGCAGAGCGGCTGCATTGACCAAATTCGAGCCGGGATTTAGACCCCTAGGGAGCTAATTTAAATCCCATTTCTTGTAAGGATCTGTGCAGGATGCTGCTAGATACAGTCACTATGTAGTATTCATAGGGATTATTAAGGTGAGAGGGGGCTTCTGACTAATTATTTTAAAAATGTCGTATTAATCAGACGTTAATCTTTTGGACCCACTAGAAATCAAACCCAGGACCGACAGATTATGAGGCCGTCGTAGCCAATCAACCACAACTCACCACAATATCCTGCGTCACTTAAAGAAAGGTATCACTAGAGCTCTTTTATTTTTACTTATTGTCATCGGTTTAGGTCTGTTGCGCCGCAGGGGTCTAAATTTGGTCTAAAGTAGATTCTGCCTCCTTAAAACATACTGCGATCTGAGAGCGCCCACCCTTAGGGGGAACCTCTTTTTGGATAAATTACCCATGGGGCATTTACTGGGATAAGGACAAGCAACGTTGACTGTGCTTATAGAGCCAGACGAACTATTTTTTTGATTAAGCTCTCTACCTAATCCACAGACTCGATGACAAGTTTAAAAAACTCGCTATCGTCCCAGACAGCTGGAAATTCCGTAGAGTGATAGGAGCCATTCTCCCTCGAATTGGAACTCCCAATTCTTGTGTAAAGGCTATTTCTAACCACTACAACATCTAGACCGGGATGAACATAAATATTATTGCTCCTGCTACCTTTAGCTGCAAACCATTTCCCGGATCTGTCCGGCCACCATTGGTATCCATAACCTAATGGAAGGTCTTCCGTTATCACAATTGAAGGAGCCGTAGATTCAATGACGTATTCGCTAGGCACAACTTGAACGTCTCCCCACTTTCCATCTCTTGCGTATAACAAGCCAAACCGGGCAAAATTTCTACTCGTCATATCTAGGCAACAGTAAGCCATATAATTAGAGAATTTATCTGTCCACCATGCAGCTGAAATGCCGATCTTTGAAAAAAGATTCTCGCGTGCAAAATCAAATAAAGATTTACTAGCTGAACGCTCTATAATTTCGCCAATAATTTGGGTGTCAGAATTAGCATAATTCCAAGTATATCCAGCGCCCAACCATCTGGCGCGCTCGGGGTTCACGGTTCTATTAATAGAGAACAGGACATTGTTGACGGCGTTATATTGGTCATTTTCATCTTTGACGCCAATATACATGCTGGTGCTATCGTCCCCAATCTCACTTAATCCTGAAGACATGAGCAACAAATCTTTCAGTGTTATATTTGCCCTCCCATCTTCTGACCAGTCGGAAATGAACTCAGCTGCGGACGCGTCAACAGAAGAAACGAACCCCCTATCGATTGCGATTCCGGCTAAAGCGCTAGTGAAGGATTTGGCCGTCGACCAAGAAGTTGCTATTGTGTTCTTATTTGAACCCTCGGCATATCGCTCAAAGACGATTGACCCATGCCGTACTACTACGAGCCCCTGAGTGTTTTGCCCTTCTCCGAATGCATAGTCCACAACCTTTTGGAATTTCTCTGCGTCCAAGCCAACCTGTTCCATTGTTGCTGTCACCCATGTTTCACCTGGCACTGCTGTAATTGAAAATTTTTCAATGGCAGAGTCCAAAGTGAAAATTAAACTGTTCGGATCAATAAGTTTGAGAGCAACGTCATAGGATTTTGATCCTACGTTTACCTTTCTCAACCTGAGAATATTTTCAGAAACATCGTTAATCGATAATTGGCTGCCATTTTGGATCTCTGTTGCGCTAAAAACTTGAAAGCAAATAGAAGCGCATTCAATTAATCGCAATTCTGCTCGATACCTCTCGTCTCCGACACTTATATTCTCTGCGGTTAGTTGGCCATCGGAATAAGTGGCATCAATCGGATATTCAACGATGAAGTTCAGTCTGTTTTCACAATCAATGTCGTTCCACTGCCCCACCGCACCGTAGAAATTCGGATTAGCCACAGGCCATGCTGTGACTGCCATAGCTAGGCAGTCTTGATTCTCGAAATTATCTGGTTCGCTTCCACCAAGTCCATGGCCTGGGCCATTGCCCCAGAATGCGCGACCAGCAATTTTGGTTGTTTTAAGTGTTGAACCATCTACCCAAGCCCAGTCATTTTCATTAAGCGAGTCTGATGCCCCA
>MDTG01213871.1_pt1 | contig 14276 bp, 8 predicted proteins | sample 811421 | NCBI WGS metagenome assembly MDTG01 (sample SAMN05326645, study PRJNA326480) | marine metagenome | isolation source: seawater | place: Pacific Ocean: South East | collected 2011
CCGCAGGGCCGGGGCCATTTTTCGGCCATGCTGCGTTGTCGGTCGCTTATGTGGAATGACCACACTGCGCTCCCTCCGCCTTGCCTGGCCGAAAAATGGCCTCCGGCAGGCGGGTGAACGAAACGTCAACAGACCCTAAGGTGACAGACAGATGACAGACGCATGCGCTAGCGCCCAACGCTGACAGAGTATCAGCGACGGGGCGTGAGCAAGGTATCCAGTGAAGCGCGCAGCTTGCCCGCCTTGATCGGCTTGTTGAGCACTGCAACGCCCAGCGCCCGCGCGCCCTGGCGGCAGTCTTCGGTGCGATCGGCGGTGATCATCAGCGCCGGCAGCCCTGAGCCAAACTGTTCGCGCAACGCCGCCAACGCCTCCAGTCCGGTGCGGCCACCGTCCAGATGGTAGTCGACCAGCGCCAGATCCGGCGCTCGCCCCTGCAAGCAACTCAGCGCCTGCTCAAGGTCTGCGGCGGTCAGCACATCGGCGCCCCACTGCTGCAGCAAACCCTGCATGCTCTGCAGCACCATCTGCTCGTTATCGATCACCAGCAGGCGGCGGCCCTGCAAAGGCACCGCCAGATGGGCGCCCAAACTGTTGCGCTGCTGCGTGGCCAGCGGCTGCCGGGCCAAAGGCACACGCACACTGAACACCGAACCGCGCCCAAGCCTGGAGCGCACCTGTACCTCGACCTTGAGCAGCCGCGAGATGCGCTCGACAATCGCCAGCCCCAGGCCCACGCCGCGACGTTGCCCGGGGCGGCCCATATCGAGCTGGTTGAACTCCTGAAAAATCTGCCGAAAGTGCGCCCGGTCAATACCGCGCCCGGTATCCCAGACCTCAATCCACAGATCACTGCCACGCCGCCGGCAGCCCACCAGCACGCCACCGCGCTCGGTATAGCGAATGGCGTTGCTGATAAAGTTGCGCAGGATGCGGCTCAAAAGACGAAAGTCCGTGTGCACAGCGTGCACGCAGGTGCGACCGCGCAGGCTCACGCCAGCAGCTTCGGCCACACTGCCAAACTCGCTGAGTAGCGGCTGCAGCAACTCGTCCACGCTGCAATCGCTGTACTCGGGCTTAAGGTTGGGCTGATCCAGACGCGAGATATCCAGCAGGTCACTGAGCATATCCTCCGCACTTTCCAGCGCCGTGTGTGAGCGTTCCACCAAAAGCCGTGCGCTATCGGGCAAGGCAACATCGCTCAGGGTGGCCATTAGCAAGCGCGCCGCATTCAGCGGTTGCAGCAGGTCGTGGCTGGCGGCAGCGAGGTAACGATCCTTGCTGCGGTTGGCCTGCTCGGCGGCATCGCGCGCCTTACGCAACTCACCCTGGGTGCGCTCGTGCTCGATGATCTCGTAGCGCAGGCTCTCGTTCAGCCCCTCCAGCTCATGGGTGCGCTGTTGTACCCGCTGCTCCAGCTCATCGTTAAGTTGCTGCATGGCCAGCAGCGCCTGCTTGCGCTCGGTCACGTCGGCCACGAAGGCCTCGATCACGTGGTCGTTGGCATCCGGGCGCAGCAGAATATTCATGCGCACGTCCATCAAAGAGCCGTCGGCCCGCGCCAGCCGGGTTTCATAGCCGGTCAGCTCGCCCTTGCGCAGCAACTGTTGGCGGATACGCTGAAACTCGGACTCGCCACCAATAAAGAACTGCCCGCCGAGCGAGCCGCGCGCAGCCACCAGCTCGGCCGCCGACTGGTAACCCAGCATCCGCGCCAGCGACCGGTTGGCCGTGCTCAAACCGCTTGCCAGGCTGGCCTGGAAAATCCCGTGAACCGCATTCTCGAACAACCACTTGTAGCGGTTGCGCTCCGCTTCCAGCTCCTCCAGCCGCGCCAGCAGCTCGGGGTAGTAGCTCTTGCGCGAAGACTGCGACCCCAGCCCGAGCAGCCCGGTGAGTACATCCCGGCGCGGGTCAGAGGGCCTCGGCATAGACGACCTCGACATCCTGCAGACTGGACTCGCGCGGGTTGGTCAGAATGCACGGGTCATCCATCGCGTGCAGCGACAGTGTGCGCAAATCACTGGTGCTCACCCCGTGCATGCGCAGGCTCTGATGAAAGCCCATGGCCTGCTTCAGGTCGATCAGGTGCTGGATCAGGCGCGCGCGTACCTGCGGCGTGGTCAGCCCGCGGGTGTCGATATCCAGCGCATTGGCGATCACCTTGAAGCGCTCCGGCGCGGCGTCAAAGTTAAAGGCCACCACGTGCTCAACCAGAATGGCGTTGCACAGCCCGTGCGGCAGGTCGAGAAAGCCACCCAGACTGTGCGACATGGCATGTACGGCGCCCAGAATGGCATTGGAGAAAGCCAGCCCCGCCTGCAGGCTGCCCAGCATGATCTGCTCGCGCACGGCCAGGTCCTGCGGGTTGCGCATCATCTGGACCAGATTGGCGTTGAGCAGGCGCATGGCTTCGAGCGCGTGGGCATCGGTCATCGGCCCGCTGCCAGTCGATACAAAGGCCTCAATGGCATGCACCATGGCGTCGATACCGGTGCAGGCCGACAGAAAGGTGTCCATGGTGGAAGTGGTTTCCGGGTCGATCAGCGACACATCCGGCACCACGGCCTTGCTGATGATCGAGAACTTCACCTTCTCCTGCTGATCGGAAATGATCACAAACTGCGAGACATCGGCCGAGGTGCCGGCGGTGGTCGGAATGCAGATCAACGGCGGGATGGGCGCGCGAATGGTATCCACGCCTTCAAACTCGAGAATGTGGCGATCATGCGCCACCGCAATGCCAATGGCCTTGGCGCAGTCGATCGGGCTGCCGCCGCCAATCGCCACAATCACGTTGCAGCCAGCAGCGCGATAGACCTCGGCGCCGTGCATCACCTCTTCGGTACGCGGGTTGGCCGATACCTGGGTAAAGAGCACGTAGTCGATGCCCTGCGCCTGCAGGCTCTGCTCCACGTCGACTACCCAGCCTGCTGCCTGCACGCCCGGGTCAGACACCAGCAACACCTTGCGGGCGCCAAAAGTGGAGGCGTAATTGGCAACAGTTTTACGCGATCCGGCGCCGAAAATGATCTCTGGCGTAACAAACTTGCGCAATTGGCTGACATCGTAGGACATGCTCTGGCATCCGCGTTGTTGTTTTAATGCTGTGGGCTCGACAGGGCGCTGCAGAGCGGCACAGGCGGTCCCGGCAGACTACCCCAAAGTGGCTCGCTTTATAAGCCGCCCAAGCGCGAACTAAGACTGAAGTAGCAACGGCTCAGCCCCTAAGTTGCATGGCTCCGCCACCCCACTGCTCGCCAGCATGGAGACACAACAACAAGGATGATTCGCCATGTCTGTGCGCCGCCAAACGGCCCGGCACCTGCTGCTGGCCTGCCTGCTATGTCTGCTCAGCTCCGCTCTGCATGCCGAGGGCCAGGAGACGGCTGACTGGCAGACCGCGGTGCAGCAACTGTTTCCCAGTGCCACCCGCCTGGTCGAGAAGCAGGGCTCGCCGCCGGTTTATCAGGCCTTTCAGCTCGACCAGCTGCTCGGCTATGCCTTTGAATCTACCGACTACTCCAGCCTGCAGGGCTTTTCCGGCAAACCCATTCGGCTGCTGATCGGCATGACGCCGGACGGCAAGCTGACCGGCGTAAAGGTGCAGGAACACCACGAACCGGTGTTTCTGCACGGCCTCGGTGAGCAATCGCTGTTCGACTTCACAGATCAATACGCCGGCCGCAACATCGCCACCCCCATCGTGGTGGGCAGCATTCACGGCGGCAGCGTCGACGGCTCTGCGGTCGACTACATCGATGGCGTCAGCAAGGCCACGGTTTCGGTGGTGATCCTTAACGAGACGGTCTTGCAGTCAGCCATGACGGTCGCGCGAGCCCTGCTGCCCGATTTTGCCCAGGGCCCACAAGCCATCGCTCGCCCCGAGCTATTCGAGCCGCTCGACTGGCCGCAGTTACGCCAGCGCGGGCTGCTGCAGCATTGGGTGCTTGAAGGCGCAGCAGTAGAAAGCGCTCTGGGCAGCAGCCTGGTGCTGTATCCGGGCTTTGCGGCGGATGCCGAGCTGCCGTTCAGCGAGCTGTACTTTGCCTACCTGAACACGCCCATGACCGGGCGCAACCTGCTCGGCGCGGACGCCTTCGACAACTTGCAGAGCCAGCTGCTGCCGGGCGAGCAGGCCATATTGGTCGTCTCGCGCGGACAATATCCCCATGTGCCGGAGGACTTCATCCCCGCCACCGCGCCCAGCCGCATCAACCTGTTACAGCACGGCAAGGCGATCGAGCTGCACGACATGGACTTCAACAACGGGATGCTGGTGTCGCTGCTGACCTTGCCCGCTGGTGACTGGCACGCCAACATTTTCCGCATCAAGACCCACGCCGCCTTCAACCCGGTGGACCCGGCCGCACTGCAGCTCAACGTCACCCTGCGTCGCAACCCGCTCAGCGAGCAGCAAACTCACTTTGAGCAGGCACTGACGCTGGAGCCGGATCTGTTCGAGGTGCAGGCCGTAGACGCTGCTCCGGCACCCAGACCGATCTGGTTGCAGATGTGGCAACAACGGCTCTGGCAGATTGGCTTGCTGCTGGCCTCGCTGACGCTGGTTACCGTGCTGTTTATCCGCCAGCACCGTATCAGCCGGCACCCTGAGCGCTTCCATCTGCTGCGTGCCGGCTTCCTGCTGTTCACCCTGTTTTTTATCGGCTTCTACGCCCAGGGCCAGCTCTCGGTAGTCAATATCTTCACGCTGCTGCTCGCGCTCTGGCACGGCTTTGACATCACCGTTTTTCTGATGGACCCGGTGATCTTCATCCTCTGGACCTTCACCTTTGTCAGCCTGTTTCTCTGGGGGCGCGGCCTGTTCTGTGGCTGGCTCTGCCCGTTCGGCGCGCTGCAGGAGATGGTCAGCTGGCTGGCGAAGAAACTGCACCTGCGCCAGTGGAAAATCAGCGAACGCTGGCACCACCGCCTGCAGTGGCTCAAGTACGGGATTCTGATCGGCCTGATACCGACTGCCTTTTACTCGCTGACACTGGCGGAGCGGCTGGCCGAGGTGGAGCCGTTCAAAACCTCGATAACGCTGGTGTTCGTTCGCAGCTGGCCGTTCGTGCTCTACGCCGTGCTGCTACTGGGCCTGGGCCTGTTCGTGCACAAGTTTTACTGCCGCTATGTGTGCCCGCTCGGTGCCGGGCTGGCGATCCTCGGCAGGCTGCGGCTGTTCTCCTGGCTGACGCGCATCGACGCATGCGGCAAACCCTGCCAGCACTGCCACAACAAATGCGAGATCGGCGCCATCAAGCGCAGCGGCGCCATCGACTACGACGAGTGCATCCAGTGCCTGGAATGCATCGTGATTCTGAATAACGAGGATCAGTGCGTGGATGCCATCCGCGCACGCAAGCAGGCCGCGCGAGCCAAGCGCGCCGACAATGTCATCGTCAGCGACTGGGCACCCCAGCGCTAAACCAGCAGCACCACAACAACAAAGGACGTCACCGTGAACAATCTGGACCTGAACCACATCCGCTGGAGCCAACTACCTGGCTTCGACAATTTCGACTACTGCGTGCTGAGTGTCGACCGCCCCAACAAGCTGGTCGATGTGCTGTTCCACTTCCATGAGAACGACCCGATCGTGCTGCACCGCCACTGCGCGGTAAACCACACCTTCGTAATCAGCGGCGAGCACCGCCTGTTTCACGCCAACGGCGACCTCAAGGAAGTTCGCCCCACCGGCAGCTACACCATCAGCCAGCCGGACACTACCCCGCACCGCGAATGCGGCGGCGAAGGCGGCACCCTGGTGCTGTTCAGCATTCGCGGTACTGAGGGCGTCATGTACGAGATTCTGGATGATCAGGAGAACCTGATTGCCGTGTTCGACATGGATACCTTTGCGGCGCTGCACGCGGCCAACGCGTTGTAACACCCAAGCCGGGCGCAGCACGTAAGCCAGCAACAGCGGCTGGCTGATACTGAGGCAAGCCAGGCGTTCTGATCCTCGCCCCTGCCAAGCGGTGCGCACCGCTTGGCTGGCGACCGCTGGAAACATTCTGAATCAGCTGCGCCACTGCACAGCCGGGCGCGCGCCTTATACTTCGCTCTTCATTGGCCACACAAGTTCCTCATGTCTCTCCTGATAGCCTTTGCTGTCCTCTCCATTTTTGTCTCTTTTCTCTGCTCCGTTCTGGAAGCCGCCCTGCTGTCGATGACGCCCAGCTTCATTGCCCAGCAAAAAGCCGATAAACCCAAACTCTACGACCGCCTGCGCCACCTGAAAGAAAACGTTGATCAGCCGCTGGCCGCGATTCTGACGCTCAACACGGTCGCCCATACCGTGGGCGCCACCGGTGTTGGTGCACAGGTCACCCTGGTGTTTGGCGACGGCTACCTCGGCGTTGCGTCGGCCATCATGACCCTGCTGATTCTGGTGTTGTCGGAAATTCTGCCCAAGACACTGGGCGCGCGTTACTGGCCCAAACTGGCACCTGCCCTGCCCGCCCTGCTGGGCAGCATGATCACCGTGCTCAAGCCCTTCATCCTGCTGTCTGACCTGGTCACCCGCGGCCTGGGCGGCAAGGCGCCCGAACACGATGTGCGCGAGGAGATCAAGGCGTTGGCGCTGCTTGGCCGCGAACTGGACAAGCTGGATGAAGACGAACAGCGCATGATCAGCAACGTGCTGGAACTGCACAACATGCGACTGCGCGACATCATGACCCCGCGCACGGTGTGCGAAAGCCTGTCGCCCGAGCAGAGCATCAGCGACGCGCTGCTGCGCGTGCAGGACAGCCAGTTCTCGCGCTATCCGGTGATCAGCGAAGAAGAAGCCCCGCTCGGCGTGATATTTCGCGTCGACATTCTGGCCGCCAAGGACCAGAACGCGCCCATCAGCTCGGTGATGAAACCGGTCAAGGTGGCGCAGGATTCACTCAACGTCGAAACCCTGATGGGTCAGATGCTGAGCGAGCAGCAGCACATGTGCCTGGTCTACGACGAGTTCGGCAGCTGGGGCGGCCTGGTGACCATGGAGGACATCCTGGAAACCCTGATCGGCAAGCCAATTCTCGACGAAACCGACGACATCCCCAACATGCGCCGCCTGGCACGGCGGTTGTGGGAGCATCGGCTGAAAGATGCCCGCTAAGCGGGGACTGAACAAAAAAGGCCCCGATATCACCGCAGCGGCGATATCGGGGCCAATCTCTCACAACTGCTAGCTACGGGGCCTCAGTGGTACCCTTCACCATACGCGCGGTGCCGTCCGCGCCCATTTCCATCAATGCGTCGTTATCCAGGGTGTACGCCGTCCAGCTGACGGCATCCGTGCTGGGGTTGCCGGTCTTGGCAAAGTTGGTCCACTGCAGCATGGTTTCTTCAGCCACCGCCATATCCACCGCCCCATAGCGCATTGATGCATAAATATCCGCGCTATCGCCCTGGGTGCCGCTCACACCGTTGCCGTTCAGGTCGCCTATCGGCGGTCGCTGCCCCTGTGGCGTCAGCACCAGGCCCAACAGATAGTTCTGCACCATCGCTGCCGGGTAGTTGAACAGATACGGCAGCTCACAACCATGGCAGCTGGTCAGCCCCAACTCCGCCCAACCCGGCGGCACCCGGCTGAAGCGATAGATGAACTGGTCGGACTCATAGCGCGCCGAGCGTTGCTGCAACCAGATCGGCATGGCAGCGCGCAGCGTGGTGTAGTCACCATTGGTCACGCCTGCCATCAGCGGGACATCACTGGGCATGCCGTCGAGTACATTCTGGTAGTAGGTTTTGGGCTGATAGTAATAGTCCACGTTGGGGCGATAGGTCTGACGCGGGATGCTATTGTCCAGATCCGCCTTGGCAAAGGCTGTCCAAGGCAGAGCTCTGGCCTCCTCTAGGCTTTCCACCCCGGCACGCGCAAATAGCGCCGCGCCAATGGCCTCCGACTCGGCCAGCGAGTCACCGGGCTCACCCGTGGTGTCCAGCGGCGCAAAACCACTCTGCACAATCGCCTTGTGGAACAGACCGATGGCCTGAGGTGAATTCATCAGCGAGTAAACCTTACCGCCGCCACCGGACTGTCCGAAGATAGTCACATTGCCCGGATCTCCACCAAAGGCAGCAATGTTGTCCTGCACCCACTGCAGTGCCATCACCAGGTCCATCTGGCCGTAGTTGCCCGAACCGTTGTAGCCGCTTTCAGCAGTCAGGAGCGGGTGGGCGATGTAGCCGAATGGCCCAAGACGATGGTTGACGGTGACCAATACCACATCCTTCTCAGTCAGCCCCTGCGGGTTGTTGTACTGGTTGGAATTGGCCGACAAGATGGCAAAAGAACCGCCGTGGAACCAGACCATCACCGGCAGGTTGTCGGCATCCTTGGGCGTGGTCACGTTCAGGTACAGCGAGTCCTCACTCATCCCCCCTTCGTTGACGCGCTCCAGGGTGTAGTCCTGGGCTGACTGGTCAGCCCAGTCCACCGCGTCGCGAACGCCGTCCCAAGGCTCGGCAGCCTGCGGCGGGCGCCAGCGCAGCTCGCCCAGCGGCGGTTTGGCGTAAGGTACGCCAAGGAACTGCCAGGCATCGGCACTGGCCTCAAACCCACGCAGCGTACCACCAGTGGTGTCCACCTCGACGCGCGGCCCGCTGGAACGAGCAAAGTGCGCACGCGCATCAGCCGCCTCAACGATGGCCCGAGGGCGCGGGTCGGTATCGGAAAACGCGCCGTCCGCTTCCAGATCGTCGATCAGGTCAGCGATCGCCGTGCGAAACTCAGCCGCGCTCTGATCAAGCTCAATCTGCCCTGCCACAGCGGACACAGCGCTGCGGATCTGTTCGGTCAGCTGAATGCCGTTATTCAGATCGCCGTCGGCGTCCAGCGTCTGCAACAGCACCAGCATGTTGGTAACGCGCTGGTCACTGGCGTCCACCGCGCCACTGACAATGTCCAGCGGGGTCAGCATCGCACCGCCCGGCGCGCTGCCCAGTACCAGGTCACCGATCGCAAAAGTGACGGTCTCGGAGCCGCGATAAACAAACTCGCCGGTATCACTGGTGGTCGAGGCGGCCGTTCGGGTGCCGCTGTAGTTGAGTCCGGCCACCGGACTGTCGACGAAAACGCCGCTGGCGCTGTCGTCATCGCTACCACCGCCACCGCCCAGACAGCCCGCCAGTGGCGCCGTCAGCGCCGCCATGATGGCCAGATTCAGGCAGCTGCGCCGCCCTCGGAAGGTACTCATTGCGTTGTTCATGCATCACTCCCTGATTCAGTCTTGCAGCCGTTCGGCCAGATTCGAGCCGATCTCCGCGCCGCTGTTGAGTTCGACGTATTGCTGGGTCTCAGCCTGATAAGCCGGATAGGTCACCTCATCGGTGATGGTTGGATTACCGGTTTTGGCAAAGTTGGTCCAGATGCTCATCATGCGATCGATCACCTCGTCGTCTGTGGCATCAAACCCGGCAGATGCCATGATGTCCGCAGGATCGCCGCGCGAGCCGGACACACCGTTACCGTTCAGATCACCAATCACCAGCGGCTGTCCAGTAGCCGGGTCCAGCACCAACCCCAGCAGTACATGGGTCACCACGCTTTCAGGCATGTTGAACAAGTACGCCAGCTCCGCTGCGTGATACGCCTGCACGCCACGTTGACGCCAGCCCGCAGGCTGATGACTGAACAGGGTGGCGTACATGGGTTCAGCTTTCAGCGGTGCCATCCAGGGAAAAACGTTAATCGCGCTTGCGGTTGGCTCTTCGGTGTCGTTGGTGTTGATGCTGAACATGAAGGGCACATCGTTATCCTGACCGCTCTCGAACAGCGCACGCTCAGAGATCGGCAGGTAGTGGTTGTCGATGTTGGTGTACTCCAGCCCGGTGGCGGCAGCGGCGACCTCGTTCCAGGGCGCGGCGCGCATCTCGGCCAACGAATCAACGCCCATGCGCTGCTGCACGCTCAGGCCAACCGCCTCACCATTGGCCAACGTACGAGTGTCCGGACGCAGGGTGCCACTCTGGCTGATCGCGCGATGAAACAACCCGGCGGCCTGCGGCGAGGCCATCAACGACAGCACCTTGCGACCGCCACCGGACTCGCCAAAGATCGTCACGTTGTCCGGGTTGCCGCCAAAGGCCGCGATGTTGTCCTGCACCCACTGCAGCGCCATGATCAGATCCATCTGACCGTAGTTGCCAGAGCCGTTGTAGCCGCTCTCTTCAGTCAGCTCCGGATGCGCCAGATAGCCGAATGCACCCAGACGGTGATTGACCGACACCTGCACCACACCCTTGCTGACCACCGCCTCAGGGTTGTTGAACGGCTTGGTATTGCTGGTAAGGGCGGTAAAGCCGCCACCGTGAAACCACACCATGACCGGCAGATTATCGGCATCCTTGGGCGTGGTGACGTTGAGGTACAGCGAATCCTCACTCATGCCACCTTCACCAAAGCGTTCCAGCGCCGGGTTCTGCGCCGCCTGATCGCTCCAGGCAACAGCATCTCGTACGCCTTCCCAGGGCTCAGCCTGCTGCGGAGCACGCCAGCGCAGCTCGCCCAGCGGCGGCTTGGCGTAGGGGATACCCAGAAACTGCCAGGTATCATCGGTGGCTGCGAAACCGCGCAACTCACCACCGGTGGTAGAGACCAGATGCCGCTCAGCCGTGGAACGCTGAAAGTGCTCCAGCGCATCGCTCGCCACCGCTACAGTGCGTTCGCGTGGGTCGGTATCGGAAAAGGCCCCGGCGGCCTCAAGGTCAGCAATCAGGCCAGCGATGGCTGCGCGAAAGTCCGACGGACTCTGATCAAACTCGATAGTGCCGGCGACCAGAGACACCTCATCGCGGATCTGCGAGCTGATCTGGATACCGTTGTTCAGGTTGCCGTCGGCGTCCAGGCTCTGCAGCAGGATCAACTGGTTGAGAACCCGCTGATCGTCTGCGCCGGCAGCGCCGTCTACCAGATCAAGCGGCGTCAACAGCTGGCCGCCCGCCGCGCTGCCAAGCACCAGATTGCCGATAGCAAAGGTCAGGATTTCACCGCTGCGGTAGCTGAACTCACCGCTGTCGCCGGTTTTCGATGCGGCAGTCTGGCTGCCCTGGTAATCAAGCCCGGCTACCGGACTATCGACAAAGGTACCGCTCAGCACATCATCGTTGCTGCCGCCACCGCTGCCCAAACAACCGGCCAGAGGCAAGGCGAGAATCGCCAGTGAAGCGCCTAGCCAGGCTGGACGCCCAGCTCGCTTTGCGAGTGTGAAGGTCATACCGCTCTCCGCGTATTGTTGTTGTAATCAGGACCCGCCGCCGACCAGGGTCAGCAACGCATCCGGCCTGAGCATAGGTAGAGAGTCAGGCCGCAACAACAACGAAAAAACCGCTGAGACAGCGCCTCAAAATTGAGCCAAAAAGGCAAAACGACCTATTGGTCAATTATAAAACCCAATGGTCAAAGCCAGGCTAATTAACACCTAAAAGTCGGTATAAACATTCATTCCGCATCTCAAACCACACCGTTTCATCCAGACCTGAGGTGAGCGCAAAACACTTTATAGCGCTGCTTTGCCACCTATTCGGGTGACTGCAAAGGGAGACAAAAAGCACTGCGTCTTAGTGCTTAAATCCATCCTTATGGAAAGCTATTCACAGAGCTGATTCAAAAAAACGGCGCCGCTAAAACGCCTCGGGCGCCATTGCGGCGCCCGAGGGTCAGTGCACAGGCCTGATCAGGCCAGGTCGAAGCGGTCGGCGTTCATCACCTTGTTCCAGGCGGCGACAAAGTCCTTCACGAACTTCTCACCGGCATCATCCTGGGCATAGGCTTCGGCCAGGGCCCGCAGCTGCGAGTTGGCTCCAAACACCAGATCAACACGGGTACCGGTCCACTTCAGTTCACCGCTGTGGCTGTCACGGCCCTCGTATACGTCTGCATCGTCAGCGGTGGGTTTCCAGACGGTGTCCATATCCACCAGGTTGACGAAGAAGTCGTTGCTCAGGGCGCCCGGGCGCTGGGTAAACACACCGTGCTTGCTGCCACCGTGATTAGCTCCCAAGACCCGCAGACCGCCGACCAGCACCGTCATCTGCGGTGCACTCAGGCCCAGCAGCTGCGCTTTGTCGATCAGCATTTCCTCATCGGCCACGCTGAAACGGGTGCGGCGATAGTTGCGGAAGCCATCGGCCTCGGGCTTGAGCGGCTCGAAGGAGTCCGCATCGGTCTGCTCGTCCGTCGCGTCGGTACGGCCCGGCGCAAAGGGCACGCTGACACTGTGACCCGCATCCTGCGCGGCCTTCTCAATGGCCGCAGCGCCACCCAGCACGATCAGATCAGCCAGCGATACCTGCTTGTTGCCAGATTGCGCGGCGTTAAAGTCGCTCTGGATACCTTCCAGCACCTTGAGCACCTTGGCCAGCTGTTGCGGCTGGTTGGCCTCCCAGTCTTTCTGCGGCGCCAGGCGAATACGCGCGCCGTTGGCACCACCGCGCTTGTCGGAGTCACGGTAGGTTGAGGCAGAAGCCCAGGCAGTAGACACCAGTTCGGCCACACTCAGCCCGGATGCCAGCAACTTGGCCTTAAGCGCCGTGATGTCCTGCGCGTTGATCAGCTCGTGCTCGACCGCGGGCACCGGGTCCTGCCAGATCAGGTCTTCGGCCGGTACTTCCGGGCCGAGATAACGGACCTTGGGCCCCATGTCACGGTGAGTCAGCTTGAACCAGGCCCGCGCAAAGGCGTCCGCAAACTCCTCGGGGTTCTTGTGAAAGTGCTCGGCAATCTTGCGGTAGGCCGGGTCCTCGCGCATCGCCATGTCGGCGGTGGACATCATGATCGGCACACGCTGGCTGGCATCTTCGGCATCCGGAGCGTGGTCCTTCTCGGCCAGGTTCTTGGCCGCCCACTGATGGGCGCCCGCCGGGCTCTTGGTCAGTTCCCACTCGTAGCCGAACAGCACGTCAAAGTAGCTCATGTCCCACTTGGTCGGCGTGGGCGTCCAGGCCCCTTCAAGGCCGCTGGTGATGGTGTCACGGCCCTTGCCACTGCCGTGGGTGCTGAGCCAGCCAAAGCCCATGGCCTCCAGCTCACCGCCCTCCGGTTCGACCCCGACCAGTGCCGCATCGCCGGCGCCGTGGGTTTTACCAAAGGTGTGACCACCGGCGGTCAGCGCCACGGTCTCGTAGTCATTCATGGCCATGCGTTCAAAGGTGTCGCGAATATCGCGCCCCGAGGCCAGCGGGTCAGGCTTGCCATCTGGCCCTTCCGGGTTGACGTAAATCAGGCCCATTTGTACAGCGGCCAGCGGGTGTTCCATTTCCCGGTCGCCCGAGTAACGGCTGTTGGGCTTGTCGCTGGTGGCCAGCCATTCGTCTTCGGCGCCCCAGTAGATGTCTTCTTCCGGCGCCCAAATATCTGGGCGGCCACCACCGTAACCAAAGGTCTTGAAGCCCATGGACTCCAGCGCCACGTTACCAGCCAGGATGTACAGATCAGCCCAGGACAGCTTGTTGCCGTACTTTTTCTTGATCGGCCACAGCAGGCGGCGAGCCTTGTCCAGGTTACCGTTATCCGGCCAGCTGTTGAGCGGGGCAAAACGCTGGTTACCGGTGGAGGCGCCACCGCGACCGTCTGCAGTACGGTAGGTGCCGGCGGAGTGCCAGGCCATGCGGATCATCAGCGGACCGTAGTGGCCGTAGTCAGCCGGCCACCAGTCCTTGGAATCGGTCATCAGGGCAGTCAGGTCCTGCTTGACGGCAGCCAGGTCCAGCTTCTTGAATTCGGCAGCGTAATCAAGCTCGCCGGCCATAGGGTCGGAGGACGGATTATGCTGATGCAGGATGCTGAGATTCAGTTGGTTCGGCCACCAATCCTTGTTGGTTTGGCCACGGCCGTGCAGCTTGGTGACGGAACCATGCATCACCGGGCAGCCGCCTGTTTTCTTATCGCTCATGTGTGTATCTCCGCGTCAGGTAGGGTGTTACGGGACTACGCAGACCAGCCGAGCTTTCCGCTCTCGTACTGTCTGTCACCTGCCACTAAGTTAAGCACGGGATTCGATTGGCACAATTAACTTAAAGCAAAGAGCCTTATAGAGCATACCTATAACAAGGAGACAGGCGTAGCAGCAGCCGACGCCTGCTCCGCCTTGCGCCTTGGCGCTGCTCAGGTAGCATCGCCGCCTCAACATGTTGCAGGGAGCGCGGAAGATGATCAGAGCCGCTGGTCAGGACGATACGAAACAGCTTGCCGACATCTGGCTGGCCGCCTCAATCAAGGCGCATGACTTTGTCGAACCGGCCTTCTGGCAGGCACGGCTGGAGGACATGCGCACGCTCTA
>MDTG01215842.1_pt1 | contig 14276 bp, 12 predicted proteins | sample 811421 | NCBI WGS metagenome assembly MDTG01 (sample SAMN05326645, study PRJNA326480) | marine metagenome | isolation source: seawater | place: Pacific Ocean: South East | collected 2011
CGAAGATCTAGCTGGAAAGAGTCGTGTTTTAGACTTCGATGAACAAGAAAGCGCTCGTGGAATCACAATTAATGCTGCATCTGCATCTATGGTTCACTCCGTCGAAGGAACTGACTATCTAATCAACCTAATCGACACACCAGGTCACGTTGACTTTGGTGGTGACGTTACACGTGCTATGCGTGCAGTAGATGGATGTTTCATTCTGGCTTGTGCTGTTGAGGGCCCAATGCCTCAGACTGAAACTGTTGTAAGGCAAGCATTGAAGGAGAAAGTTAAGCCTGTCCTTTTCATCAACAAAGTTGACAGATTGATCAACGAACTTCAGGTCACTCCAGAAGACATGATGGCTAGATTCCAAGAAACAATAACAAAAGTAAACAAATTAATTAGGCAATTCGCACCTGAAGAATTCAAGAAATCTTGGCAGGTTGACGTCGGTACTGGAACCGTTGCTTTCGGCTCTGCATATCACAACTGGGGAATTACCGTTCCTTTCATGCAGAAAACAGGAATCAATTTCAAGGATATTTTTGAATACTGTAATAATGAACAACAAAGAGAATTATCCCGAAAAGCACCAGTTCACGAAGTACTGCTAGACATGGCGGTTACAAAACTACCAGGCCCTGTAGAGGCTCAACCTTACAGAATTCCCAACATATGGAATGGTGACCTAGACACAACAATCGGTAAGGCTATGGTAAACTGTGACCCAGATGCAGAATTAGCAATGATGATTACAAAAATTTGGATGGATCCTCACGCAGGAGAAGTTGCAGTAGGAAGATTGTACTCAGGTGCAATAAACCAAGGTGAATCCGTATACGCTATTGGTGCAGCGAAACCAGAAAGAGTACAACAAGTAAGTATGATGGTTGGAGGCGATAGAATAACTGTGCCAAAAGTTGTAGCAGGTAACATAGCTGCAATCACTGGAATTCGTTCTGCAGCGGCTGGTGTTACACTATCAAGAGACAAAGATTTCACTCCTTTCGAAGCAATTAGACATTATTCAGACCCGGTAGTAACAGTTGCTGTCGAGCCTAAAAGCATGAAAGACTTACCAAAGTTCATTGATGCACTCAGAGCATTGGCAAAATCTGATGCTTCACTGCAAGTAATGACAAACCAAGAAACTGGTGAAGCTCTACTAGCTGGGATGGGAGAATTGCATTTAGAAATCACAGTATACAGACTGGAAGAGGAGCAAAACATCAAGGTTAAAGTTAGCCCACCAATTGTTGTATACAGAGAATCTGTGGAAGGAAACAATCATGGAAGGTCATTCGAGGGTAAATCACCAAATCGCCACAACAGATTCATGATTGAATGTGAGCCACTTTCTGATGAAGTAGTCGCAGCATTGAGAGAAGGACATTTCGGAGATGGACCTGTAAGGTCTGGAGATGCGAAAGAAATTGGAAACAAATTCGGAGAATTTGGAATGGACAAAGATCAAATGAGAAAGATCTACGCAATCAACGGAACAAATGTTCTGGTTAACGACACAAAGGGTATTCAAAACCTTCACGAAACCAGAGAATTAATCATCGAAGCGTTCAATGAAGTTTGTAAGAAAGGTCCAATCGCTGATGAACCAGTTATGGGAATGATGGTAAGATTAGTCGATGCGAAATTGCACGAAGATGCAATTCACAGAGGTCCTGCACAAACAATTCCTGCAGTAAGAAATGGCATCAAGGGAGCAATGATGAGAGCAAGAACCGTTTTGATGGAGCCAATGCAAAGATCTCATGTTTCAGTTCCTAATGATTGGCTAGGGCAAGTAACAAGAGAAATTACCAACAGAAGAGGAATCATAGAAGACATGCCTTCAGAAGGTGAAGTAACCACTGTAATTGGAACATTACCGGTTGCTGAAACATTTGGTTTCTCCAATGACATCAGAGCTGCATCCCAAGGTAGAGCAGTATGGAATTCAGAAAACACCGGATTCGAAATGCTACCACCTCAATTGTTTGACAAGGTTGTTGGTGAAATCAGAACAAGAAAAGGTCTGAAGCCAGATCCAAATCCTGAATCATACTACTCTGACTGATGGGTGAATTTATTGGGTCACCTGCACGGGATTTTTGTTTCCCAAGGCGGGGTTCCAAAACTACCAATCACAGAGTGTATTATCGATAATCTCGGAATTGTTGCAGATAAACAACAAAATCCGAAATATCACGGAGGACCTGAAAGAGCAATTTGCATATTGGATCTAGATATTTTGTTAAAATTGCAAGAAGAAGGACATCCTATCTCGCCGGGTTCAACAGGTGAGAATTTACTAATCTCTGGATGCAACCTGTCTATTGGAGAAAAGATATCGGTAGGCGATGTTGAATTGGAAATAGTTTCTGCTGCATCACCATGTTACAAAATTGCTGACTCATTTATTGATGGAAATTTTAATCGTTTTTCAGATAAGTTGAATCCTGGAGATACTAGATGGTACTGCAGGGTTCTGAACGGGGGAGATATCAAAATATCCTCTGAAGTTGATAATCTGTAAGTTCTTTTAATGCTTTTATTGCCGGTGATTTTGGCAATCTATCTAAGCAATCGTGAGCCTTTCTATGATACATTTCAGCTTTGTTCCTTGCATATTCTATTGAACCTAAATTGTCCAGTGCCCTGTGTGCAAGTGCTACTTGGTCAGAAGTCACCGAATCGCCTTTTCCAAGAACAGATAACAAATCATCCTTGTATTGTGATGGTGGTTGCTGTAATGCGTGGATTACCATTAGTGTTCTTTTGCCTTGAGCGACATCACTTCCACTGGGCTTACCAAGAGTATCTGAGTCGGAAAGAACATCTATCAGATCATCCATTAATTGGAAACACAGCCCTAACGCAAGACCCCAATCATGCATACAGTGAATTGTATCTTCATCTGCACCAGCGAGATGAGCGCCTACTTCTGCACAAGTCAGGAACATAGCTGCAGTTTTACCATGAATCATCTCAATGTATTCTTCTTCGGAAACTGATTCTCTGGATTCAAATTCGATATCTAATTGCTGTCCTTCACTACATTTTCTAACCATGCGACCTATCCTTTTTACCAAGAAAGGTAGCAATTCTGGCTCTATTCCTTCAGCAACAGCCATTGCTTCAAACGCGATTGCAAGCATCGCATCTCCAGCATTTATTGCTGTAGGCAAATCATACTCGACGTGGACGGATGCTCTTCCTCTACGAATATCATCATCATCCATAATGTCGTCATGAACCAGAGTGAAGTTGTGAATTATCTCAATCGCCGCTCCTACATCAAGTAATCCAGAATGCGTGTCCCCAACGGCTTTGGCAACTAACCAAGGTAAAGTTGCTCGAAGTCGCTTTCCACCGCCTTCTACTAAGTGCATCATTGCTCCAGACAGGCGTTCTAAGTTAGTATGAGTCAATGCTCTTTCGATTCTATTTTCAACCAAATCTTTGACTTCTGCTATACTTGTTGTTAAATCTGCTCCTATTGCATTCGGAAGCATGTGAGAAACGTCACCCATGTCGTGAATCAAATCATCTGGAGTAACACACCCTGGCCTCCACCAATCATCTGTCATCAAACGAGCAGCGATACACCTAAACCAGGGGGCAATCACATTTTCAGGATCGTTAGCGATTAGCATTTCTTCTAATTCGGTCTGGCTGACCCATTTTACATCGCTAACTTCGTTGGGGTTTGGGTTCAAATTTACATCAGTGTGAATGACAAGACAATGGTCGATTTCTCTTTCAATCCAATCTTGGTCTTGCCTAGCCTGATACTTCATTTTAGTTACAAATTCGAATTTGTCGATAGAAACTTCTTCTGGACTGATTCCTAGTTCTTGTTCTAATTTTCTAATAGCAGCATTTTTTACTCCAATATTATTAGTTTCATCTTTTTCTGAATCACTGAAAAGTGGATGAGAACAGCAGCTATTAGCCCATACATTTGGAAAGGTTATTTTGTGACTAGCTCTTTTCTGAAGTAATAAACGGCCGCTTGAATCAAATAATAATACACTAAATGCTCTGTGATATTTACCAACACCGTTGTGGCTTTCGAATTTAGAAATTGGACCTATTACCCCATCTGATTCAGTAACCTCAATTACTGCTTCTGACATCAATAATTCCTGAGTAGAATCTGTTCCTTCCAAACTACTTTTTGAATCCTCATCAACATGAATTGTCGGAACATCGTGAATTGTGTATCCTTTCATGTTCCTCACTGTTGATACGGTCTCGCGTCAACTAAATCAACAGTTCCCCGATACTATCTTAGTTCCAATTGTCGTTTTTCCTTCAACAAGTTCCAATATCCGTTCAGGATGCATGCCATTGACCAGCCAGACATCTATGCCCTTTTCAGCAATCATTGAGGCTCTTGTTACTTTCAGGCCTATACCACCTGTTACATCAAACTCTGTGGCGTGCTCTCCTTCAAAATTCATATCTGGACTCCAAGTTTTGAATAAATCATTCTCTGTTGCTTCGGATGGCGGAACTTTTAGTAAACCATCAACACCACCCATTGCAAATATGACACAATCTACATCAGGGATTTCCGTTGCATATCGATACATCAAATCGTCACCAGATAATATTGCAAATTCTTTTTCATAATCGTCGACAACATCACCAAAGACAACTGTAATTCCATCTGAAAGTGGTAGATTTCCCTTGAAATTTGGCCCGTCTCCAGCAGCCCAATCTCTTGGAGGATATGTTGAATAATCTAACTCGTATCTTTGTATTGAATCTGTAACGTGTTTGTTTAACAAAAGCATGTCTTCTCGTACTTCACGTACTGAAATATCCTGATTTAATCCAGGCAATCTTCCTTCAGCCAATCTTGCTTTTTTGGCTTTCATGTGACCAAATGATCCTGCGCCATGCACTAGAATTATTTGTTTTTCAACTTTCGATAAGATATCAACTAAAGAATCTATGATGTGCAGATTTGGGGTACACATATTTTCCTTATTAGTAATTAAACCGCCACCAAATTTGATAACGACTTTCCCGCCCATGGTATTCCGAAGTACTACTAACTAATCTTTGCATTGGATTTACAACCTATGAATTAGACCCCAAACCATGTCAGACTCTCCATCAGTCGACCAGTTTATCCGTCACATGCAGGCTGAATTAGATTCATGCGAAACAATAGTTGACAAAAATGAAAGGGAAAAGAGACAATGGCAAATCGAATCTGCTCTGATGCATGCAATTGATTTCAAAAGAAGGTTTGTTGATTTATCAAAATTGGGTGAAGACCCACTAAAAATTGTAAAAGCGCTTGCAATGAATGATATTAACTCAACAGAATTAAAGCAAAATGAGATTGCTACAAATGGTTTCTGTCCAAGGTGCAATATGCCTATGGAAGCTGATTTGGATTTCTGTCCAAATTGCGGGGATTATCAAAATTGATTATTCTTCTTCCCACTGTGCAATTATATCTTGAATAGCAGGGTCATCCTCTTCAACGAGGTACAGGTATTCTGGAGGCATTTCTTCGCACAAGAAGACTGTCTTACCTGCTCTCCAAATTGTGTGTCCATCAGCAACTGCTCTAGTTGTATCAATCTCAATGATTGCTGGCCTGTTGATTCTTACGTGACCTGCTTCCATTGCTTTCCCGATTGTTTTCGAGAGATGAACGTGATTTCTATCTCCTGCGGATAAACCTAGTTCAAGATGTGTGCTTGACATATCTGGTTCACATGGCCAGTAAAGAGCATCTGGAATATCGTCAGTAGGTAAGTCTAGTTCTAGTTCAATTGAATGGCCATAAGTAGCCCTTATCATTTCACCTTCAACCTGGTAGCGCCCTTTCTCATCGGAGTCTGCAATTGCTTGGAAGTGCCAACTTCTTATCCAATGGTAATAATGTCTCTGTTTTTGGATTGCATCTGATAGTTCTCGGGTGTTAACCCATCCGTTCAAATCCATTTCAACACCGAATTTTTCTGGAGCGTGCCGTAAAACTAGAGCCAAGATTTTTCCGATACTGTTGGATTCCTTATCAGACATAATGAATTTCCCCTCTGCATTGCATTCAGGGCAATTCGAGCCTCTAAAATGTCCGTGTGTTCTGCATTGTCTCAACATGGTAACGACTCTGCGACATAGGACATGTTGTTGAACCTTATGCACCGAGAGTTAGTTGAACTGTGAACTACTGGCCTTAACATGGTCGAAGTTGCAATCATTGGTGCTGGTCAGACAAAATACGGCAACCATGAGCAAGGACTGAAGGGAATGTGGGCTGAATCTGCCTTGAATGCATTTGAATCAGTCGACCAAAATTTTGACCCTCGAATAATCGATGAGGCTTTCATTGGCTCTACCGCTTTCGGAGGTGGGCAATTAGGTAATACGGCCGCTTTAATGACAGAACATTCAGGAATGGACAATATTCCTGTGCGACGTGTTGAAAACGCATGTGCATCATCTGGTTTTGCGATGAGGGATGCTTGGCTGGCTATCAAAAGCGGACAAGCCGATATTGTAGTAGCAGGAGGTATTGAGAAGATGAATGATCTATCTCCTGAGAGGAAAAGGTTCTGGTTAGGCGTGAGTGGAGATACTGAATGGGAAAGGCTGGCAGGCCTTACATTCCCAGGTACTTATGCATTGATGGCACGCAGGCACTTTCACGAATATGGATCTAAACATGATGATTTGGTAAACATCTCAGTGAAAAATCATACACACGGATTCCTAAATGAATATGCACATCTTAGAAAACAGGTTGATTTTGATAAGGCAAAATCCGGTTTTATGGTTGCAGACCCATTAACACTGTATGATTGCTGCCCGACATCTGACGGTGCATCAACAGTAATTCTAGCAGCAGACCATATTGCTAAAAAATTCACAGACACACCTGTATGGGTTAAGGGTTCGGGTGCCGCAAGTGACTATCTTGCCCTTCATGACAGACCATCTATTACTGAATTGATAGCTACCAAAAAAGCCGCAGAAGTAGCATACAAATCCTCGTCTTTAACTGCTAAAAATATTGATTTAGCAGAAGTTCATGATTGTTTCACAATTGCCGAATTACTTGCAACAGAAGACCTTGGATTCGCAGATAAGGGAGATGGAGGAAATTTTGCCTCCCAAGAAAGAGGAATGAGGAATAACGGAGATGTTACAATAAATTCTAGTGGAGGTTTGAAATCTAAAGGGCATCCATTAGGGGCAACAGGAACTGGACAAGTCGTAGAGATATTCAAGCAATTACGAGGGGATGTTGAACAAGGCAGACAAGTGGATGATGCTGAAGTAGGATTAACTCACAATGTTGGAGGTTCAGGGGCAACTTGTGCAGTACACATATTTGGGAGGTCTCCTAATGACTAATAATTCCACCATTTTCGAAGGATATTTTATCCTACACAATGACAAAGGGATAATTGCAAAAAGTCGCTTCATTGATGGAGATATCCATGTATTTGGTCCAGACAGTGATTACACTACTTTGGCAGTCAGCGCTGTAAATAAACTCAACCTTACAAAAGATATAAGCGAATTTGCAATGGATGAAAACATTGATGCTGATGTTATGCAAGTATCTGGTTACTTAAGTAACCAAAAAGCAGAATGGAAAATAATATGCCATCCAAAATCAGCAGAATTATGCATAACAAAAGACAGTTATTGGGATTATCAATTTGATGGATTTACAATCGAAAGTGAATTCATTAAGTCAATCCAAGATGCTTGGATTGTAGAAGGCGTTTCCGTAAGCCAAGGAGCATATGTTTCCGATCAGACTTATACAATTTCTTCAGATGCTAGAATAAAAATGACGTCCCAAAAAATAGATGGAGAAATATTCTGGCCCCCAAGAGAATTTCCTCACAAGTCGTCTGAGATTTCCAGAACGCAACTAATCAAGTCAGGTGTTGTTGAATCATGGACAACCCTAGCTGCTGGCGGGGCGCCGTCGGAATTTTCAATTAGGGCGCCTATTTTGGGAGGAATTTCAACAGTATTTGTTAAATTAAATGAAGGACCTAAAGGAGTTTTCTTGGTTGTTGATGACAATGATGATGAAATATTAATTGGTGCTGGTGTAAAATTAGTTTTAAGAAAAATCTATGCCCAAAATAATGTTGTCAGATATGGATTGAAAGCAATAATCCAATGATTACAGGCATAGTGTTCAAAAGCCGGAACTTGTGTTCAGCGTCATGGCGGAGTGGGGATTCCGGAAAGGACGGCGCGAGGCTGCAGATAATCTATCTTACAACGAAGAAGGAGATTGTCCAAGGTGTGGTGGAGAAAAGCAACCATCGACTATTGCAGGATATTTATCGTGTATTAAATGTGGATATGAATGGAGAGACCCAAACCACGTTACAACAAAGCGAGGACCACCAGAAACCTACAGAAGAGATGCGGAACTGATTGAAGAATTCAAAAAAGAAATGGCGGGTGGTGAATTATCAAATGTCTTGGGTATTGACAAAGGACTTTCAAACGCTCAAGAAGCATCTCTCAAGCGATTAGAAGACAAATGGATGTCTGGTATGAGTGGCCACTTTAATGCGGCAGCGGAGGAAAGAAAACCCTTGATGATATCTTTTGATGATGATGACAATTTAGTGGATACAACTATTGGGAGCATTACAATTGTAGCTAACGGATTTGATGGAGGAGAAGAAATACGTTTGGAGTACCCTGGATTGGGAACAGAATTCTACGTCTTTGATGAGGCGACAGAAACTGGTTGGAGAAAAGGCCGAAGTGCGGAGGATACCGCTAGGTCAATCACAATGGTAATCAATAAATTTTCAAATTTAGTGTATGCTAACCAGAATGGTAATGTCATCTTGCTTGAACTTAGAGACCAAAACCTAAATCCAGATTCTCTTGTTATTTTTATCGATGACCCAGGAGGAACAGATATTGTCGCTGAGAAATCTGGAGTTTCAATGGATCCACGAGATATTACAATGATTGAGGATTATCGAAATGTTGTCCAAATTTGTCTAGCAGACGGAATAATTTCCCCTTCCGAAGATCAAATGCTCTGGGCTATGAGACAACAATTAGGAATTGATGATTTTGTTCACGTACAAATCGTTCAGCAAATATTTGGTAATAATGCGTTGAAAGAATGTACAAATTGTGGAGAAATGGCAGATCTGTATCCAGACTATGCTGCTTGGTATTGCAATAGTTGCGAATCTTGGTGCTAATAGCCTTTCTATAGAAAAAATGTGTTTATTGATTTATTGGTAACTTACGGTATTGTTCATAAGGTAATAGGAATTGGAGAAGATAGGTGAGTCAAATGGCAAAAGACGTACTTTACATTGGAATAGACCTTGGAACATTCAGATCTGTTATGGTTTCAAGTGACAATCACGAAGAAGAAGAATTGACAGTTATCGGAACTCCTAAGGATCCAATCGCAAAGAATTTCCTTAAGAGAGACGTTTTATTTGGAAATGATGCTTTGAAGAATAGATTAGCATTAAACCTGTTCAGACCATTAGAACTTGGTGTAATCAAAGATACTCCTGAAGACAGGGCATTCATTGCTCACTTCATCACTCACCTCATAGGTCTTTCAGATCCTGAAGATTATGACAGAGTAGTCGCAGTTATCGGAGCACCTGCTGAAGCAAGTCACGTTGACAAGACTTCTATCTTTGACGCTGCTGCTGGTTCTGTAAATGCGGCTATGATTATTTCAGAACCTTTCGCAGTTGCTTACGCACTTGATATGATTGAACACACACTCGTAATCGATATTGGAGCAGGAACAACAGATTTGTGTAGAGTATACGGCACTATTCCTGGACCTGGTGACCAAATGCACACAGGATATGCAGGAGACTATGTTGACAGACAGATAATCGCTGAAATTCAAAAGAAGTACAATGGTGCACAAATTACCAAGGACATGGCAAGAAGATGGAAGGAGCAATATTCCTTCGTATCAACATCCACACCTGAGGAGCCAATTATGGTAGATTTCTCAATCGAAGGAAAGGCTATGACCTTAGACATTACAGATTGCGTTCAAGCAGCTTGTGAATCAATAGTAGAACCAATTGTTGACAATGTCAAGGCTCTAATTGCAGGTTCAAACCCTGAATTCCACGATGAATTCAGAAGAAACATGGTTCTTGCTGGCGGAGGATCTGGAATTCGAGGACTCGGAGCACTTATTGAAAGAAGACTTTCTGATATGGGCGAAGTTAATGTTCACGTAGTGGACGACCCAGTAAGATTAGGAGCAATGGGCGGTCTAAGACTGGCAATGGAAGTTCCTGAAGACATGTGGAAGAATTTGACATTAGCATCTCGCTGATTATTCTTCTTCGAGTTCGTTAAGAACCAGAGGATTATCACATTCAGGACATCTATCACTAGGTGAAAGCAACATAGGGTTCACGGCTAGAACTGCCAAGCATGTGGGACATGCAGCTAAGATTTCATTTGCTGGCAATTCAAAGTTGTTGTTGTATATTGAATTTCCACTATAACCTAATTTGTACACTGGATGGAAATGTATTCTGATAAAACGTATTCCAGAAATAGTTGCCCATCCTATCAGGATTGTAATCAACCATGAACCTCCATCCCCAGAAATAAGCCAGTATACATGTAAGAATAGAATAATCGCAAACATCGTTGATACCAAAGCAATTAGCATTGGAGCAAACCAATATGCCCATTCTGATTTTGATTTGTAACTATTCCAAATAATGATTCCAAAAATGGTTGGAATGGCCGCAATTACAACACCTACGTACAATTGCACAAGGAAAAACAGTACAATTGTGTCTACTAAAAGCACTGTAGAAGTTCTTGAATGAAGAGCGTCTATTGGGCTAGCAGCGGTGGGCCTGGAACCTGCTAAAACCAAATCATCCGCATTTGCCATGCCCCACCCGAGGCACCAGATACAATTGAATCAACCGGCGAAGGCGTCTTGAATCAGTTACTTCTGGCGGTAGTATGCGTGACACAGATGTCGAGTTGAAAGGAGACTCGCTTCAAGGCAAGCGTATACTTTTAGGCGTTTCAGGAGGGATTGCCGCAGTAGATACAGTTAGAGTATCTAGAGAATTGAGAAGATACGGTGCGCAAGTTACTGTAATAATGACTCAATCTGCTCAGCGAATCATTACACCGTTAGCTGTCAGATGGGCTGCGCAAGGAGATGTTATCTCAGAATGGGATGGTGATTTATCTTCGTTGGAAAATTTTGATGCTGTATTGGTAACTCCGGCAACTAAAAATTTGGTTGCATCATTTGCAAATGGAATGATGAATGGACCACTATTAATGGCACTATCTGCAGCAAGGGGTAAAAATATTCCAATTATGTTGGTTCCCTCAATGCATAACGATTTGGCTGGAGACATACTCACTAAAGAAACAGAAAAGGAAGCAAAAAGGCAAGGTTGCGAGATATATTGGGGTCACAATGAAGAAGGTAAAATGAAAACTCCAAATCACGAGGATATCGTTGCAAAATTTTCTAACCTGATAAATGCTAATTCTACATCTGTTGTAATAACTTTAGGTGCTACAAGGAGTAATATCGATGATGTACGATTTATTCAAAATCGATCTTCTGGAAAGACTGGGATTTTAGTTGCTGATTATCTTTATAGAAAAGGGATGGATGTAACATGTGTCGTTGGTGCAACAGAGATTGATATTCCAAATTACATACCGTTAGTAATCAAGTGTGAAAATCCAGATGACATGTTAAAGGAACTAAAAGCCCTTGCAAAGGATAAAATCAATGTCTGGATACATGCAGCAGCAGTATTAGATTACGTTATCTCCGAACAAATTGAAGGTAAAATAGCATCGCTGCAAGGTGACTTAAACATTCCATTATCACAAGGTGCAAAGCATATTTTAGAACTAAAAGAATATTGTAAAGATTCTATCAGAATCGGATTCAAACTAGAAAGTGGAATAAAACAAAAGGATTTGATTCATAGAGCAGTTGCGCAAATAGAAAAATCAGGCATGACGGCTACAATCGCAAACAGGTTGGAAGATCTGAATGATATCTCTAAACCAAGAGCGTGGCTTGTTGACAAAACTGGGTCTCATTACAAAATACAAACAAACCTAGACCTTTGTGAAGCAATAATTTCTGTAATCGAAAATAATCGGTGATCACATGCGCCGATTTGCGATTGTTGGAACAAGGGCAATGTCGAAGGGGAAACTACCTCTCAACGATCTTGCAGGTGGAGCAGGAAGAATGGATGTTCTTATTCGGGCACTTATGTCGTCTGTATTAACTAGTCATGGAATGAGAAACGATGTTGAGTTTACTATGATATTGAAAGGTGGTCCAGGTCCAACTCGTAGAATTAAATTTATTTCGAACGAATTGAAAGGAATACATGCCGAACAGAGATCTATTGCTGGTAAAATCGCTAATGTTCTCAAGAATCCGACACCTCCTCGCGGCCATTTTATTGAGAGAGCACCGGGAATTTATGATGGCGGAGGTGGATTAGAAATGACTGTAAATGAATGGAAATGTCCAGTAATTCGCCTAGATGCTAACGCAGATTCTCTATTTGGAGACAAAATTCCAAATGATTACTCCATTGATGATATTGCGTTCATTCTTGGAGATGATAAAACCCTTGATACCGATCTTGGAATAGCAAAAAGTATCGGCGATTCATGGCTCCAAGGTAGCGCATGCATCTCAATAATTCATTTTCTACTTGACGAAGGCGTTTATTTTAATATCTAATTCTGAATAATACCAATTAAATCTGTAAACAAATTAGGTATTACATGCGAGGGCAGCATGCTGTTCGTATATTCCAAAAACGGACTGTTTTTGCAATTATACTATCGCTTTTTTTTCTTTTACCAGGATGTATAGGAAACGATACTGAAGAAGAAATCGATGTTATAGATGGCGGCCCAATTACGTTAGAGGTATGGCACACTTTTGCAGCGGAGAGTAAAGAAGAATTAGTGTTCACAAATTCTATTAAAGAATTCGAAAGTAACAATCCAAATATTGATGTTGAAATTACAATGGTACCATATGACAATGCAGAGCATTTGTTCATGGTTGCGGCTCAAGGAGGTCAGGCTCCTGATTTAATGCGTCTTTCTAGCGACCAACTTGGGGCAATTGGTGAAGTAAGAGTAGATGGATATACTCTATTAGAGGATTTGAGACCTCATTTGACACCAGTAGATAGATCACAATACGAAGAAAAGGCGTTACAAGCCATGCGATACGGGGATGCTCTATACGGAATACCTGCTAGCCAGGATTGTCTTTCGCTAATATTCAACAAAGCAATTTTTGACTCCCAAGGCCTCGATTATCCAAATGAAAACTGGACTGAAGAAGACCTTTTGTCTGCAGCTAAAGACCTAACATTTGGCGAGGTAAACGGACTCGCTTTGCCAATAAAAAGTCCATATTGGTGGTTCGGAATCCAAGGAGGATTTGGTGGTTCAATATTTGACGAGGACGGAAATCCTACACTCGATTCTGATGGTTCAAGTGAAGCAATGCGATGGATGTTAGACTTAGAACTGGAACACGGTGTGGTTGCAACTGGTACAAAATCTGAAGGTATGAAAAATCAGTTCATAGAATCAAAGGCAGCCATGATTTTTGATGGGCCATGGAATTGGGCAACTTACGAAGCAAGTAGATTAAACATTGGACAAACTACATTGCCATATGTGGATTCGACTGGAGAAAAAATGTCTCCATTGATCACATACAAGGGCTGGTCAGTAAGTAAGCAAAGTCTCCATAAAGTTGCAGCATCAGATTTGGCATTGTGGTTGACATCAAAAGATATTCAAAAGGAATTCGCACTAGAGACTTACACAATGCCAACACACACTGGCCTTTCTAATGATACTGAGGTTCTAAATGATGAAGTTATATCTGGATTCTTGGAGCAGACAAAGGTTGGCACTCCTGCACCAACAACCAGAGCAATGTCATTAGTTTACACACCTCTATTAACTGCATTTGAACAAGGATATAGTGGAATTGCGAGCACCTCGGAGGCTCTCTCAGGTGCTAATCAAGAACTTATTTCGCAAATTGAAAACTTGCAAAGAGCAGAACCTGTTGAGCAAAATAAGGGTTACAGAACAATTACCGTTGAAATTGAGACAACCAATTCTTCAAATTATTCTATTTATGTTGACAATGAAATACATACCGAAATAATTGTTTCAGACGTGCTTGGTCAAGAATCGAGAGGATATGACACCTGCACTAC
>MDTG01216834.1_pt1 | contig 14276 bp, 14 predicted proteins | sample 811421 | NCBI WGS metagenome assembly MDTG01 (sample SAMN05326645, study PRJNA326480) | marine metagenome | isolation source: seawater | place: Pacific Ocean: South East | collected 2011
ATCTCTTTATTTAGATATATATTAATTGTATAAGGTGTCTATTATTTAATAATACAATTATTAATTGTGTGGATTTATAATTTCAAATATGAGCTTTAAAATAATTTTCACTTGGTGGAATAAACAAACTTTTGGGACTTTATTAAAAACTCTGTTATTTGGAAAATATGTTGGCTCTGATGATCAAGGTAACAAATATTACCAAAGCAAAAAAAATGAACGCTGGGTTATTTACGATAATAATATTGAAGCAACTAAAATTACTTCTGATTGGTATCTATGGATGCACCACACTACTGATAAAATTCCAGATAATAAAGAAAGAAAATATATATGGCAAAAAAAACACTTAGAAAACCAAACTGGATCTATAAATAGATTTAAACCTGTGAAAATAAGTAAGAAAAATATAAAAAAAAAATATGAAACTTGGAAATAATATTTATCAAATCGTAATTTTAATTTTTTTCTTTTTTAATATATCCAATGCTGAAGATAAGATTACCACCACCCCTTTAATAAATATAGAGAAAATAAAACCAAGTTTTGAGGAACTAATAGATGAAAATGAAAGTATTTCATTAAATCAAAATTTAAAAGAAAAAAAAAAATGTAAAAAATTTAAAGCCATCTCAAGCAATTTTGATTGGACTAGATAAAATTACTGCAAAATCCTCCGAGTTAGTTGTAAATCTTGACGAAATTAAAAAGTTTGGGCCATTAGAAATAAAAATTCTTAAATGTGGTAAAGTTAAAGTAAATAATAAGATTGATAGCGTTGCATATATGCAAGTTAAAGATTCATCTATAAGTGAGAATGAGCAAGTATTTATTTTTAATGGTTGGACTTTTGCATCGGATCCAAGCTTAACCCCATTCGACCATGCAATATATAATATTCAACTTTTAAATTGTAACAACGCTTAATAAAATTTTTCTTTTCCTAACCAATTTGTATCAAAGTCAGAGTTTATAAATTTTTTGTGATTTAATATTTTTTTATGTAAGTCAATTGTAGTATCTATACCTTCTAATACAAATTCATCGAGCGACCTTAAGGTTCTTTGAATAGACTCGGTTCGATTCCTACCTTTACAAATAACCTTTGCGATTAAACTATCGTAATAAGGAGTAATTTTACAGCCTTGAAAAACTGAGCCATCAACTCTTGTTCGAAATCCTGAAGGTTGATGACAAACGCTAATAGTTCCGGGACTTGGTTGAAAATCTAAAGCAGGATTTTCAGCGTTAATTCTACACTCTATAGTATGACCTCTAGGATCTATATCATTTTGTTTTAAAGCAGTATCACCTGTAAAAGCTATCCAAAGCTGCTCTTTCACTATATCTATACCTGTTTGAACTTCAGTAACTGGGTGCTCAACTTGAACTCTTGTATTCATCTCTAAAAAATAAAATTTTCCGTTTTCATATATAAACTCGACTGTACCTGCTCCCTCATAATTAATTTGTTCAACCATTTTTACAGTTTTTTCTAGTAGATCTGCCCTTTGTTCATTAGTTAAAACTGGGCTTGGCGTTTCTTCAATTAACTTTTGGTGTCTTCGCTGTACTGAACAATCTCTTTCCCCCAAATGTACTGTCTTATTTTTTCCTGACATAATTTGAACTTCAATATGTCTTGGATGCTTAAAATATTTCTCAATATAAAGCTCATCATTGTTAAAAAATTTCTTTGCTTCAGATTTAGCTGTTAAAAATAAATTTTCTAAATTACTTTCTTCCTCAACAACTTTCATGCCTTTACCACCACCACCACCTGCCGCTTTAATTAAAACAGGATAGCCAATTTCTTTACAAATTGATTTTGCCTCTGAAAGAGACTTTACTCCGCCTTCTGAACCTTCAATTATGGGTAGACCATATTTTTTAGCGATACGTTTAGCTTCAATTTTATCACCCATCTTTGAAATTATTTCGGCACTTGGTCCAATAAATTTCACTCCGTGTTTATTAACAATTTCTGAAAATTTTGCATTTTCTGATAAAAATCCGTAACCTGGATGAATAGCTTCAGCACCAGTCAAATCTACTGCTGACATAATTGATGAAATATTTAAATAACTATTTTGAGGCTGATGAGAACCTATGCACACACTTTCGTCAGCCAATCTAACATGCATTGACTCAGCATCGACATTTGAATGAACTGCTACAGTTTTAATACCCCATTCTTTGCAAGCTCTTATAACTCTAACAGCTATTTCACCGCGATTAGCTATTAATACTTTTTTAAACATTTTTATAATTATCTTAAAAGAACTAAAGTTTGACCAAACTCGACAGGCTGTCCATCTTCAATTAAAATTTTTTTTACTTCCCCATCAGAAGTAGAAGGCACATGATTCATCGTTTTCATAGCTTCGACAATCATTACTGTTTGACCTTTTTTTATTTTATCACCAACTTCTATAAATTTTTTAGCTCCAGGCTCTGGAGCCAAGTAGGCGGTTCCAATTATTGGAGATTTAACTCTTACACCCTCACTGTCATCAGAAGATTTTAGCACTGATTTATTTGGGGAGACAATAGCGCTTGTTTTAACTTGTTCAATTCCTCTTGGTGCTTTTGAAACTTTGATTTTTGTTTGGCCTTCCTGATACTCTAATTCATTTAATTCGAATTCTTTTAAGTTATCTACAAGTTCTTTAATTAATTTTTTATCAATCTTCATTATTTTTCCAAAAATTTATTCATTGCTTGTAAAGACATTATATATCCATCAGCACCAAAACCACATATTACTGCTTTAGCAACTTTGCTAATGAGAGATTTGTGCCTAAAAGCCTCTCTATTATAAATATTACTGATATGCAATTCAATAATTGGAATTTTTAATATTTTTAAGGCGTCATGAATTGCTACTGATGTATGGGTATAACCTCCAGCGTTAACAATCAATCCGTCTTGATTGTTTCTTGCATTTTGAATTTTCTCAACTAATTCTCCTTCAATATTTGATTGAAATAGCGAAAGATTAATATTATTTTTGCTAGCATAGTTGTTACAATTTTCCTCGATATTTTTTAAAGTAAAATTTCCATATTGATTTTTTTCTCTTTCACCTAAAAGGTTGAGATTTGGACCATTAAGAATTATAATTTTATTCATAAATTTCTTGTTATTGAATAACTCAATTATGGCAAAAATACAATTAAATGGAAAAAAAGTAATAATTAAATCAAACTATTCAATATTTGATCTATTGAAGAAATATAAATTTATTAATAAGAAAGTTGCAATTGAACACAATGGACAAATTATTCCAAAGGCAAAATATAAAACAAGGAATTTAAAAAATAACGATAAGATAGAAATTGTTCATTTTATAGGTGGAGGATAAACTGAAAAAAGATGTTTTAAAAGTAGCTGGCAAATTTCTAAAATCAAGACTTATAGTAGGAACAGGAAAATATAAAAGTTTATCTGAAACTGCTAAAGCGATTAAAGCATCTAGTGCTGATATGGTAACAGTTGCAATCAGGAGAGTGAATATTCTTGATAAAAAAAAGCCAATGTTAAGTGATTATCTAAATCCAAAAAAAATAATATTTTTGCCAAATACTGCTGGATGTTTTAATTCTGAAGAAGCTCTTAGAACTTTAAGATTGGCTCGAGAAATTGGTGGTTGGAAACTTGTTAAGTTAGAAGTTTTAGGTGATAAAAAAACTCTTTATCCAAACATGATAGAAACCATCAAGTCTACCAAAGTACTTGTAAAGGAAGGATTTAAAGTGATGGTTTATTGTACGGATGATCCTCTGTTAGCAAAAAAATTGGAGGACAATGGTGCTTCAGCTATAATGCCGTTAGCTTCACCGATTGGCTCAGGGTTAGGATTACAAAATAAAGTCAATATTTCATTAATAATCAAACAATCTAAAGTACCCGTAATAGTTGATGCGGGGATCGGTACAGCATCTGATGCAACAATTGCTATGGAATTGGGTTGCGACGGTGTTTTAATTAATAGCGCTATAGCTAACGCGAAAAAACCAATTTTGATGGCTAAAGCATTTAAAGACGCAGTGATTTCTGGCAGAAACTCTTTTTTAGCTGGTAGAATGAGTAAAAATTACTTTGCTTCAGCAAGCTCGCCAACTAAGGGATTAATTTAACTTTTTTCTTCTAGTCCAAAGAGTTCTTACTTTCTTTTTAGTTTTATTTTTTCTAAGTTTATCTTTTTTTCTTCCATTTTCATTAATTTTTCCTTTTCTTAAACTTGATAAGTTACTTGTTTTTTTATTTATCTCAATTATTGAGTTAATGTTCTCAATTGAATTAATAATTTTCTTTGATTTATTTAATAATTCAATTTGGTACTCAGGAATAATAAATTTTTCATTAGAAAATATATTAACTTGAAATTTATATTTTTTTTGAAAATATTTTACTTCATCTAATAAATTTTTTTCAATAAAGACTTTTACTTTCTCTGGCACATAGCAATTAATGATTTTAACTTTATCAGTAAAAGCTAAATGCTGAACTTTTTTTAAAACTTTCTGTGAAAAAGATGAAAGTGATAATTGAGTTTCCCACTTAATTGACCCTTCACGTAATCGTTGTCGAGTCATTTCTAGTAGACCAAAATTACTTATTTTTCCAATTTGAATTCTTGCTCTATCTTTTCTTATACTTTCTCTCATTTTTTTTTCTACGTTTCTTTTGTTATAAAAATTCATCATATCAATAAAATCAATTACAATAAGACCAGATAAATCCCGTAATTTTATTTGGTGAGCTATTTCTTCAGCAGCCTCTAAATTCGTATTTAAAGCAGTTTTTTCAATGTTCATTTGTTTAGTAGATTGCCCAGAATTAATATCAATTGAAACTAATGCCTCTGTTGGATTTATAACTAAATAACCACCAGATTTAAGCTTAACAGTTGGTTCATAAATATTATTTAATTCTTTTTCTATATTAGCATCATGAAATAATGGTATTTTACCTCTATACTTTGTTATATTTTTAACATTCTTAGGCATAAGTTCTTTCATGAATTTTTTTGCTTTTTGATAAGCTTCATTTCCGTCAATAATTACTTTTTTTGTATCATTATCATAGGTATCTCGTAAGGTTCTTTTAATAATATCCCCTTCTTCATAAACGAGCGATGGAGCATTAGAATCTAAAGCTTTATCTGTAATTTCTTCCCAGGTTTTTAGTGTGTTTTGAAAATCTTTTTGAATTTCATTTTTTGTTTTATTTGCACCTGCAGTTCTCACTATCACACCCATACTTTTAGGTATTTCAATTTCATTAAGTATAGCCCTAATTTTTTGTCTATCAGAAGAATTAAAAATTTTTCTTGATATTCCGCCGCCTTTTGGAGTGTTAGGCATCAGAACAATATACTTTCCTGCTAAAGAAATAAAAGAAGTAAGAGCAGCTCCTTTTTGTCCTCTTTCCTCTTTGATTACTTGAATTAAAATTATCTGTCCTGGTTTGATAACCTCTTGTATTTTATATCTTTTTATACCGAAAGAGGATTTAATTTTTTCACGATATTCTTTTTTCTTATTTTCTTTTTCAACTAAATTTTCATTTTCTTCAGATTTTTCCTCTTTAATTGTTGTTTCTTTTTCAGATCGTAAGTTTTCTTGGCTAGTCTCAATCGTCTTATCTTTTAAATCTTCTCGTATTTTTTCTTCAGCTATTCTTATTTTTTCTTTATCTTCAGATGGCACCTGATAGTAATCTGACTGAATATCATTAAATGCCAAAAATCCGTGGCGGTCTCTTCCAAAATTAACAAAAGCTGCTTGTAAAGATGGTTCAACTCGGCTTATTGTTGCAAGATAAATATTATTTTTAAAATTTATATTATTTTTGTCTTCAAATTCATACTCTTCAATTGTATTATCTGATTTAAGAACAATACGAGTTTCATTTGGATGCGAAGCATCGATATATAAGTTTTTTTCCATGTTATGAGAATTCCTTTTGAATTTTTTAAATTTAATATTTTTACATTGGCCATAATGTTTATTTTATACAATTTTGTGTATAAATAAACGATTTTAATTATCGTATGCCTCAAGATAGTCAGAATTATTACTATAAATAATACTAATGTTGAACTTTCTTAATTTTTCAATCAAATTTGTAATTATTTTTTTAACACTTTTGGTGTTTTTTGTTTTTTCAACATTGTGGTATTTTTCGGTTGGTCTACCCGATTATAAAAAATTATCTAATTATCAACCGCCTATTTCAAGTAGAGTTTATTCAGAGGATAGTAAGTTAATTGCGGAGTATGCTTTGGAAAAAAGATTATTCGTACCTTTTGACTCAGTGCCTAAAAAAGTTATTAACGCATTTCTCTCCGCAGAGGATAAAAATTTTTTTAATCATCCTGGAATTGATGCCAAAGGTATATTGAGAGCAGTAATAAAAAATATAAAAAATATCACGCAAAACAAAAGATTAGAAGGCGCGTCAACTATAACTCAACAAGTTGCAAAAAATTTTTTACTTTCTAATGAAGTTTCTATGAAAAGAAAAATTAAAGAAGCAATTTTAGCTTTTAGAATTGAAAGAGCTTATACTAAAGAAAGAATTTTAGAACTTTATTTAAATCAAATTTACTTAGGTCAAGGTACCTATGGAATAGCAGCGGCAAGCTTAGAGTATTTTGATAAGTCAATAAAAGAACTTAATTATCCTGAAGCCGCCTTGCTAGCATCTTTACCAAAAGCTCCAAGTAAATATAATCCTTATAAATATCCTGAAATCGCAAAATTTAGAAGAAATTTAGTATTAGATAATTTAAAAGAAAATAAATTTATATCAAAAAAAGAGTTAAAAGAATTTAAAGACTCAATATTGAAACTCAAAAAAAGAAAGATTGAAATAGTTGATGAAGCTAATTCTTATACAGAAGAAGTTAGAAAAACTGTAAAAGATATTTATGGTTTTCAAAAACTTTACTCTCAAGGCTTAAGCATCAAAACTCCTCTTAAAATAGATTATCAAATTCAAGCATTAAAATCTCTTAGAAAAGGTATTGAGGAATATGATCGTAGACAGGGTTGGAGAGGTCCAATTACAAATAAATTTAAAAATCCAAATTGGAAAAAAATTGTTATGCTTAATAAACTTGATAAAACTTTAAATTGGTATTTGGCTGAAATTATTTCTATTGAAAATAATGTCATTAATTTTGAGCTAATTAGTGAAAAAAAAGAAAATTTTAAAGGAACTTTAATTTTAAAAAATTTAAAATGGTCAATTCCTAAAAAAAAATCAATTAAAGATATTCATAGAATTGGTGATATTATTTACGTCAAGAAAGAAATTAACTTCTGGTCGTTAAAACAGTATCCAAAAGTAAACGGAGGAATTGTAATATTAGATCCTTTTACGGGAGATGTGAAAGCTTTAGTAGGAGGATTTAATTTTAAAACAAGTGAATTTAACAGGGTAACTCAAGCAAACAGACAACCAGGATCGGCTTTTAAACCAATTGTTTATGCTGCCGCTTTGGAAAAAGGATTTGCACCAAATTCGATAATACTTGATGCACCTTTTGTGGAAAGTCAAGGTGTTGGTTTAAAAAATTGGAAACCAGAAAACTATGGAAAAAAATTTTATGGCCCCTCAACTTTTCGAAAGGGTATTGAATATTCGAGAAATTTAATGACAGTTAGAATTGCAAAAATTTTAGGTTTAGAAGAAATTTTAAATTTATCAAAAAAACTAAATATTTACGAAGAAATTCCTGAGTTATTATCAGTTTCATTAGGAGCTGCTGAAACAACTTTAATAAACTTAACATCTGCATACTCGCCATTTGTTAACGGTGGCTATAAAATTGAACCTAAATTAATATCCAGAATACAAGATAGAAGAGGTAAAACAATTTTTCAGAATAAAAGTAGCAATTGTATTGGTTGTGATAAATTTATTACTGATGATATCGAATTTCCCAAGATAGAAAACAAAAACGAAAAAGTAATAAGCGAGGAAACAGCTTATCAAATGACTTCTATATTACAGGGTGTTGTAAAAAGGGGAACCGCAAAAAAATTACGTTCTTTAAAAGTTCCCATAGCTGGGAAAACTGGAACAACTAATGATAATTATGATGCTTGGTTTATTGGTTTTTCGTCTAAGTTGGTAATTGGAGTTTATATTGGTTACGATAATCCAAAATCTTTAGGAAAATTTGAAACTGGCTCCAAAGCAGCTTTACCTATTTTTAAAGATTTTGTAGAAAATGCTCTTTACAAAGAGGATTTTGAGGAGTTCTTAATACCAGAAAATATATATTTGACTTCATTAAATTATGACACAGGGCTTAAATCTGCTGCAGGTGAGAAAAATGTAATTACTGAAGCATTAAAATTAGAAGATATTAACAATATTAATAATAATAACTTAATCTCAATTAATGGTCGTGATAAAATAATTAAATTTAGACAATTTTATTAATGGAAAATTTTGACACAGCATTATCTTTAGCAGAGAAATCTTTAAATAATATAAGGGGGTATCTTTGATAAAGAAAACGTTGAAAATAAAATTTTAGATCTTGAGAAAATTTCTTTAAAAGAAGATTTTTGGAAAGATAAAAACTTAGTTAAAAAAACTATTAAACAAAAAAATATTTTTGAAGAGATATTAAGTTCCTATAAAAAATCTTTCAAAGAATTAAATAATCTAAAAGACTTATATTTACTTGCATCACAAGAGAATGATGAAGAGACTATTCAAGACTGCAATAAAAAGATTGAACAAATTTTACAAATAATAAAAAAAAGCGAAATAAATTGTTTTCTATCTGGTGAAAACGACAACTATAATATTTATCTTGAAATTCATGCCGGTGCAGGAGGTACAGAAAGCCAAGATTGGGCGGATATGCTTAGACGAATGTATATGAAGTGGTTTGATAGAAAAAAATTTAAATATGAAATTATAAGTGAGCACAAAGGAGAAGAAGCTGGAATTAAATCATCTACTGTTAAAGTAAATGGGGATTATTTATACGGTTTAATGAGATCTGAGTCAGGAGTTCATAGATTAGTTCGTATTTCACCTTTTGATAGTGGAGCAAGAAGGCACACTAGTTTTGCAAGCGTATGGGTTTATCCAGCGGTGGAGGATGACATTAATATTAAGATTGATGAAAAAGATTTAAGGATTGATACTTATAGATCTAGCGGAGCCGGTGGACAACATGTTAATACGACCGACAGTGCAGTAAGAATAACACATATGCCTTCAAAAATTGTGGTGCAGTGTCAAAATGAGAGATCACAACATAAAAATAAAGATACTTGTTTTAAAATGTTGAAAGCGAGATTGTATGAACACGAAATGCAAAAAAAAGAGCAGGAAAATCAGAAAGAATTATCCAATAAAACAGACATAGGGTGGGGGCATCAAATTAGATCATACGTATTACAGCCTTATCAATTGGTAAAAGATTTAAGAAATAAAACAGAAAATACAAACCCTTCGAGTGTATTAGACGGAAACATAGATCAATTTATAGAGGAAGGGATTAAAAATAAAAAATGAAAAAAATAGTAGCTAATCTTATTTTATTTATAGTTACATTATTCATTATTTTAATTATAATTTTAACTACAATTGGCATTGAAACCAATAAGTTTAATAAATTAATTTCTGAAAAGATATCTCAAAGAAACAATATAAATTTAAAATTAGAAACTATTAAATTTAAAATTAATCCAAAAGAATTAAGTTTATTTCTAGAAACACAAAATCCTGAGATTATGTATAAGGATATATTAGTGCCAATCACCAATGTTAAAGTTTACATTGATTTTTTAACACTTTTTAAACCAGATTTAATAATAAAAAAAATTAGCCTCAGGTCTGAACAATTGGATATTATTCAAATTAGTAAACTGTCTAAACTTATTAAGCCATCCACTTTCAAAAGCTTATTAAATAATAAAATTAAAGAAGGTAAAATAATTTCTGAAATTGATATATTTTTAAACGACGATGGCTTAATAAACGATTTTATAGCTAAAGGCACTGTAAAAGACCTAAAGATTGAATTGTTAAATAATTTAAAGTTTACAGAAACAAATTTAAGTTTTTTTGCAGATAAAAATGATATTTTAATTAAAAATATTTTTGGTTTTTTTGAGGATATAAAGATTTCAGATGGTGATATAAAATTAAACTTAGAAAATGGAATTAAGTTAAGCTCAAATTTTAATTCAAAAATCGACTTTAGTGGGCAAGTAGCAGAAAAATATACTAAATTTTTAAAAAAATACGATGCAGTAAAAAGTTTGAAGACTTTAAAAGCTGATTTAAGCAATAATTTCTCTATTGAATTCGATGATACTTATAAAGTTAAAGACTATGATTATAGTGTTATTGGCAAACTTCAGAAAAGTAAGTTTGAATTATCAAACCCAATTAAAAATGATTTTGTAACTGAGGAGATAACAAATGTTTATTTTTCAGACTTAAAAATAAGCACGATTTTTAAACCTAAAAATATCAAAATTAATGGTGAAGGAAAATACTCTTTTGACAACTCAAATTTTTTAAATGTAAAATTAGAAAATAATATTAATAAAGAAGATTTTAATTTAAAATTAGATTTTGATTATAAAAAAAAAATAGAATTAGCTTTAATAAATTATAAAAAACCAGAAAGTTCAGTCGCAAAAATATTTTTGGTTTTAGAGAAAAGAAAAAATAACATTAATATTAATGAATTAAATTTTGAGGAAGGTAATAACTTAATCAAAATAAAAGGTTTCAATTTTAATAACAATAAGCTCTTATCTTTCAATAAGATAGAGGTGAAAACGGTAAATAATGATTTTAAAATTGAAAAAGGAAAAAAAATATTAATTAAAGGACGCAAATTTGACGGAACTAATTTAGCAAAAGTTTTTAGCAATATTAATAAAGAGAGTAGATTTCAAAAAATTAACAGTGATATTGAAATAGATTTTAAGAATATAAATGTTCCAATGTCTGAAAAATTACAAAATTTCAAATTAATAGGCGAAATTAAAAAGGGTCAATTTGTAAAAATATCTTCGAAAGGTGATTATGGGAACAATAATTTCCTTGATATATCAATGAAGAAAAATAAAAATAGTAATAAAAAATATTTAGAGATTTATTCGGATCTAACTAGACCTTTATTAAGTGAGTACAGTTTTTTTAAAGGTCTCTCTGGTGGAAAATTAATATTCAATTCATTAATTGACGGCCCAAAATCAAACTCAAAACTTAAAATTGAAAATTTCAAAGTAATAAATGCCCCTGGAGTAATTAAATTATTATCTTTAGCTGATTTAGGCGGTTTAGCAGATTTAGCTGAGGGTGAAGGATTATCTTTTGATGTATTAGAAATTGATATGGAAAAAAATGAAAAGTTCATCAAGCTGAATGAAATTCTCGCTTTAGGACCAAGTATGTCAGTTTTAATGGAAGGTTATCAAGATGAAAATGGTTTAACTAGTTTAAGAGGTACTTTAGTTCCTGCCAAAACTCTCAACAAATTGATTTCAAAAATTCCTATAATTGGAGATATTGTAATACCAAAAGAAATTGGTGAGGGTTTATTTGGTATAAGCTTTAAAATAAAGGGCCAGAAAGGCAATCTAAAAACAACAATAAATCCCATAAGAACATTAACTCCAAGATTTATACAAAAGATTATAGAGAGAAATAAAGAAACTAAATAATCTTAATTAAAAAGTGTTTTTTCTTTCCATATGAAAGTTTAAGAATGTTATTTTTAAAATCTTTTAGTCCTACGACTTTTTTTTCATCTTCAATAATAACACCGTCAATTTTAAATCCTTTATTGGCTATCACTCTTCGGGCTTCACTTTTAGAAGATAAAATTTTATTGTTTGAAATTAAATCTAAAATATTAATACCTTGTTTTACCTCATTAGATTTAACTGTTATTTCTGGCAAACCTGAACTCAGCCCTACACCTTCGAAAGTATCTTTAGCGGTTTTTTCTGCTTTTTTTGATGCTGTTTCGCCATGAAGTATTCTAGTAGCCTCATTAGCTAATAAAACTTTTAGATTGTTAATGTTTTTCTCTTTATCAATTATCTCTTTTAATTCTTTTTGCTTAATTTCAGTAAAAAAGTTTAAGAATCTTTTTACGTCTCGATCATCAGTATTTCTCCAGAATTGCCAGTAATCGTATGGAGAGAGCTTATCCTCGCTCAACCATATTGCACCTTTTTCAGTTTTACCCATTTTAGTTCCAGAGGCTAAAGTAATTAAAGGAGAAGTTAGACCGTAAGCTTCCTTTTGCAATTTTCTTCTAATTAGATCTACACCATTAACAATATTTCCCCACTGATCTGACCCACCAATCTGTAGAATACAATTGTTATTTTTAAATAGTTGATAAAAGTCAAATGCTTGTAGGATCATATAATTAAATTCCATATAGCTTAGAGATTGCTCTCTATCTAATCTTAATTTTACACTGTCAAAAGAAAGCATTTTATTTATTGTAAAATGACTTCCTGTATCTCTAAGAAATTGAATATAATTTAATTTTGTTAACCAATCAGCATTATCTACAAATACGGGGGAAGTATTTTTATTTGATGTATATAAAATTTTGTTAAAAACTTTTTTTATGCTTTTAATGTTATTCTTTATTTCACTCTGACCTAGTATTTTTCTTGTAGAATCTTTTCCTGATGGGTCTCCTATTAAAGTAGTACCTCCACCCAAAAGCACAATTGGTCGGTGACCATATTTTTGCATCAACTTTAAGATCATAATTTGTAATAAACTACCAACGTGTAAGCTACTGGCAGTGCAATCAAAACCTATGTAACCAGATATTGATTTTTTGTTACAAATTTCCCTTAGTTTATCTAAATCAGTACATTGATTGATAAAGCCTCTATCTTGCATTTCTTGTAAAAAATCATTTTTCATAGTGCTATTTAATTAAGCAACTATTATACAAAAATTGTTATAAATAAATAAAAATATGCAAAAAAGTCGGATCTCTTTAGGTTTAATGAGCGGTACCTCCGGGGATGGAGTAGACGCCTCCATCATTAGGACAAATGGAATAAATGATTATGAATTGATTAAAGATAAGTATTTTGAATATGACTTAAAAATTTATAAAGATATTCACAATTTAAAAGAAAAAATTCACAAAATTGAACACCTAGAAAAATACAAAAATGAAATTAATAATTTGGAGAGAAATATAACAATTTTTCATGCCGAAATAATCAAAAAATTAAATATAAGTGAGAATACACTAATAGGATTTCATGGACAAACTATTTATCATAATCCTGATGAAAAAATATCAAAGCAATTAGGAAATGGTAAACTATTAAATCAATTAATAAATAAAGATATAGTTTTTAATTTTAGAAGAAATGATATTTTAAATGACGGTCAAGGGGCTCCATTAACACCAGTGTTTCATCATTTAATTAGTTTAAAAAAAAGAATTCGATTACCAGTTTGTTTTCTGAATATAGGAGGTATAGCTAATATTACAATTATTAAAGATAGAGAAAATCTTTCTGAATTAATAAGTAAGGATATTGGACCTGGAAACTGTCTTATAGATAATTGGATAAGAAAAAATTCGAATAAAAAATTCGATCAAGACGGTAATCTCGCTTTAAGTGGAACAAAAAATGAAATAGTTTTTGAACAAGCTCAAGAATTATATACGAATAGAAACAATAAAAAAAAATTATCTCTTGACGTAAATGATTTTGATGTATCTTTTGTAAGAGGTTTAAGCCTCGCAGATGGTGTTTCAACTCTTACAGATTTTACTGCAAGTATTATTGCTGAAGAGTTATCTTTGTCTCTAAAGGAATTTACAGAAAATACTTTAGATGTATTAATTTGTGGGGGTGGAAGAAAAAATAAAATTTTACTTAAAAAGATTAAAGAAAATATATCTCCAAAAATTAATTTAAAATTTATTGATGATTATAAAATTAATGGTGATTTTATAGAATCTCAGGCTTTTGCATTTTTAGCAGTTAGATCATTTCAAGGATTACCGATTTCATATCCTAATACTACTGGTTGTAAAAGTCCTTGTACGGGTGGTGAATTAATTAAAAGTTAAATTAAAGCAGTTTTTTCTTTTAAATACTTTTCAATTTCTTTTGTTAATTCCTCTTCTTTATTTTTAAAAAAATGATTAGAATTTTTAACTTTTGAAAAAATTACCTCAACACCTTTTTGACTCTTGATTCTATCATCTAACTCTTTAATAC
>MDTG01333579.1_pt1 | contig 14276 bp, 12 predicted proteins | sample 811421 | NCBI WGS metagenome assembly MDTG01 (sample SAMN05326645, study PRJNA326480) | marine metagenome | isolation source: seawater | place: Pacific Ocean: South East | collected 2011
GTCATAGTAGCAAATCTTAAACCCAGAAAAATGAGGTTTGGGCTGTCAGAGGGAATGGTTCTAGCTGCCAGCAATGAAAAAGGGGACATCTTCCTAATCTCTCCTGAAAATGGCGCCAAGCCAGGGATGGAAGTTAAATAAAATTTCAAAATAAAAAGGATAAAATTAATACTACTTGTATTCAATATTAATATTTTCCGTCGGGAAGCTATCTGTTAACGACCTAAGCAAATCATCTTCTAAGTTTAACCTCCAGTCCTCACCTAATTGGAACTCTGCCTTAGCGGATCCATTATTATAAATTACTCTAATGGGCACCGATCCTTTGGCATAAGGTTGTATTACTTCTTTAAGCTTTTTACTACTGGAATCCCCATTAAGGTGCAAATTCAGCCGAACAGCAAAATGTGTTCTTGCTTGGGACAAACTGTATATCTCATCCGCTATCAATCGAACCCCTTGGCCAAACCTATCCCCAGGCCTTCGGTCACGTCTCACTCTAAAAATTACTAACGAATCTTCTTCAAGGGTGGCGTAATGTTTTTCAAAAAGCTCACTAAAAACCGGAAGCTCTAGTCTTGCTATTCCGTCATCTAAAACAACCAAAGCCATTCGGCCCCTTTGCGTATTTCGCCTCTTTACCGAACGAATAACTCCAGCGACAAGTTCCGTATCACCATATCTATTAACCTCACCAAGATTTCTTTTTACAAACTTTCTAACTTCATCTTTATACACATCAAACAAATGCCCCGAAAAATAGAATCCTAAAGCTTCTTTTTCTTGGCGCAACTTTTTCTCCGGTTCCCAAAAACTCGCCCCCACTAATTGTCTTCCAGAAAGCTCACCACTGGATGATGAGAACAAGTTTGCCTGTCCTTCAGATTTCTCCGTCTGTTCCGCAGCCTTGATTGCTAGTCCCACACTACTAAAAACCTGACTCCTATTATCATGAAGAGCATCAAATGCCCCAGCTCTCACCAAAGACTCTATACTTCCTCTATTGACTGTGCTTCTATCAATTCGCTCGCAAAAATCAAATAGGTCCCTAAAAGGTTCTTTTTTTCTAGACTCTACGATATTTTTGACTGCAGCCTCTCCAGTTCCTTTTACTGCCCCTAACCCAAACCGAATGCTTTTTTTATCAATTGGAAAAAAATGATAATCGGCTCTATTTATATCTGGAGCTTCTAGCTCGATACCGTTTTCTTTTAGGTCGGTGATAAGCTGTTCAACCCTGTCAGTATCATCCATACTCAACGACAAGTTCGCCGCCATAAAAGGGGCCAAAAAATGTGCCTTTAAGTAGGCTGTCTGATACGCCACTAATGCGTACGCCGCTGCATGGGACTTATTGAAACCGTAGCCGGCAAATTTTTCCATCAAATCAAAGATGTCATCTGCCTTCCTCTGCGACAGGCCATTCTTTGAAGCGCCGATTCGGAAGTTATCTCTCTGCTGTGCCATCTCTTCCGCCTTTTTATTTCCCATAGCGCGCCGCAGCAAATCAGCTCCTCCGAGCGAGTAACCACCGATAATCTGCGCCATTTGCATCACCTGTTCTTGATAAACCATTATTCCGTAGGTTTCCTCCAGAATAGACTCGACTCTACTATCAGGATAATTAAATCTCTGACCATGCTTACGGGCTATATAATCAGGAATAAGGCTCATAGGGCCCGGCCTATAAAGTGCTACCAAAGCGATAATATCCTCAAATCTATCGGGCTTAGCCTGCACCAGTAACTCTCTCATCCCACTAGATTCAAATTGAAATACTGCAACCGTACTTCCTTTGGAAAATATACTATAGGCAGCCCCATCATCCATAGGTATATTTTCCAAGTCTAGTTTGATACTTGGATCCAGAGCACGAATAAACTTCAAGGTCCAGTCTAGAATCGTCAGCGTTGTCAAACCCAAGAAATCAAACTTAACCAAACCTATTGCCTCAACATCATATTTGTCTAATTGGGAAATTATAGAGTCTGACCCTGGTGCCAAATACAAAGGACAATAGTCGGTTAATTTATTCGGGGCTATTAATACACCACCAGCATGCATTCCCACATTCCGCGGCAATCCCTCCAATTGTTCTGCCAGCCTTAGTAACTCTCTTGTTTCTTCATCACTTTTTTCCCTTTCTAACAATCGTGGTTCATCTACCCTAGCCTGCTTGAGAGTTACCAACTTGCCGGGCTGAAATGGTATTAACTTTGCCAACTCATCGGCCCTACCATAATTCCAATCCATTACCCTTGCAACATCACGAACCACAGCTTTTGCGGCCATCGTCCCAAAAGTTGCAATTTGAGAAACCGACCCGTCCCCATATTTTCCTCGGACATAGTCAATAACTCGATCTCTACCATTTTGGCAAAAGTCAATATCAAAATCCGGCATTGACACTCTTTCTGGATTTAAGAAACGCTCGAAAAGCAAATTGTATTTTAGAGGGTCCAGATCGGTTATTTCCAATGAGAACGCAACTAAAGAACCAGCACCCGAACCTCGACCCGGTCCTACGGGTATTCCATTTTTTTTTGCCCAATTAATGAAATCTGCAACAACCAAAAAATAACCTGGATAATCCATTTGGCCAATGATTTCAAGCTCATATTTCAACCTTTTACTGTAGGTATCGATTGTTCGAGGCATCCTCTCATCACTAGGATAAAGCCTGGCAAGCCTCCTCTTCAAGCCAACCTCAGCCGTCTTGCCAAGGTACTTCGACAAATCTTCCCCGTCTGGTGTTGGAAATATTGGTAATTTTGGAACACCCAGCTCGAAAGAGAAACTGCACCTTTTGGCAACCTGCACTGTATTCTCTAAAAGCTCTGGGAAATCTTGATATAGGCTAACCATCTCCGACTGGGACATCAAATACTGAGTATTATCAAAAATTTTTGGTCGCCTTGAATCGCCCAGTAAATGGCCTTCTGAAATACAGACTCTCGCTTCATGTGCGTTGAAGTCATCTCGCCGTAAAAATTGTACCGGGTGAGTGGCAAGAACAGGGATATTCAATTTGCTGCCAAGCTTCACTGTTGCTTGCACTATCTGCTCGGAACGCCCACCATCCCCTCGCTGGACCTCTAAGTAAAAACGATTGCCAAACAAATCCTTCCAACCTTTCGCAATCTCTTCGGATGCGACCATATTTCTTTTGGCCATGGCCACTCCCACCTCACCCCCCTCGGCACCAGACAATGCTATCACCCCATCGGTACCTGTTTCCAAAAACCAATCCTTTTTTATTTCAGGTCTTCCTTGGAATTGATTGGTAAGATAGGCCTGACTCAACCAATCACATAGTTTTAAATAGCCCGCCCTGTTTTGTACTAATAGTAAACCACGAAACGGTGACTGCCTGTCTTTGGGGTTTGTTACCCAAACGTCACATCCTATTATCGGCTTTATTCCATATTTCCTAGCTTCCTTGAAAAACTTAACCATGCCAAAAAGGTTACTTAAATCTGTAATGGCTATAGCTGGCATCTCATCTTCAGCTGCCGCCTTACATAAGTCCTTGATTCTAAGAATCCCATCTGAAATCGAATATTCTGTGTGCAACCTGAGGTGTATGTAACTTGGGTCAGACATAATGTATATTAGGGATACTTATCTCGTAATAAAAATTGAAACATGAAAAAAGCCAACTGGTATCTCGATTTTATCTCGCCTTACGCATACTTGCAGTCTGCCATAATTGAAAAAATTACGGGGAAAATATTTCTTTCTCCTAAACCAATACTGTTTGCTGGACTATTAAATCATTACGGCCACTTAGGCCCGGCCGAGATTCCATCAAAAAGGAAGTTCGTTATGCAACAAAGCCTTTGGCTAGCGAAAAAATATAATGTTCCAATCAAAATGCCTCCTTTTCACCCCTTCAATCCGTTACCTACCCTGAGACTAGCCCTAGCTATTGGTGAGAATGTTGAAAAAATTAATCAAATTTTTGAATTTATTTGGCGCGAAGGAAGAAATATAGAAGACGCCAAAGAGTTCGTTACCCTTGGAAAATTAATTGGAATTGATGACCCAATAGGGGTCATCCAGAACATTTCTTTAAAACAAAAATTAAAAGAACAAACAGATTTTGCTATTTCTGAAGGAGTCTTTGGCGTCCCCACAGTGGTAATTGATGAACTAATTTTCTGGGGACTAGACTCTACTGAATCTTTATTGAGCTATTTAGAAAACCCAGCCTCATTCAACGATAGCATAGTTAAGCCTGCCTCATCGTTGCCAGAGGGCACTGCTAAGCGCAAAAAGTGAAAATAATGAAGAAATCACGCAGTAAATTTATCCATATTCGAGGTCTTGAGTACCATATCCGGGAATGGGGCGACCCTAAGTCACCCTCTATCATATTCCTGCATGGATGGATGGACGTATCAGCCTCCTTTCAGTTTACAGTTGATTGCCTAGCCAGAGATTGGCATGTTTTTTCCCCGGACTGGAGAGGTTTTGGTTTGTCTGAATGGGCTAAGACTGATTATTTATTTCAGGATTATATTGGTGACCTCAGCGTAATCATCGACATACTATCCCCAAAAGAACCGGTGATTGTCATTGGCCATAGCATGGGAGGGAATGTTGCCTCCATCCTTGCTGGCGTTCGACCGGATCGATTTAGAAAACTTATACTAGCCGAAGGATTTGGACTTCGACCGACCGTACCCCAACAAGCCCCGGGGCGATATAAAAAATGGATAAGATGTATTAGCGCCCCAAAAAAACTAAAACCGTATAATACTTTAGATGAGGTGGCTTCCCGGATCATGGATAACACCCCCAACATGAAATTGGCAAATTCCAAGTTCCTGGCTTCTCATTGGGCAAAGGAAGGCAAGAATGGCAGAATAGAACTAAGGGCTGACCCAAAACATAAACATCCAAACCCTTATCTTTATCAACCTGAGGAAGCGATGGCATGTTGGAAGGAAATTACTGCGCCAGTTTTATGGATTCACAGTGACAGTAATTGGTTAAAGAATTTTATGAGTGATCAATACGAAAAGATCGAATCATACAGGAAAGCTTTCAAACTATTGTCCGAAGTAACAATAAATAAATCGAGCCATATGATGCACCTAGACCAACCTCTTTTGTTTGCTACTGCCTTAGAGGAATTTATTATTAAATAACAATAGACCTTTACACCATTTTGAAATTGACAACCAGAAAGACGAAAATAATATGACTTTAACCTCTCGAATAATTGTTGCAATGATCTCAGGGGTATCCTTGGGGATTATTCTAAATTTACTTAATTTGTCGTCAGCACCAAACTCTTTTGCTACGGTTTTATTAAATACATGGTTAGTTGGTGGCCTTCTTGATACTGTTGGAAAAATATTTGTTGCTAGTTTAAAAATGATGGTTGTTCCCCTGGTTTTTGTCTCGCTGGTATTGGGTGCCAGTGCCCTCGGCAAAAACGCAAGAATGGGAATAATGGCTGGTAAGGCAATAATAACCTATCTTTTAACCACTTGTATTGCCATAAGTATTGCTATTTTCTTGGCCAATCTAATCGATCCCGGTATAGGTATGGATCAAACTACTGATGTCGAATTTACTGGCAAAGACGCCCCTCCCCTCAAAGATGTTGTTACTCAAATGGTGCCCACTAACCCCGTTTTAGCTATGAGTGAAGGCAATATGTTACAAATCATAGTATTTTCAATATTAATGGGGATTGCCCTGAGCAGATTAGGGGAAAAAGGAGAGAGAACCCAAAAACTCTTAGAGAGCTTGAATGTGCTAATAATGAAAATGGTTTTCATACTAATGCAATTAGCCCCATTCGGGGTCTTCGCCTTACTTACTAAACTATTTTCGGAACTGGGATTTACAGCAATACTGGATCTTGCGGCTTATTTTATTACCGTACTAATTGCATTACTAATTCATGGAATAATTATTTATGGATCAATGATTACTATATTTGGAGGGTTGTCGCCAATCAACTTCTTTCGTAATGCTCGACCCGCTGCAATTTTTGCCTTCTCCACCGCAAGCAGTAATGCGACAATACCCGTCTCAATGGAAGTGGCTGAACAAAGACAGGGAGTAGCAAAAAGTATCAGTTCATTTGTAGTGCCTTTAGGAGCCACGATTAATATGGACGGCACTGCGATTATGCAGGGCGTTGCAACAGTTTTTATTGCCCAAGCATATGGGATAGATATTAGTTTGACTGGATATTTAACCGTAATAATAACCGCTACTCTTGCATCTATTGGCACTGCGGGGGTCCCGGGTGTAGGCTTAATAATGCTCTCCATGGTTTTACAGCAAGTTGGACTTCCTGTTGAAGGAATAGCCCCTATACTTGGGGTAGATCGTTTGTTGGATATGGTGCGCACCTCAATTAATGTTACTGGTGATTCTATGGTATCCACTCTAGTTGCTAAATCTGAAGGTCTACTGGATAAGAATGTTTTTAATAGTCGACAAGACTGATTAGGAAATTAAGGAAGACTCATTATCAATTTGTAGGGAAGAAAAACATCACTCCCCGCAAGAGGCTCAAAAAACCAATAAAGACAAAGGGGATTGTGTAACTTCCGGTAAACAAATAAATTATCCAAAATAAAATGGGCAATATCACTACCCCCGAATAGGTTACGGCCAAAGACCCCCCTGTTGCGGTACCAACCTTATCTGATTCCACTATGTTAGCCACTTCCGCTAAATACACACCGTTCCAACCTACTGCTGATGAGCCAAAAACGATCGCCAGCGAATAGATCGAAATTAATGACCATGATTCTGATATGGCGCTAGTTAGGAAAGCGGAGGCCGACATTAGCAAACCAAGTAATCCTAGCACCGTGCGGGGAGATAAAAATACATCTGATATAAAACCCCAAAATAACCGCCCTAATGCCCCCGCTACCATGGCAGCCGATAATGCTCCCCCCGCAGCAGTAATAGTAAAATTTGCGTTGTCAGTAAGCAACACCACCAAAAATGTTCCAAGACTCATTTGCATTCCGGAAAAAACACCCGATGATAACGCGAGCTCCTTTAATCGCCTTTCACCAAAAATCATTTTAAGGGGTTCTAAGAAACCTTCTCGAGTGGTAGAAACATTGTTTTGAAAGCCTATGAACTCTATTTTTCCTTGGAAACAGTTAATACAGCCGACCAACATAACTCCCAAAAAAGCAACTATAAGTCCAGCAATCTGCCATCCAAAATAAAGAATTAAACCGGGGACCACGGCGCCCGCAATCGCCCCTCCCAACGGAACACCGCTTTGCTTGACCGAGAAAATGAAACCTCTTAGATTTTTAGGAACTGTATTGGCCAATATTGCTGAAGACGCTGGCGTGATTGGTCCATATCCAAGACCTATAATAAGTGCCCCCAAAACAATAAATATTGGGCTAGCAAGTGCTACCAAGGTCATCCCTAATGATGTTAACAAAACGCATAACTGACTAACCCTAATTGCACCGATTTTTTGTAAGACTCGACCGGAAAGTAGCGTTGCTGGTGCCGATGTAAGATAAACCAATGATGTAATGATCCCGACTGCCGCCGCCTCTACACCAACATCAAACTGCGCCTTTGGCGCTAGCACTGGTGGCGTGAAAACAACCAGTGACGCTTGAATTTGGACTCCAAGCGTAACTGCCAAGGGAATAATATAAGCAGGCATCAACCTAAAATTTACTTAGAAACTATCTCGAAGGCTTGACTTAGATCCCAAAGAACATCATCTACAGATTCCAGGCCTATGGATAGTCTGATTAAATCTGATGAAATGCCAGCCACCTTCTGCTCATCTTCTGATAATTGTCGATGGGTAGTTGATGCGGGGTGAATAACAAGGCTTTTGGCATCCCCTACGTTGGCAAGGTGCGAGACAACCTGTAGTGCATTAATAAACTTCTCCCCTGCCAACACACCACCTTTTATCCCAAAAGTTAGAATTGAGCCACATCCGTTTGGAAGGTACTTTTTTGCTAGCCGATTATATTTATCCCCCTCGAGTCCAGGATACTTTACCCAAGACACCGAGCTATGATTTTGGAGAAATTGGGCTACTTTTTCGGCATTATGGACATGTCTCTCCATCCGCACCGGCAAAGTCTCTATTCCTTGCAAGAGAAGCCAAGCATTCATTGGCGATAAGGTTGGCCCCAGAGTTCTTAGTGTCTCCATGCGAGCTTTCATTGTGAACCCAAAATCACCAAAGGTTTCATAGAATCGGACCCCATGGTAACCCCTTGAAGGCTCGGTCATCATTGGAAATTTGCCATTATCCCAAGGGAAGCTTCCAGACTCAACCAGAACACCTCCCATAGTAGTTCCGTGACCTCCCAAAAATTTCGTGGCTGAGTGAACAACAATATCAGCACCATGGCTGATGGGTCTACACAAAAAAGGAGAAGCAAATGTATTATCAATAACTAATGGAACTTGAGCCTCGTGTGCCACCTTTGCTATCGCCTCTATATCGAGAACATTAACGCTGGGATTACCCATGGTTTCGGCATAGATGGCCTTTGTTTTATCTGTAACTACAGACTCAAAATTACCTGGATCATCAGGATCAACAAATATCGTGTTTATGCCAAACTGACGAAAGGTTACATCGAAAAGCGAGTAACTTCCACCATACAACGTACTCGCTGATACCAATTCATCTCCCTCTCGCAATAACGTAAGAAGAGCGCACATTATGGCCGCCTGTCCTGTACTAGTAGCAAGCCCGGCCCTTCCTCCCTCTAACGCTGCTATTCTCTCTTCAAAAACAGCGGTGGTAGGGTTGGACAATCTGGTATATACATTACCAAAGGTTTGAAGATTGAATAAGCTCGCTGCCTGTTCTGGAGAATCAAAAACATACGAGGTTGTCTGATATATTGGTGTCGCCCGAGACCCAGTTTGTTCATCAGGGATTTGACCAGCGTGCAGACAAAGAGTATCGAACCCATATTCTCTATCAGACATATTTATCCTCTCAAGTACCTATAAAGCCAATACAAAACGCTAATTAACCATCATCAATAGACTGCCAGTTAGGACGTTTAGCAGATATTACCTTCGTGTTCACCCCAACCCAGTTCAATCCGCCAAATAGCCTAGCATGTTCAATTTTTACACATCTATCTTGCACACATTCCAAACCAGCATCATTAATTTTTTTTTCTGCCTCTTCGTTATAAATACCTAACTGCATCCAAAAAACTTTGGCCCCGATATCAATAGCCATAGGAACCAGCGGCCCAATATCCTCGCTCTTTCTGAAGCAATTTACTATATCAATTTTTTTATCTATATCTAAAAGCGTTGGAAAACATTTTTCCCCAAGGATTTCATCATAGGCAGGGTTTACTGGAACTATATTATAACCATGCTCTTTCATATATTTTGCTGCGAAATAACTAGGACGATGCCACTTAGCTGATAGCCCCACAACCGCAATATTTTTATTGGTTTTAAGGATTTTTCTAAGGCTATTGATATCACTGTTATCTGCCACAATATTCCAATTTCAGATTATTAGCTACCACAATAATACCATCTTTGTTTATTGAGGGACCAAAGATTTCATTATCATCTCTCTGTCCTTCTTTGGCATTTTCGCCAATGTTTCAACTTTTTTAAAGAACGACTGGAAGCTTTTTTCATTTTTTAAAAGCTCAGTAAAGAATGGCACATGTTGCCCATATGTGCGGAGAGGAACAAATGTAGCATTATTAACTGTCCCAGAAGCAAACATATCAAACGTCTCCACCCCCATCCACTTCTTTTTCAAATAACCATACTCTTCATTTAGATTTAAAATTATTTTATTCTTTTCTTTCAATTTTTTACTATCATTTAGAGACGACAAATAAATATTTTTCAGTCGGTCTCGTGTTTTATTAAATAATCTTAGGAACTCTTTGTTTCTTGACCTCCCCTGCACCCATAGTTTTTTTTCTGCTGGCGACCCCTTGTCTTCAAGCCATCTGGTAACACCTTGTATTTCAACGCTAACAGCAAAAGACTCATTAAAGGCCGTGTCATCTTGGACATAAACAATCTGATGCGCCAGCTCGTGGAACATTAGACCAACCAACTGAATATCTGAGTAATGTATAAATGTACTGAGCACAGGGTCTGAAAACCAGCCCAGAGTTGAATAGGCTGGCACCCCAAGGATGAAGGTATCTCTGCCTAACAATCTATTTTGTTGTGCAAACTTTTGTGCCTGATCTTCTTTAAAATAACCCCTGTAATTAACACAACCTGCAAATGGGAAACACCATTCAATAGGATCTAGCGAAAGTTTTGGAGTCACAAACACATTCCACACCACATAATCTCTATCCAGGTCTGAGTAATTCAAAAAACTTTGAATTTGTCGAGCACCCAACTGCTCTACTGCAAAACTCCTAATAGTCTGAATTTTTTTTAATTGATCTTTTAACGATTGGTTGGTACCAGGATCTAGTAATAGGGATTTAATGGAATCAGCCCTACTCAGCACCCCAAATTGTCCAGAAATAGCCTGGGAATAATAATCTACAGATTGGCAACCTGTTAAGGTTAACAGAGAGCAAGCAAATAATATTCGAATTATAACCAAAACTTCAGCAGCAAGAATCCAACAAAAGTGGAACCCCACATGCAGAGATGCTTATGAGGTCCCAGGAAAACGAAACGATAAAATTACCTACCTCATGGTCGCTTCATATCACAAGTGTGCGGAACGATGTTCTCCTCCGCATTAACCTTTACATCTGTTTGCCAACCGTATTCAGTATCGTCAGCAGAATACTTTAATCCATCTGTCATGTTTTTTAACGTGGCTACGTATAAAGGAAGAACAAGTTGATGATCGTCCGGCCGCATCCATACCTCTCCCACTCCCCCATCAAATCTCATATCTTCGAGGGCATAGGCAATATCAGTAGGGTTAGCGGACCCTGCCTTTCTGATTGCCTCGGCAAATATATCGATAGCGTATTTTTGAGGTATAAAGCCCCAATCCTCTCCATAAATTTCTTTATAATTGAGATAGTATTTTTCCAATGGGTGTCCATCTATATTTGCATGCCACCCCATGACTGTTTTCACTCGGTTTACCCCGTAAGGTCCTATCGCTCTGGGTGTGCCAACCAAGTAGGCATAATTAGTATACACATCAACATCAAGACCAGCCTCTCCCACGGCCTTAGCAAAAAGAGCCAAATCTGAACCCCAATTACCAGTATATATTGCGTCAGCCCCAGACGCCTTAATCTTAGACACATAAGGCGCAAAATCTTTGATTTTTCCCAAAGGATGTAACTCATCACCCACTATTTCTATATCTGGACGTTTTTTAGGAAGCATTTCATTAGTTGAACTCTGGACCGAATGCCCATAAGAATAATCCTGATTAAAAAGATAAATCTTCTTGATATCATCCCGTTTAGCAATAGCAGTAGTAATGGCATCAGTCTTCATGTAAACGTGCGCATCAAAACGAAAGTGGTAGAAATGACATTTCTCATTAGTAAGCGGTGGGTCAATTGCAGCTAAATTAAGATAAAGAACCTCATCTCCTGGATTGCGATCATTATGCTTTTTTACTGCATCAGTTAATGAGTGTGCAACGTGAGAGCCTGCACCCTGACCCACAAAACGGATTCCCTGGCTAATAGCACTCTTTAAAGCCACCAAGCTCTCTTGAGGACTCGCCTTGTTATCAAAAACCACCATCTCAAGCTTAGCATCACCAAGAACACCCGCGTTATTTGCTTCGTCTATGGCCGACTGTATATGACCTCGAGTCAGAGACCCTTGTTGAGCAAAAGGCCCACTCATAGGATCGATAATTCCAATTCTTATGACATCAGGCGCATTGTTTTCGCCACAGCCAACTAAAAAAACCGTCGCGAATCCTATGAATATTCGTTTAAAGTTCCACATAAAAAATCCCCCAAAAAAACAAAAATATAAAAATCCTTATAGCATCGATTAAATAACGCCAATCATCGTAAAGCATTAACCATCACTGGTATACACCTTAACGGAATTCCCTAAAAAAGTCTCTAATCTCACGAGCCAAGGTTTCTGGTTGCTCCATAGCCGCAAAATGCCCCCCTTTTGATGCCACAGTCCATCGGTTCAGATTAGCAAACATGCCTTCCGCCACCGGCCTAGGTGGTCGCAAAATTTCCTTGGGAAATTCAACATATCCCGTTGGAACCCTAACAAATTCACCATCAGGAATAATCCACCCTTTTTGGTGATAACGAGCATAATAAGGCCAAAATGACGAACCTATAGAACCTGTAACCCAGTAGAGCATAATGTTAGTCAGTAATTTGTCTTTACCAAACAAGGAATCTAAATCACCATCACAATCGCTCCATGAAAAAAACTTTTCCACTAACCATGCCGCCAAACCGACTGGAGAATCATTTAACGCATACGAAAGTGTTTGGGGCTTTGTTCCTTGAATCCACTGGTATCCTGTTTCCTCTTTTAAAAATTCTTTTAATTGCACCTCATAATTGCGGACATCTTCACTAATATGGTTTTTCAACCAATCTGGGTCTCTTCTTACCGGAAGCAAATTAAGATGAATCCCGTGTACCAAAGTTGGATAGTGGAATCCAATAAGCGTTGTGACAAAAGCTCCCCAATCACCACCTTGCGCCACAAATTTTTCGTAACCCAGAATATCTCGCATCAAGACTACTAAAACATCTGCTATTTGTTTCGCTGAAAATCGATTCTGGTTAGGGGAGAAGGAAAAGTTATACCCAGGAAGTGAGGGGGCAATTACGGTGAAGGAATCCTTAGCGTCTCCCCCAAAAGACTCCGGGTCAGTTAACATAGGTAGAATCTCATAAAACTCGAAAACAGAACCTGGCCATCCATGAGACATTAGCAATGGCATAGGATTTTCTCCTTTGCCTTTTTCATGTATGAAATGGAGGTCAATCCCTGATATGTCAGCCTTGAATTGACTGGGTTGGTTCAATAACTCTTGCTGTTTATTCCAATTAAACTCTGTTTCCCAGTAATGAACCAACTCCTTTAACCATTTCTTTCTTGCCCCATACCGCCAATCATTACCTGGTATCTCATCTGGCCAACGAGTGTGCTTTAACCGACGCTGCAAATCACTCAAAACATCATCCGATATATCTATTTTGAAATGCCTTATTCCCCTGCTCACTCTATACCCTCTTAGACCTTAAAAATTAAATCGTCACATATTAGATTTTTGAACCACCCCGCAAGTCAGTATCATCTTTTTTTGGCTCTAACGACTCTAGAATTTCGGTTACCCTATCAGTAGCTGATTTTTTTTGAGCATCAGTAAGCTTCCCCGCTAATTCTTTTTTTTCCAACTTAGCCCATTTTAACTCAGCAACCTCTTGAACTAGGAATAGGCTCTCGGCAGCTGAAATCCAAGCATACGATTCCACAAAGTCTACGGCAACGCCGGTTCCCTCTTTAAAATACCTACTCATAGCCTTCATAGCAGCCGGATCTCCCAAAGTTGCAGCTTTTTTGAACCAGAGCATAGCTTGGGAAAAGTCCCTTTTAACACCCTGACCGTTTTCATGCAGCATACCAATGTTAAACATTGCCAATGGCTCACCTTGCTCAGCGGAACTTTGATACCATGTCATAGCTTGGACAAAGTCTTGATTTACTCCGTCACCTTTTTCATAACAATCTCCTACTGAATTCATAGCCCAAGCATCCCCCAAAAATGCCGCCTGATGCCACCAACTAAATGCTTGCTCCATGTCTGTTTTAACGCCATGACCATTTGCATACAAAAGGCCGATATTATTCATTGAAACGGTGTAACCATGCTTTGCAGCTTCCTTCCACCAACGCATTGCTTCTTCGAAACTTTGCTTTTCTTTGTATCCCTTCGCCCATAATAAACCTATGTTATTGATTGCCCTGATATCTCCCCGATGAAGCAATTCCGTCAAGTTTGAGGGTTCTAGCATTCCCACCCCCGGCACTAAATCTGTATATGTTTCTTCCTGCTCAACTGCTAATGCCGCTGAGGTCATCATTAATACGACAAAACCCAAAACCACTTTTTTCATTACTCATTCTCCTTGCTATTTCATACCTTTGTTGCACAAAATGAAGACTTATTAGTTTGTTAATCATTTATTCCTTTTATAAATGGCAACATAATCTCTAATAAATCTCTTGGGATTTCTTCTGGAATAAAATGACCACTAACTAAAGCCTGACCCCTTACATCGTTTGCCTTTTCTCGCCATGATTCTAAAACATCA
>MDTG01421542.1_pt1 | contig 14276 bp, 13 predicted proteins | sample 811421 | NCBI WGS metagenome assembly MDTG01 (sample SAMN05326645, study PRJNA326480) | marine metagenome | isolation source: seawater | place: Pacific Ocean: South East | collected 2011
AATTGTTTGGCTATCCATTTTATATTCTTTTCTCAAATACTTTTGACTACCAACTACACTTGAATATTGATCGTCTAAACCAATCCTAAGAAGTTTTGTATTTGCAAAATTGTTGTCTAACATAAACTCCCCGACTGCAGATCCAAGACCACCTATAATATTATGTTCTTCAACTGAAATAAAATAATTTGTTTTTGTTGCAGCTTCTAATATTATATCGCCATCTAGAGGTTTTATCGTATGCATACTGATAATACCCGCGCAAATATTTAGTTTCTTTAATTTAATTTTTGCTTTCTGTACTTCTTCAAGAATGCCTCCTGTAACAAAAATAATACAATCATTACTTTTATCTAGGACTCTTGCCTTACCAATGTTGAATTTAATTTCGCTAAAGTCATCTCCATAAGATTTATCCAGTCTTAAATAACTAGGCCCTTTTTCTTTTACAATTGCTCGGGTTGCATGGATAGCTTCAAAATTTCCGGAAGGCGAGACAACTTGCATACCTGGTAAACTTCTTAAAATTGATATATCCTCGGTTGCATGATGGCTCATACCAAGTGCTCCATAACTAAAACCAGCTCCAATACAAACAATATTTACATTAAGATCATGATAACAGATATCATTCCTGATTTGCTCCAGGCAACGAAGAGTAGGAAAATTAGCGATTGAGTATGTGAATACTACTCTTCCTTCAAATGCTAATCCTGCGGCAATACCGGACATATTTTGTTCAGCTACACCCACATTTATATAGTTGTCTGGAAAATTTTTTATATAGTTGTCTAAAACACCAAATCCAAGATCTCCAGTAAGGAGTATAATCTCTGGATGAATTATCGTTAACCTTTCTAATTCCTTAATAAAAGAGTCTCTCATGAAAATTATCCAGCTTTTAACTCTTTTAGAGCTTCTTCATATTCCTTACCTTGAGCCGTCCTATAATGCCAGAGTACAGATCCTTCCATAAAAGATACACCCTTTCCTTTAATCGTATTAGCAATTAAAACTGATGGCTTTTTTTCATCATTTTTACATAACATTAAATTATCATGTATTTGATTATGGTCATGTCCATCACACTCAAATACATTCCACCCAAAACTCTCCCATTTTTTATTGAAAGGTTCTAAAGACAAAGTATTTTCAGTGGTATCTAGACTTTGAATCTTATTGTAATCAACAACTACGATAAGGTTGTTTAACTTATGGTGATTTGCAAACATAATTGCTTCCCAATTTGATCCTTCATTACATTCCCCGTCAGAAAGAAGCACGAAAACTCTTGATCTATCGTTATTGGATAATTTTAATGCCTTCGCAATCCCTGCTCCTACAGATAACCCATGGCCTAAACTTCCAGTTGAAAATTCTACACCATTTATATTTTTATGGCTAACATGCCCACTAAGATCAGAGCCATTTTGATAATGTGTTTCTAGTTTTTTTTTCGGGAAAAAACCTTTTTCTGCCAAAGCTGCATAAACTCCTGCACCAGCATGACCTTTACTCAAGATAAATCTATCTCTGCTATGCATTTTTGGATCTTTATTATTTACTCTTAGAATTGAATTATATAGAACAGCGAGTATATCAGCGATGGAGAAAACTGATCCGATATGAGAGCTTTTACCTAAGCTAGTCATTTTAAGGGAATGCATACGAATGGCTTTAGCTAATCTTACAGAATTCATAAAAATCATTAATTGATTTTTGCAAATGCAATATATGGATCAAAAGTAAGTCTTTTAAGTTCTAATTTATTTTTAGCAAAAAACTCGAGCATTGCTTGAGTCTCACCAGGCCACAATGGGTTATCCAATTCATCAAAAGCTATTATTGCTCCTCTTGGCATTCTGGGTACGAAATAATCCAAAGCTATCTTTGTAGGTTTAAAGAGATCAAAATCTAAGAATAGTAGACTAACAACAACGTGTGGATTATCTTCCAGAAACTTTGGTATTGTTTTGATAGCATCACCTTTTTGTAAAAACACTTTTTGAATATGTCCCAAAAACCTAGTTGTATCATATATTTTAATTAATTTCTTTAATTCCTCATATGAGTTAGCACTCAGATCGCCTGCCTTAACATGGCTACTACTTTTAGAAATATCTTCATCTGCAATTTGTGGAAAACCTTCAAATGTATCAAATCCATATATTCTTCTTGTCAAATTATTTGGTTCGAGGACAGACGAAAATTTTGCCCAGGACATTAAGCCATATCCCTGATTGACACCGCATTCGATTATAGAACCTTTAACATTTATTATTTTTTTAAAAATTTCATACAAAGACAAAAATCTAGTAATATTTTGCTTTTTGATGTATTTCGGAAAGTTTTCTATATTTTTTTCCCAAGATTGTGAATTTGAATCGAAACATTCTCGATTTAAACTTGCTTCTTGCTCTTCAGCGCTTGTCCTTAAGCCTCCTTCGACAGATATTGATTTTTTATTCATTTTTAAAAATATTCTCTCCCTAACGGTAAAAAGATAAAATTTTGTCGCAAATAAAATTCACCTCGTCTTTTTTCAATAAATGATGCATAGGAAGAAGCATGAACTTTTTGCTTATTTCTTCTGAATGATTTAAACCACTATTAAGATTCAATTCCTTAAATTGATGCAACATAAATCCACCCCATTGCAGTATCGTTCCTATACCCTCTTTTTCAAGATGTAATCTCAAAGCTTCTCTATCGTCTGCTTCAATTTCATAATTCTGAAAAATATCAAAGTGCCTCGGATCCTCATTAGGGCCCGGAGGAAGCAATAAAGTATCAAGCCCCATCAACCTCTCTTGATAAATTAATGCCAAACTACGTCTTCTCTTTACGTACGAAGTATAGTTTTTTAATCTCCTTAATAGTATTGCAGCTTGAATATTATCTAATCTAGAATTATATCCAAACAGCTTAACTTTACCGTCTTTTTCATCTCTGCCATGATCGCGAAGCATTTTTACTTTAGATGCGATTTTATCATCGTCAGTTATAATTGCTCCTCCATCACCAAAACACCCAAGAGTTTTGGCAGGAAAGAAACTAAAAGTTCCCGTTAATCCAAAAGTGCCTGCAAATTTGTCATCAAATTTTGCACCCAGAGCCTGACAGGAATCTTCAATTATCAATAAATTATATTTTTTAGCTATGTTAACTATAGAATCCATCTGCGCAACTCGACCATTTAATTGGACTGGCATAATAGCTCTAGTTTTTGATGTAATCTTTACTTCCAATTTAGAAGAATCAATTAAATGATCAATGCCACAATCAACTAAAACTGGTTTAGCTCCAGAATGCTTGATTGCAGCTGCGCTAGCTACAAAAGTATGAGAAGGAACAAGCACTTCGTCATCATTCCCAATTTTAGCAGCAACTAAAGATATTAAAAGTGCCATTGTGCCATCAGCAACACCAATCGCGTGTTTAACATTCAGGTATTTGGCTAATTCAGTTTCAAATTTAAATAATTCATCTTGCATAATAAATGAACCATTAGAAAGGGTTTTATCCAATACTGAAAGAAATTCTTCTCTCTCACTTAGGTACAATTCAGGGTAATTAAAAAACGGTATTTTCATATTTATCGATATTTTATTTTAAAGTTGCACTGGCAAGAATGATCCTAAAATTTTTATTTGGGACTGGTTCAATTATACTTGTTGCCCCTGAAAGCACTTTAAAATTAATATTACTTAGTTTAGAAGGCATTTTAATTAATTCTCCAAACACGAATCTTTTAAAAAAAGTTTTACTTTTCATAGTTTTGGGCATTACACCAGTTTTAACAGCAATAAACTTAAGCAATCTGAAAACTTTGCTTTTAAAACTTAATTTGGCTATTGAATCGTAACCAAATAAGTTGATTCTAAAACCAATATTTTTTAAAAAAGATGCAAGTTCTTTTGCTCCATAATATTTAAAACTATAGGGACTAGGGTTAAAATCATATAGATCTGAATTAGCAGTGGAAATTAAAATAATTCCTTTCGGTCGAATCACCCTTTTAATTTCATTGAAAACTAAATCAATATTCTCGAAATAATAAATACATTCAAATAATAATATAACATCTAAAGAGTTATCCTTATAAGGTAAATTACTAGCATCCGATACAGTAAATTCTAATTTTTCATCTGAATATGTCTTTTTTGCAATTTTGATCATCTTTTTAGAAATATCACAAGCCTTCAAAGTTTTAGAATATGGTAAAATTAAACTAAGCCCTTGCCCTGTTCCGCAAGCTATTTCAAGGACATCTTTCCCTTTACAAAAATTTGAAGCCCAACTATATCGTACAACCATACTTTCTAGTTGATATCTAGAATCAATAGATTTACTGGTAGCTGTAACATTAATGAATCTATCCATTAGAGCAGGTAAAATTAAAAAACGGATGGAATTCATAGAAAAAAATACTATTTCTAATTATTAGGTAGGCAAGTACAAACAAATTTATTTTCTTTTTTTATGATCTTAATTAAAAGAGATCTACAATTTTAAATAGCATAAATAATATTTTTTAAATATTTGATAATAATCCATAAATAAATTTAGCAAAAATTAAATAATTAATCATTGTTTTTCTATTGATCGAGAATCAATTAGATAAAAAATTAAGTATATAAAAAAAGAAAATAAGTTTGTTACTAATAGTGAAAATGCCGCCCCTTTTAAACCATAATTGGGTATCAAAAATACACCGATCATAAAATTTATAAACAGTGCGATGCCATTGATATATGGTTGAATATTATGTTTTCTCATAATTAATAGCGCTGAAGAGATAAGTGATTTTGTATACTGTGCACCACTAGCCAACATTAAGATTACCAATACACTTTTTTGAGAAGAATAATCTTTAGTAAATAGGCTTGCCAAAATAACATTCCCAAAAACATAAGTAATTATAAAAAAAAACAAGGCTAAAATGATACCATAAAGCAAAAATATTTTTATCCTCTTATGGAAGAGTATCATGTTTTTATAAAAAAGTTTAGATAATTTAGCTATCAAAACTTGCTTGATAGCAGAGATAAAATTATTTGTAGCAGAATAAATATAACTTATTGGAACAAATACACCTAATAAAGCAGTTGATAAATATTGCGCTATAAGTAGTTTTGGAATACTTGAATTAATAGAATTCAACGTGTCAGCCATTCCAAGACTAATACCTATCTTATTGATATTTATGTATGTTTTTTTAAATTTTTTAAATTTAAAAAAATTGTGCCTGTATCCCGTTTTTTTATAACATTGATTACTATCCCAATACTTTAATATAAAAATGACTGGTAGATGCATAGATAACAAAACAAAAATGAAGTTAGATTGATAATTAGTAGATAAAACCATAAATGAAAGAATGAGTAATATTTTTAATATAAGAGACTTGGTAATTATGTCTTGCCTTTCATGTTTTTCTAAAATGGAATAATAAATATCACTAAATCCCTCAATTACCTTAAAAAGTGTCATAATCACGATAATTGCAGTTAACTTATACGAAAATGACATAATTAGTAAAATAAATAAAATAATAAAGAAAGCTAGTACGCTATTTAGAGCTCGAACATTAAAATAATTATTATACGAATATTGATTCCTTATATCAGTAACCAGCAGTGCTCTCAAATTAATATCAAATAATTTAAATATTGGGCTCGTAATTGCTAATGCAATACCATAATACCCAATTTCAATCGATGAAAACTTTTTTGTAAAGTAAATTATTACAATTGCCTGAAATATTATATATAGAGCTCTTCCTGAAGTTGCCCATAAAAAACTATTTGCTAACTTCAATTAAAATAGCCTTTACCGAGATTGAAAAAATTTCCATGGTTACAATTAATAATTGTTACGCCTTATAGCTTTGATAATTATTAATTATGGGCTGAAAGAGCAATTTTTATTTTCGATACAAGAGTATCTATATTCGGCTTAGTATTACTGTGATCATTAGGTAAATGAATTGTTATTTGATTAATGGAAGGGTTGCTAAACACTCTTTGGAATGTTATAAAAGCATTATCAATAAAATTTTCTACATGATTTGAAACTCTCCTATGACCGCGAGTTTTCATGCGAGCAATAAGAGTCTCTTTTCTAGCTGTAATATTTATAATAATATCTGGCAAAATAATTTTATTAATATATAAATTAAGAAAATCCTTATCTGGTGAAAATCCTTCATGTACAAAAATGTTATGTACAGAGTGAATTGTACCCTCATCTAAAATAACACAGTTTAGTTTTCTCCACTTAAGATATTTAAAAGCTGATATCTTTTTTATAAAATTCCGAAATAAATTTAGACCTTCAAAAATATTTTTTGAATTCTTAAGAGAATACCTAAAGATAGAAACGCAATAACTTATATTAGAGGCCAAATAAAAAAGAAACCAAGGAAATGAAAAAAAACTCATCATAAGGTTACCACCGTTTTCAATATATTTAACGTCATATTCTTGATTCTTGAGCTCTGCAACAACCGATTTTGCTAAAGTAGATTTTCCTGCGCAGCTAATACCAGTAAATTCTATAACCATAATTCAAAATTGAATTTCAAATTTTACTTGTAAAGTCATTTTATGTTTTTTCCAATGTAAAGATAAAATAATCCGTACCATATTTACGATGTTCAACGCGTTCTGAACTAATAACAGTAAGATTTAGCCTACGGAACATATTAAGTACGTCGGTTTTCTTGTGAATAATGAGTGCTTTGTTTGAAATTAATTTTTTTATTGATGCTGCAGGACGGAGCATGAAGTGAAAAAAACCATAAGGCGTTAACAGGTTTAGCTCGTCAATTGGTGTAAAATACCTTATGCTAATTATTATATATCGTCTAGATACTCTCTTAAGCTCCGCAAGGGCTTTTGTTGCATTTTCAATACTAACCCAATTGAAAAAACATATGCTTAAAGCAATATCAAAACTATTATCTTCTGATTCAATATTGAGAATATTACCTTTTTTAAGAGGCATTGTAAAGTTCAAAGATTTAGCTTTTTCAATTGCAATATTTAGCATGTCAGTCGAAACATCTAACCCTACAGGTGAAAAATTTAATTGTTTATATAATTCAATGAATCTTCCTGTCCCTACTGGTACGTCAATAATCTTGCTGTGATTAGGCATCTTTTCTAAAAGATGTTTGACTAATGTCTGCTCAGCAGTGAACTTTTTTGATTTTATTCTCTCCTTATCATAATGCAAGGCTACATTCCCCAAATACTCTTTTTCTAAACTATTAATATCCAATATCAACTCCCATTATTTCTAATTCAATTTATATAATTCTTCATAGATTTTTTTCACAATAATTTTGCTATCAAATTCTTTCATTGCTTTTTCTCGCGAGACTTTTCCAAATCGTGAACTAAGCTTAGGACTTTGAAGTAAAATTTTAATCTTTTCTGTAAGTTGTCTTGAATTTTTTGGAGCAATTAAAAAACCATTACGGTCTTCATCAATTACTTCTTTACAACCAACATTATTAGTAGTTACTATAGGTTTTCCTAAAGATAGAGCTTCCAATAAAAACCTGGGAACTCCCTCTCTGTAATAAGAAGGAAGAGTTACAACATCAGACAACTGAATAAAGTACTTGATGTCGGTTCTAAATTCATTAATCACTTTTAAATTCGTTGATGAATTATTTTTTATGTAATCATCTGGAACACTATCCGGGCTGTTATCTTTAGGACTAATTAAAATAAATAAGCAATTTGTACTACTTTTACTAAAAAGCTTCGCTGCTTCAATAAACTCTTTAACCCCCTTACTCCAAATCATTCTTGCGGCTACCATTAAAACTATTTTTTGATTGTTTTTTATTCCAAATTCAGTTTTAAGCGCATTTACTTTCTTGATACTTATCTTTTTTGAATCATACTCATCAATGTTAATTCCCCCACTTTTGATACACAAGCACTTATTCCGTTGAATTAAACCCTCGTTGATAAAAAGCTCCAGATCATCTGGATTTTGGAACCAAACCATATCTGACATTCTTAAACCAAATTTATAAAGCATTTTTATAGGTTTTTTGACAATTGTTGAAAATGAATTTTCATCTTTATTGAATAAGAAACCGGCTCCAGACACTAAGCAAACAGATCTCTTGATTCTTGTCAAACGTGCTGTAATAGATCCGTAAATATTTGGCTTTATTGTCATGTTATGAACTATATCAAATTTATTTTTTTTAAATATCCTGTATAAAGCTAATAAAAGCTTTAAGTCATATATGGGAGAAAAAAACCGTGTGAATTTTATTGTAATAATATTCACTCCAAGCTCATGAAGCTTTTGTTCATATTTCCTATCTGGAGGGAAAATTACAGTAACCAGACAACCTTTCTTTAATAAATCTTTAATCAGATCTTTACGAAAATGATACATGGAAAATGCATCGTTGTAAAATAATGCTATTTTTTTCATTATAAGAACTTTATAGTTTTAACATCTTTCTAAAAATAGTTATCAAAATATTTTATATTTAATTATTTTTTAAAAGTTTGTCATAGTTTTTTAACATTTTATCCAGATTGAAATTATCTTCAACATGGTTGAAACTTTTTTCTAATCTCTCAATAATTTCTTTTCTTGAGCTATTCATTAACATAGAAACTTTATTATTAATGTTTTGAATATTTTCACAATCAACTAATGAAATGAATTCACAATTATGAGCAATTTCTTGATGCGGAGGTATATTTGATAGAAGTACTGAACACCTACATAATATTGCCTCGAGAGGAGTAATCGGAAGTCCCTCTCTTAAAGATAACGAAATAAACAAGTCTGAGTTTGCTAAATTCTGATAAACTACTTCCCTTGAAACTTCTCCCAAAAAAGTAACTCTATCACTTAAGCCTAAATAACGGACTTTTTCTTCTAATTCATTTTTTAAACTTCCATCTCCAATAATAGTTGCTACTGTATTATCAATGCTATTAACAACATCAATTACTAGTTCCACATTTTTAATTTTAATTAATCTACCAGTATATATTATTTTAAAAATATTTTTTTGGAATTTTTTCTTAAAACCCATTAGATTATTTTTTATTCGTTTAACACTAACTCCATTCTGAATGACAACACCTTTACCTCCAATAAAGTTCAACCATAATTTTGGAAAACTTTCTTTACTGGCATGACTACAAAAAACAATTTTATCGAACGCCAGCGAACTAATGAAAAGCATCAATTTATGGATAATCCTGAGATTGGTGTAGCTACAATGAACTGTGATTATTGCAAAAGGAATATGACTATTAGAGATGAAAAACTTTGATAAAAAATAAAAAAAAGCTGTATGTGTAGTATGCGAATGTAAGAAGTGATATTTATTTTGTTTTAACAATTTTCCAATTTTACTAATATATGTAATAACACTATTTTTCGCGGCATATATTTTTATTCGGCTATTCGATTCAACTTCTGACTCATTAAAGGTTAAGATGGTGATATCTTCATCTTCAATTTTTGGTATTGTAAACTGATTAAAGGGTGCACTTGTTACTCGATTTGAATTAACAAGCCTTAAAACTTTTCGCTTTTTTAATATTTTCTTCAAAGATGTAACTAATGATTATCTATAAAAATTGTATTTGATTATATTGTCTTTAATTTTTTTACAATAGATATTTGAACTAGTAAAAAAGATAGAATTACATAAACAATTATGTATGCAAAAGATGCTATTGACAGTCCGATGAACCCAAAAAATAAAGTTAAATATGGTATCGCTAGTTGTAGACCTACAAAAATATCGACAAGGATCTTTTTTGCAGAGCGATTAATTTTATTTTCTTCTGTTTCTTTTGAAACAAAATTCCAAGTAATATGTTTAAAATGACTCCTACAGTATAATCGAGATTGTTTAGAAAGAATATCCAAAAATGATAGAAAAACTGATATTAAAAGCCCCCAGTTTTCAAAACTAGAGTTAAATATGTATTGCTCTTGGGCGATCTTTCCAATTGAAATATAAAGACAGGTCCAATAAATGTTTCCAACGATCGAATCTAAGTATTGACCTAAGGAATTATTTGTTTTTAAAAATCTAGCAATATTTCCATCAACATAGTCAAGAATATGATAAATCACTGAAAATAGAAATATATAAAAATATGCTTCGCTTGCACAGTAAAAAGCAGAGAAAAGAATTATAAAAGGAAAAAAAAAGGAAATAAATGTTACTGTGTTAGCCTTAATTGAGAGTAAAATAAAGAAGGGAGTAATATAAAAAGAAATCTTCCTGTACAATAAATATCCATAATAGTTATTACTCAGTTCTTTTTTTTCCTTATCTCCTTTGTAAGAGTCTTCTATGTGAAATAGCAATTTTTTGTAATTATCAAACATAATTTATAAGAGTAAAAGTACTAATTTTAAAAATATTTGTTATTACTCATAACAATAATTCTTTTTGAAGATTTTGTAACAAATTTAAAACAATACATTAAAGAGCTTAATATAAAACAAATCCCTCCAAAAACTATCATATGAGATTTTATAAGAGTTGCAAAATCAGCCCTAAATAATTTCATAAAAATGAATAACCCGATTACAAATATTATATCTTTTTTTCTAGAGTCTAATATTTTTGCAATACCACCCCAAAAGCAGCCAATAATTATCGGACCCATTCTTCCAAAATTGATTAAAGATTCAGCAATTATTGAAAAACCCATTGCATTACCTCTTGCTGCTATATCAGGAAAATTGTTTAATACGAAGTTCTCTGCCATGGTGGTTACGCCAAAGTCAAATAAAAATCTAGGTATAGCAAGCATTATTGGAGTCAAAACATATGAAACTCCCATTAATAATTGATTTGGAGGGTTCGTAATCGTAAATGCTAAAATATTGGTGGCTGAAATAAACTCTGCTGAAGAGATACCTCCTTTTGGGGTATAATAAAAAAAATCCATTTTTTCCCCAAAAAAAATAAATTGAATTATCTCAAAATAAATAACTTTCCAATAAAGTAAAAAAAAGATTGCAACAGGCGCAATAATCATAATCTGTTTAAACGAAAATCTTAAATCATTTATCGACATAAAAATAAGAAATATTATAACCACATTTGATCGATCACCAGTCATAAGAGACAAAAAAATTATTGATAAAAAAATTAGGTTATTTAGCAGTCTACGTTTATTACCTAAAATGTATATAATACTAATGGATTGAGCGAGAGTTGGTAGCATTGTTATTGAGAATACACTTAAGTCTGATCTCGCCAACAAGGATTTTTGCGCCTTAGAATAGATAGAGGTACTATCTAGATATATTACTGTTATAAATAAATTTATAAAAATAATTATAACCCAACCATATGAATTAAAATCATCTAATACTTTGCGCCCCCTATCCCTATTATTTGGATAATTAAAAGATGTATATCCAACATAAAAAGCAATTGCTAAAAGAATGTAATAAATTAACATCTCGAGTATTACTACACTATTATTGTAATTATTGAAATTTAAAAAAAGTGGTTTGGTAGGTATTTTTAAACCTAAAGACAAATCTAAAGGCAATGAAAAAGTATAAAAAAACCATATAAAATAAAATATATTAAATAACTTATCGAACCTCAAGCCGTTTTTAATGAGATGAAAGATAAAAAATAGAGTGGTTAAAACAGTTATGAATTGAATAAAAAAAATTATCATGATTATTTAACAAAATCAGTTTCTATTTTCTTTAAGAAATAAATTAAAGCTAAAAAGAAAATAATAAGGTTTGTCCCGAGAATAGTTATTGCAGCTCCTATTAAACTCATCTTTGGAATCATTATTAAACCAAATATGATATTAAAAAAAAGACCTGTGAGTATAATTAGTGGCTGTATATCATGTTTCCTTATAACAATAAGTCCTGAAAAAATGAATCCTTTAGCGTAGGTGAATCCGAGCGAAACTAATATAATGATCAAAACATTTAGGTATTCAGAACTTTCTGAGGTAAACAAGATGGATAATATTTTTTCTCCAAAAATATAAAACAGCAATGCTTGACTAAAACCTATAAGTATTCCGATAAATATTAAACTAAAAATACTTTTTTTGAATAGAAGTTTATTTTGGTTATGTAATTTTGTAATTCTAGGTAGCATAACAGTTTTTATTGTTGCTACAAAATTCCCTAACGCAGTATTTAGGTACCCAATTGGGACAAAAATTCCTAAAGCCTCTATTGATAAATACTTTGCAATTATTAATCGAGGGACGCTAGAGTTGAAAGACGTAAGTGTAGCTGTTAAACCTAAACTGAAACCCAGTCTGTTAATTTTAAGATAGTTTTTTTTAAATTCTTTAAAATTAGCAATACTGTATTTAAAACCTAACTTTTTGAAGCATATTGGGACATCCCAGAATATCAAAGGAATCACTATAGAAAAATATATTAGCATTAGTATGTACAAAAAGTTATCAATTGATAACCAGCATATTACTAATATCAGAGAAACAATAAAGGATCTTAGCATTAACGATTTAGCTATAATGTCTTGATAGTCATTTTTCTGAAAAAAAGCATGATAATTATCACTGATATTTTCTATAAACTTAGAAAATGCAATAATTACTATGGCCAAGGTTAATTGATAAGAATCAGAAAAAAATGATGCAAAAAGCACTATGAGAATGAAAGAAATACAATTATTACATACTCTAACATTGAAATAATTTTCAAATGAGAATTGGTTATTTTTATCAGTCACGATAATTGTTCTTAAATTCATATTACTGAATTGAAAAAGAGGTGATGTAATAGCATTGGCAATCCCAAAATAACCAATTAAAGTGTTCGAAAAATTTTTAGTGAAAAAAATTATAATTGCCGCTTGAGACAAAACATGGAAAAATCTGCCCCAAATTGCCCAAGAGAAACTCTGAAAAAACTTCATTATTATGAACCTAGAATACTGACCTAATTAACCTATTAATTATAGTTTCAGCAATGTATATAAAATTGTTAAGTATTAATATCTTTTAACAATGATCAATTTTCAAATCAAAAGAATACTTTTCTTTAATCTTCTTCATCAACTAAATTTTTAAAAAACTATTTATATTTTCCCTTATCATATTTTTTGCTACTCTAAAATTATCTAAATCCTTCTTACTAGCATTCAAGAAATAATCTTTTAATATGCCAAGTAATATTCCAAAAAAAATACCTAATGTGGCTATTATGAAAACAAGAGTTTTTCTGTTTGGTTTTCCCCTAGTAATGGGTATACTAGGTTTATCAATTATCACAACATAATCAGACTTTTTGACTTCTTCAATTTTAGTTGTTTCTAATTGCTGTTTTAATGTTGTGAAAACACTTGTCTGTACATTTACTTCTCTTGCAAGTCTTTGCTCTTCGAGTAATAAAGCTGGGGAATTTTGAATTCTTCTATTTTTATCACGAAAGTTTTTCAAAGATTCTTCCGATCTTGTCAGATCAACTTTAGTTTGTTGAATTCTTTCCTCAATGAATTTTTTTGTCTCACTTGTTTTTTTCTTGTTATAATCTCTTTGATAGGAATCTAGAGCATCTATTAGAGCTTTATTTATCTCTGCGGCAAGATTTGATTGCGAAGCATCCACACTTAAAGTAAAAATACCAGTTTTTATATCCTCAGAAATGCTAATCATATCAAGCAATTGATCAACAGCTTTAGTTTCAATATGAAAAGAGTTCATTTTTTTTTCATTTGGAGGAACTAATATATGTTTTAGAGGCATAACTTTTTTAGAAACTGGATCTTCAAAAGATTTAGAAATTAATGTTTTAGTGAGATCTCTGCTCTTAATAATTGATGCATAGGCCCACTTTGGTTCAGATTGACCTAATGGTAAGTCTATACCTAACTGTGAAGCAAAACCTAAGACTCTTGATTCTGACCCGCTACTAAGCGAAGACATAATTTTTGAAGTAGATCTAAATGAGACTTCTGCAATAAAAAAAGCATAGATTATAGAAAATATAAAAAAAATTGTTGTTGTTGAAACAATAATATTCGATCTGCGAGCTAAAAATAATACTAAATCAGATAATTCTAAACCTTTATTAATTTCATTTCTTGGTTTTTTTTTAATAATGCTCATTAATTTTTTAAAGCTCCTAATTTTTTGCTAAAATAATTACCGCTAATGTTTGCGCAATATTTGCCAAGATTGCTGTAAGTTCTTTTGCAAATTCAGTTGAATCAAAAGGTTCCTCCTCTTTCTTCTTACCAACCA
>MDTG01095178.1_pt1 | contig 14275 bp, 14 predicted proteins | sample 811421 | NCBI WGS metagenome assembly MDTG01 (sample SAMN05326645, study PRJNA326480) | marine metagenome | isolation source: seawater | place: Pacific Ocean: South East | collected 2011
CTGTCATTGCTACGCATATCGTCAGTTTTAATAGGATCCTACTTGAGTCTGTGCCAAAGACAGGTAACATAGCAACCTTTATTTAGTTAAATTTGCATTTCGGAGATTTCTTACCCATGTCGTATGCTTCTGTCGTGGATGTGTTAGCAGGAAAAGTCGCCGTTGATGAAACAGTTACGGTCCGTGGATGGGTACGGACGCGGCGTGATTCAAAAGCGGGTATTTCATTTATTAACGTACATGATGGCTCATGCTTTGATGCCATCCAGGCTGTTGTGCCTGCTGAATTACCTAATTATGAGTCCGAAGTGCTCAAATTGACCACCGGGTGCTCAGTGGCGATCACCGGTGTGGTGGTTGAGTCACAAGGTAAAGGGCAGTCATTCGAACTGCAGGCGACTGGCGTAAAAGTCTATGGCTGGGTCGAGGATCCAGATACCTACCCGATGGCACCTAAGCGCCACAGCATGGAATATTTGCGCGAATACGCACATTTACGCCCGCGCACCAATGTGACAGGCGCTGTCATGCGTGTTCGCAACACCTTGTCGCAAGCCATCCATCGTTTCTTCCATGAGCACGGTTATCTATGGGTTAGTACACCGATTATTACCACCTCGGACTGTGAAGGTGCCGGTGAAATGTTCCGTGTTTCGACGCTTGACTTGATGAATGTCCCGAAAACCGAGCAAGGTAATGTTGATTTCTCACAAGACTTCTTCGGTAAAGAGGCATTTTTAACGGTATCCGGTCAGCTCAACGTTGAATCTTACGCTTGCTCGTTGAGCAAAGTGTATACCTTTGGTCCGACATTCCGAGCGGAAAACTCAAACACGAGTCGCCACTTGTCAGAATTTTGGATGGTTGAGCCGGAAGTTGCGTTTGCCGACCTCGATGATGTCGCGCACCTTGCAGAAGACATGTTGAAGTATGTCTTCAAAGCAGTACTTGAAGAACGCCCTGACGATATGGCGTTCTTTGAACAACGCATTAACAAAGATGTGGTCGAGCGCCTCACGCGTATGGTCGATAGTGATTTCGTTCACATGGACTACACGGATGCCATCGAAATATTGAAGAACTGTGGTAAGCAATTCGAGTACCCGGTCGAATGGGGAGTTGACTTGCAATCTGAACATGAGCGCTACTTAGCCGAAGAGCACGTCGGAGCGCCTGTCATTCTGAAGAACTACCCACGTGATATCAAAGCTTTTTATATGCGTCAGAATGAAGATGGCAAAACTGTTGCCGCAATGGACGTATTAGCGCCAGGCATTGGCGAAATTATTGGAGGCAGCGCGCGCGAAGAACGCCTCGATGTGCTTGATCAGCGTATTGCGGAGATGGATCTGCCGGCTGAAGAGTACGAGTTCTATCGTGATTTGCGTCGCTACGGTACTGTACCTCATGCAGGTTTTGGCCTAGGCTTTGAGCGTTTAGTGTCATACGTTACGGGTATGCAAAATATCCGCGATGTGATTCCGTTCCCACGCGCTCCTAAATCGGCGCAATTCTAAACGCGTGCGTTTACCCAATATGAATGTAAAAAGCCAGCTGTTGCTGGCTTTTTTATTTTAGACACTCAATTACGCTACTCTGCCACTTGGTTCGCGGTTAGAAAATAAGGCGAATAGTCCTTCTCAGGTTTTATAGGCGTCGGCACTGCCGGTGTTCCAATGTAGAGAAAACCTACAATTTCATCGTCTTCGCTGCATTTAAATTGCTCGCGCACGTAGTCGTTTTGAGCCGGCCAACCCGTACGCCAAATAGCCCCAAGTCCTTGTGCAAAAGCCGCCTGTTGCATCGCCATCAGCGCACAGGCTGTGGTGGCGAACTGTTCTTCGCGAGGCACTTTATCGTGCCTTTGGTAACGCAAACAGGCAGTAATGATAAGTGGTGCGCGAAATGGGATTTGCCCTGCTTGTTCAACGCGTTCTTCAGAGAATTCGTTGAGCCTCGCAGCCTGTTGATAAATGTCTGCCAGTACTTGTCGATCACTGCCCATAAACTGATAAAATGCATAAGGGCTGAGGTTCACATGATCGGGAACCCGAACTGCAGCTTTTTTAATAATTTCAAGCTGTTCGGTGGTTGGTGCTGGCTCCATTAAGCGCGGCATTGATGAGCGTGTCTGTAGCAGTTCTAGCGCGTCCATATTACCTCTATTTTGTCAGCTTTTGTCATGCTTCGTTACATTCTTACTCTGGTTAAGCACATACGGATTGTATAAGCTATCGAATTATATCTTAAGTTAGGAAGGCCCTATGCGTTTTATTGGCTCTATATTTAAATATATTTGGCGAATCATCAATGGGTTACGTATCGTTATCCTCAATGTTATTTTTTTCGCCCTACTGATCGGTTTTATTGCCGTCATTGTGAGCGAGGAAGATCCCGTTGAAGTACCGGATAATAGCGTACTTGTATTGAATCCCCATGGTATATTGGTAGAAGAAAAAACTTACCGCGATCCGGTTGACCAGTTTTTCAATCGTGCGTTCGGCGCCGATGATGAGATCCCGGAAGTCCTATTAGCGGACGTCGTTGATGCCATTGAGAAAGCAAAAACCGACGACCGCATCGGTGCGCTGTACCTCGACCTATCATCAATGTACCCAAGCGGTGTCAACAAACTGCAAGCCGTCGGTGAAGCGTTGAGTGATTTTAAAACCAGCAACAAGCCAATTATTGCAGCCGGTGATTACTTCGAGCAGTATCAATATTACTTGGCTTCATACGCTGATAAAGTTTATTTGAATCCACTCGGTTCAGTTGCTTTTGATGGGTTTGATTATTCACAAGTTTATTTCAAAGAGCTACTCGATAAACTCAAAGTAAAACCGCATGTATTTAAAGTCGGTACCTATAAAGCCGCGGTTGAGCCTTTCATCCGTAATTCAATGTCTGATGAAGCGCGTGAAGCCAACGAATATTTGTACGATGCGATGTGGGACCACTTTAAAGCCGATGTCACTGCACAACGTCAACTTTCAGACACCATCACCAGCGGTCAGCTCGACGACTATATGGCGGCGTTTGAATCAGCGAATGGCGATATGGCGCAAATGGCGTTAGATACCAATCTAGTCGACGCGCTTAAAACACGCACCGAAATTCGCAATGAGTTGATTAACCTGTCAGGTTACGATGAAGATGCAAAAACCTTCCGTAACATTGGTTTTTCAGCCTACATCACTGAACCGGACGAAGACTTCAATCCACTCGCTGAATCTAAGAAAGATCAAATTGCGGTTGTGGTAGCCCGTGGTCAAATTGTCAATGGCACACAGCGCGCAGGCATGATTGGCGGTGACAGCACAGCGGCCCTATTGCGTAAAGCGGGTGAGGATGAACGCACTAAAGCAGTCGTTTTGCGCATCGACTCGCCCGGTGGCAGCGGCTTCGCTTCCGAAATTATTCGTCAAGAAGTTTTACAGCTGAAAGAAAAAGGAATTCCAGTTATTGCCTCAATGAGCAGTGTCGCTGCTTCGGGTGGGTACTGGATTGCCGCTGAAGCGGACGAAATCTGGGCAGCCCCAACCACGATTACTGGTTCAATCGGTGTATTTGGCTTGGTCATGACGCTTGAAGACAGTGCGGCCGCAATTGGCGTGCATAGTGACAGTGTCAGTACCACAGAAATTGAGTCACTTAATACCCTTGAAGGTATTAGCGACAGTCAAGCACGCATACTACAACGCTCGACTGAAAACTTTTATCAGTTCTTTATTACGATGGTCGCTGAAGCGCGTAATATGACCCCTGAAGCGGTTGATAATGTCGCACAAGGACGTATTTGGACAGGTCGCCAAGCCTTGGAACGTGGTTTGGTTGATAATCTGGGAGATTTTGATGATGCGATCCAGGCAGCCGCCAAGCGTGCTGAACTGACCGATTACGCGATCAACACCGTGACACAAGACTTAAGCCCACAGCAGCAATTTTTCGCTGAGTTCATGGGGCAGTCCAATCTGTCATGGCCGTTTGCTTCAAGTGAGCAAAACTGGTTAGTGCGTAACGTTCGACACGTGATAAGCGAGTCAGAAGCACTGCAAAACTTTAACGACCCAAAAAATATCTATACCTACTGTGCACTCTGCGTCCAACCGCGGTAAACTGTGTGGTAACACACAGTCACCCTTTGGAGTAGAGTTTGGAACGTAAGAATATTTACGTCGCCTACACAGGCGGTACCATCGGTATGAAAAAGTCGGCTCAGGGCTATGTCCCGGCAGCGGGACACCTGAGCCAATGTGTCGAGAACTTGCCCGAGTTTTTTCGAGAAGAAATGCCGCACTTCGATATCCACGAATATACGCCGCTCATGGATTCATCGGATATGACCCCCTCCGATTGGGTTCGTATCGCACGCGACATCGAACAAAACTACGATCGCTACGATGGTTTTGTTATCTTGCATGGCACAGATACGATGGCTTATACCGCATCAGCTCTATCATTTATGCTGCAAGACTTAGGCAAGCCCGTCATCGTTACCGGCTCGCAAATACCGCTATCCGCTCTGCGTTCGGATGGTCAAATTAACTTGCTTAATGCGCTCTATATTGCAGCAAATTATCCGATTAATGAGGTGAGTCTGTTTTTTAATAACACACTATTCAGAGGTAACCGTGCTACTAAAGCCGATGCCAATGGCTTTAACGCGTTCTCATCACCTAACTACCCTTCATTACTTGAGGCGGGTATTCAAATTAAACTTAATGCAGGTGAACTCAGCACACCGCCTTCCGTACCTATGTCAGTAGCCGAGATGACGCCACAGCCGATCGGCGTAGTGATGCTTTATCCAGGTATCTCGCACAAGTTAATCGATAATATGATGCAGCAACCAGTCAAGGCGCTCATTATTCAGAGCTACGGTGTCGGTAATGCTCCACAAGATAAAAAGTTACTCGATAGCTTTAAACGCGGCATTGAACAAGGCATTATCATCGTTAATTGTACGCAATGCTTTAAAGGTCGAGTCAATATGGATGGGTATGCGACAGGCAACGCGCTCGCGCAAATCGGCATTGTTTCGGGTAATGATATGACAATTGAAGCAGCGCTTACCAAGCTGCACTATCTGCTATCACAAAACCTCTCTCGCCAAGCCATCATTGAACACATTACAACGGACTTGCGCGGCGAATTGACTCAATAATCAACAACAATAATAAGAACTCATTATGGCATCTCAAAAACCAGCTTTTGCCTCACGTTTAGGCTTTATACTTGCCGCCGCAGGTTCCGCAGTCGGCGTTGGTAACATTTGGGGTTTTCCGACGCAAGCCGCTAGCAACGGCGGTGGAGCATTCCTACTTGTTTATCTCGTCATGATTCTGCTACTTGCTTATCCGATGTTAGTCGCTGAAATTACCATTGGACGACTGAAGCGAACGAATCCCATCGACGCACTCCGCTCCATGTCAGAACGTAAGCTTGTACGCATGTTTGGGGCATTGTCGGGTATGGTCGGTTTAGTTGTTCTCGCGCTGATATTGAGTTTCTACGCAATCGTATCTGGCTGGCTACTTTCCTATATGCTCGCCCCGTTAATGACATTAATCGGCTTAGATGCGACTGCTACATGGCTAACGGACTTTAGCGTTGAACGAAACCTCGTCGCGATGTTGGTGTTTATGTTGCTTACCGTGTACGTGGTTCGAGGCGGCGTCAATCAGGGTATTGAACGTTGGTCGCGGCGACTCATGCCGATGTTGTTTATTTTGCTGATTGGTATGGCTATCTATATACTCAGTCAACCGGGTGCATCAGAAGGCTTAGTGATGTACTTGCGCCCTGATTTTAATGAGATCTTTAAGCCCGAACTGATTATTAGCGCGATGGGGCAAGCGTTCTTCTCGCTTTCGTTAGGTGTTTGCGTAATGATGACCTACGGTGCCTACCTCTCGAGTCAAGAGAACATTCCTAAAACCGCCGGCTGGGTTACGTTAATTGATACCAGTGTCGCTTTCTTGGCAGGCTTACTTATTTTGCCTGCCATGTTTGTGGCACAAAACAATGGTGTAGAAATTTATGCAGCGGATGGCACTTTAAAGTCCGCCGACACACTCGTGTTTACGGTACTACCGGCGATGTTTGATAGTCTTGGTTTGGCAGGTCTCTTCGTGGCTTTTGCTTTCTTTTTGCTCATGCTTATAGCCGCTATTACTTCTTCAATTTCGATGCTAGAAGCCCCTGTCAATGCCCTACGCGAAGAGTTAAATTTAGAGCGACATGCAGGCACATGGGTCATTGCCACAGTCGTTACTTTGATTTCTGGCGTAATTGTCGTCAACTTTGAATCGCTGTTTGGTGCTGTCATTACGTTTAGTACGGTATACATGCAACCCATCATGGCACTTATCTTTGGCATGATGTTAACTTGGGTTCTTCGCCAACATATACTGCTAAAAGCATTGCAGCAAGGTGCTGAAAATATCGAACAGTCGTTATTTTGGAAGATTTGGCCGTGGTATGTAAAGTTTATCTGCCCGATCTTAATCGGATTAGTTATCTGGCAAGGTTGAGCCTTGCCAGATAACGCTACTTTACGACATGGCAAATAGCTGAATAAACTCATCAGCTGCGAGGTCTTTGGTCGCTGATGAGTCATCACACTGAGCCATGATACGGTGTGCCCGTTCGGAAGGAAAACAAGTCTTCAGATTAGCTAAAAATTTAGATTTCAGCACTTTCATACCTTCTTCTCTGCGCTTGCGATGCCCAATAGGATACTCAACAACCACCTGTTCTGTTTTCGAACCGTCTTTAAAAAAGACCTGCACCGCATTGGCAATCGAACGTTTATCTGGATCGAGATAGTCGGCACTAAAAGACTCTTTTTCCGAAACCTCCATTAACTCACGCAACTGGTCGATTTCTGGATGCTGCTCATGAAAACTATCTTCGTAGTGATCAGCGTTAAGTTCACCATACGCTAAACATACGGCCGTCATATATTGTAAGCAATGATCGCGGTCAGCGGGGTTATTCAGCGCGCCTCGTTTTGAAATAATTCGAATGGCAGACTCATGAGTAGTGATTTCGATGCGTTCAATTGCGTCTAAGCGCCCTTTTACCTGATCATGTAGTTTTATCGCAGCCTCGCACGCAGTTTGGGCGTGGAATTCAGCAGGAAAACTCAGTTTAAACAGAATGTTTTCCATCACATAACAGCCGTAATCTCGTTCAAAGAGGAAACGTCGTTCGTTTTCTGGCTTTATCTGTTGGTCACGATTGGTTTTGCTAAATAGCACGTCGTAGAATCCCCATTGTGGCGCTGATAGCGCGCCTGGAATTCCCATTTCACCCCTTAATGCGATATCAGCCAGTCTAATGGCCCGTCCGCAGGCATCACCTGCCGCCCACGATTTACGCGAGCCTGCATTCGGGGCGTGGCGATAAGTTCGCAGCGCGTGCCCATCGACCCATGCATGTGACAAAGCGACTTCTATTTGCTGCTGACTGCCTCCCATGAGCCACGTAGCTACAGCCGTGCTTGCGACCTTGACCAATAGAACGTGATCCAAGCCAACACGGTTAAAACTGTTTTTGATGGCCAAGTTGCCTTGTATTTCGTGCGCTTTAATCATTGCTTCAAGCACGGTATCTAACCCCACAGGGGCTTTACCTGTCGCGCGATTTTGCTGGCTCACGAAGTCAGCTACAGCGAGAATTGCCCCAAGATTGTCCGAGGGGTGCCCCCACTCTGCAGCAAGCCATGTGTCGTTATAATCAAGCCACCGTATAATACAGCCGATATCCCAAGCGGCTTTCTCTGGATCGAGTTTAAAATGGGTGCCGGGAACACGCACCTGCCCTGCACTCGCATCAAGCCCTAAACGTGGACCCAGATGCTTCGTGCATTCTGGATAGCGCAATGCCAACAATCCACACCCGAGTGAATCAAGTAAACACGCGTATGCTGTATCCTTAGCTTCTTGACTCGCTGTCAGTGGCTGTGAAACGTAACTCGCAATTTCCTTTATTTCGCTATCAAAATCGGGGCGTTCGTTACTATCGAATTGATCAGACACGAGGAACCTCCTTGCTATTGTTGTATCTTGTCATACGAGTACCTGGTGTGATTCGATCGCCCAAAATCGGCTAAAAAAAACCCGGAGCAAACCTTTCGCTCCGGGTATAGGGGAATGGCTCATGGGATGAGCCGTGCGCTAATCAAAATAACAACTGACTAAAAAGTAGTCGTTATAGTTTAGTCTAGAACAGATTTTGGAAAGATCTAATGATTTTTTAAAATTTTTAAAAACCCATTAAATCAACAGCTTAATTAGGTGAGGCCCAAGTGGCTAACACTATACCCCAAGCTTATGCACAGCCTTTAAACAGGTTGTAAAAATTCTGAGTGGTGACCCGAGCAACCTCTTCTAACGTGATACCTTTAGTGTCAGCGACACATTTTGCAACATCGGTTACGTACGCAGGTTGATTTTGCTTTCCCCTGTGCGGCACAGGTGCTAGCCACGGACTATCTGTTTCTATTAGCAATCTTTCAAGCGGTAGTGCTTTAACGACATCTCTTAACGCCTCAGCATTACGGAAACTCGCAATACCTGAAATTGATATGTAAAAACCAAGCTCATCAATGGCACGCTCTGCCATCTCAAGCGTTTCCGTAAAACAGTGTAATACCCCACCACAACGCTCAGCGTGTCCATTGTTAAGCAAAGCCAGAGTATCTTCCCGTGCATCCCGGGTATGAATAATCAAAGGCTTATTCAGCTCAACAGCCACATCAATATGAGTTGCAAAGCTTTGTTGTTGTACGGCTTTACTATCAGCATCGTAGAAATAGTCGAGTCCTGTTTCGCCTATAGCAACCACACGTGACTCACTCGATAGCTGTTTTAGGTGAGCGTGCATTTGATCGAGTGGCGTTTTGTTGTCGCCGACATATAAAGGATGTAAGCCACAAGAAATACTTACGTCTTCAAACTCCGCTACGGTATCGCGCATATGCGGAAAATCCTCAAGCGTGACATTAACACAGAGAATTTTCTCAACTTGCTGTGCACGCGCGTTATCAACCACTTGCTGTAGCGTTAAACCGACTTTGGCAGGATCAATTTTATCCAGATGGCAATGGGAGTCGACAAACATTCTTGCTCCTAACGACTAAAATAACTGAGTCAGAATAGTACCACAGATTTGCCGATAGGGCTGAATCAAAGCCATACAGCGTAAGCGAAGTAAAGCTTCTTGCTCATCAATTATAAGTCCTACTAAACAGTGACCATCGATACCAACGAGTGAGCTTCCAACCACCAGCTTTCCGTTAAAAGGGGCTAATCCGTCAGGGAGCATAACCGATACTCGCAAGCGTTCTGCCGGCAGCTGCCGAACGCGACACCACAGCATCAGCAAAGTATCAATGGGGGAAATATGGCGGGCTAAGCTTTCGGGGGTATCAAAGCGATAATTAAGTTGTGGGATCACCTGCATCCGCTTGCGTCCAAGTTAACCATTGGTTTTGCAAGATTATAGCGAGGTTTAACCCACGTGCTTGAGTCGATAACTGCCTTAATTGTCGGAGCTCACTTATTTTTTGATCGATTGGCTGCACTGATGATAAACCGTTGATAACGACTGTTCGGTAACTATCGTAAAGTTCAGGAAACGTTAGTTGTGCAAGAGGTGCGGCTGCATGTACTTTCCAAAGATCGATCAACACGTGTTCGCTCACGTCAATCCACTGTAACGCGTTTTGTTTTGCACCCAGCGTAGGAAAAGGTGCTTGTTTGTCGATTGCCCGAAGAACCTGCTGTGCGAGCGCTTGTTGTTCCTCGGAATGCTCTTTAGGAAACGATATCGTTAGCCATTGCATGCGGCTGCGTAATGTTGCCAAAATGCGCTCTGGCTGCTGCACAGTTAGTAACCAGACGACATCCTCGGGCGGCTCTTCGAGCATCTTTAGAATCGCGTTGGAAGCTTGCTCCGTCATACGATCCATGGCCTCAAGGTAAATTACCCTGCGCCCGCCCTGGTTAGCTGTTTGATGAATGAATCGTGTTAAACGGCGTACTTCATCAACACCTAACGTACTTTGCTTATCATCGACTTTAAATTCAATAATATCTGGGTGGTTATTCGCTTTTCGTAAGAGACAGGCCTTACACTCGCCACAGGCGCGTTTGCCAGGCTTTCGACACAGCAATAACGATATGAATTCTTGTGCAAACGCCGCTGTTCCATACTCGGGCGCATGCTTAAAGTAATAAGCATGAGAAAGGCGTTGAGACTGAAAAGCGGCCAACAGCTGTTGCCAAGGTGTTCGCATCCAAGGAAAAGCCATTAGAACAAGTGCTCCTCTAAAGCTCGCAGAATAGCTTGATGAACTTTAAGCATTTCTTGATTGGCATTAATAATGACAATATTGGGGTCCCGTTTAGCTAGTTCCAAATACCGCGCACGCGTGCGTCGAAAAAACTCAATATCCTCTTCTTCGATTCGATCCAACTCACCGCGGCCACGGGCGCGTTGCAAACCCGTTTCTTCGTCCACATCCAGATACAGGGTCAGATCCGGTGCAAACGAACCGAGTGCAATCGTTTTCAGTTGTTTAAGCAGGTCAGCACCGAGTTCACGTCCACCGCCTTGATACGCTTGTGATGATAAGTCGTGACGATCGCCTATCACCCAAACACCATCCGTTAACGCAGGTTCAATGACCGTTTTTACCAGTTGTACGCGGCTTGCGTACATAAGTAATAATTCTGTCGCAGGTTGCACCTGCTCTTCCCAACGTTGCTTCACAAGCTCACGAATGGCTTCAGCCATCGGCGTTCCGCCTGGTTCACGTACGGTTTCAGTGCGAATACCCTTGGCCTGAAGATGGCTTACGATACTTGCAATAGCCGAGCTTTTGCCTGCACCCTCTAAGCCTTCGATTACAACAAATTTCCCTTCCATTTAAACATCTTTCCTATTGGCTATTCGGTATCTTGATTGAGCTGATAACGGCGCACAGCCCGTTGGTGCTGCTCTAATGTCTCAGAGAATACATGCTCGCCCTGCTTATTGGCTACAAAATAAAAGTAGTCGGATGGCACGGGTTGAGCGGCCGCGCGCACAGCCGCTTCGCTTGGAATGGCGATAGGCGTTGGCGGTAAGCCATCGATCCGATACGTATTATAGGGCGTTTTTTCTCTCAAATGCGCACGCGTAAGATTACCATCAAAGTCATCAATACCGTAAATCGTTGTCGGATCAGACTGCAAACGCATGCCGACACGCAACCGATTATGGAACACACTAGAAACCAAATCTCGCTCGCCCGACAGGCCGGTTTCCTTTTCGATAATCGACGCTAAGATGAGCAGCTCGTAGGGCGAGTCCACTTCACATCGGGGATTACGCTGTTGCCACGCCTCGTTCACGATAGTTTTCATTTTATCATGTGCTCGGCGTAAAATTGAGCGATCGGTTTCATGTGCACGATAGTGGTAAGTTTCTGGATAAAACCACCCCTCAGCCGAGGCTTGCTCAATCCCCATAATTACCGACAATTCATCCACACCGTCAATTGTGTGCTTCATATATTCCGCTCTATTCAGCTGCGTCATCCATTGGGTTATGGTCTGACCCTCTATCAAAGTGATACTGAACAAAGCTTCTTCATTATTCTTGATTCGACTCCATAGCGATAGCCACGAGTCATTGGAGGATAAACGGTAAACGCCGGCCGGCAGCCGATCCACTCCAACTAGAAATTGGCTTAAACGATAGTCAAGTTCACTAAAATCGCGGTTAAAACGTGAATTAACTCGACTGACAATCGAGCGAGCAGTATCGCCTACAGCGACTTCAAACACATCATCATTACCTGCTGATGCAAGCGGTTGAGCCAGCCGCCATTGGGTTAATGCGAATACCGCGGCTGACATCAAGACAACGAGACATAAAAATAAAGTTAGGAATTTAAGCGCACGTTTCATCAATAAATGCTTTTAGATCGACCGGTATTTGAGTATTGATTACCTTATCATGTATTTGCGATACAGGAATCACTCCCTTTACCGAATTGGTGATAAACATCGAACTCACAGAACATAAATCAGCCACTTTCGCTTCTATAATGTTAAGCGCGGGGAGCAACTCACGTTCGATTATCGCTTCTCTCATGACGCCCGCGACACCACAACGATCGAGCTTAGGTGTATACCAGACCCCATCAGCATACCAAAATAGATTACCTTGAATCGCTTCGGTAACGTAACCATTACTTGAACACACAATGAAGTCATCAAAACTCGCGGATTTAAGTTCTTTATGGAGCAGTACCTGTTCGAGTCGATTGAGTGTTTTTAAACCCGCCAACAGCGGCTGCTCTCCAAGCCGAGTCTCCGCTACAGCCACTTTAACCGCCGAGTTGTTCAGCTGAGGTCTTGTTGATGTTGTTAAATACCAATTAGGGTGACAGTCTGATGGCAAACGATAGCCCTGACGACTATTCCCTCGCGTGATAATAATCTTAGCTACCCCCGTTACGTGCTCCCGACAAGCCGCTAACAGGCTGTCCTCGATTGTTTTTAGTAGCCTGTCAGGTAACGGTATCTCGAGTCGCTCGCTAGCAGCAATTAAACGCTGTTTATGATAGGGCCATAATTGAGGCTGCTGATGTTTGAACAGGATCGTCGTGAAATGTCCATCACCGAATTGAAGACCACGATCAAATCCCTTATCCGCATCGTAGAGTGTATCAAACATAAACCAAGCCTCGGCTGTGTAACGTACTCTCGTAAATTTTCACATAAAAAAGGCGGCCATAGGCCGCCCTTTCGGTATTACAGCTAACTGCGTGTAATTAGTCGTCAGAGTGCGACTTAACGTAATCGATTGCAGCTTGAACAGTTTTGATCTTCTCTGCTTCTTCATCAGGAATCTCAGTTTCAAACTCTTCTTCAAGCGCCATAACCAATTCTACTGTATCAAGTGAATCAGCACCTAAGTCATTTTCGAAAGAAGCTTCTGGTTTAACTTCTTCTTCTTTAACACCTAGTTGCTCGATGATGATTTTTTTTACGCGTTCTTCGATAGTGCTCATGATTATAAAATCCTTAAATAGTCTTCACGAGTGTCAAAATTTTCGGCTAGTTTAGTGAAACCAGCGCGAAATATAAAGTAAAAATTTAAAATTATCCTAGAGGTCGTACCCCTAAGACTTTACACCATGGCCATACCACCATTCACATGAATGGTTTCACCGGTGATATAGGCTGCCCCTTTGCTCGCTAAAAAGACCACAGCAGAGGCAACTTCCTCAGGTTGACCTAAACGCTCTGCTGGAATATTAGCATAGATCGCTTGTTTTTGATCGTCCGTTAATGATTTCGTCATATCGGTGTCAATAAAACCAGGTGCGACACAGTTTACGGTGATACCGCGCGCTGCTACTTCTTTGGCTAGCGACTTGGAAAAGCCGACTAATCCAGCTTTCGCAGCACAGTAATTAACTTGTCCTGGGTTTCCAGTCGTCCCAACGACAGAGCTGATATTGATAATTCGACCATGGCGTCGTTTCATCATGCCACGGATAACCAATTTACAAATACGGAATACAGCAGTGAGGTTGGTATCAAGAACCGCATTCCACTCATCCTCTTTCATACGCATCATCAGGTTATCTCGCGTTATTCCGGCATTATTGACCAGAATATCGATTTTACCATGCGTCTTTTCAAGATCTTTGATTTTATCCGCCAGCTCGTCTGTTTCATTGACGTTTAACGCCAAGCCCTGCCCTTTATCACCAAGGTATTCCGCAATCGACGCCGCGCCTTTGTCACTTGTCGCTGTACCAATTACAAAGGCTCCTTGAGCCGCTAACTGCTCAGCAATTTTGCGACCTATACCGCGGCTTGCACCGGTCACGAGTGCAACGTGTTCGTTCAATGAAAACATGATTAACCTCTTTACTTATTCTGTTTCAAACGCTTCAGGTGTATTAAGTGCTTGGCAACCAAAAGCTTTAGTAATTCGTTTTGAGAGACCGGTTAATACTTTGCCCGGGCCTACCTCATAAGCGGCCTCAACACCCATTTCAGCTAGCTTTTCTACCGTTTCTGTCCAACGAACTGGAAAATACAATTGCCGAACTAGCGCGTCTTTAATTGCCTCAGGATCATCGTTAATAGAAACATCCACATTGTTGATTACATCACATGATGCCGGCTTAAAAGTGACCGCTTTTAACGCTGACATGAGTTGTTCAGCTGCGGGCTTCATTAATTCACAGTGCGACGGCACACTC
>MDTG01104833.1_pt1 | contig 14275 bp, 16 predicted proteins | sample 811421 | NCBI WGS metagenome assembly MDTG01 (sample SAMN05326645, study PRJNA326480) | marine metagenome | isolation source: seawater | place: Pacific Ocean: South East | collected 2011
AAATTTATACATTTTATTAAAATATAAATTATTATATCACTCTTATTATATTAATGAAAAAAAAAATTTTACTACTAGGATCAAAAGGAAATCTAGCAAGCAAAATTATTAATTTTTATAAAAATAATAAGAATGTGAGTGAAAAATTTGTATTAATCAAAAGTTTTAAGAAAATTAAAAATAAAAATGATTTAAAAAAAATAATAGACGTTAAAAATCTTAATTTTATTATCAATTGTATAGGTTATACTGATGTTCAAAAATCTGAAAAAAACAGAAAAATAGCATATTTTACAAACAGTGTAATTCCAAAATGGTTATCAGAATTATTAAAAAAAAATAAAAAAATATTTGTTATTCATTTTTCTACAGATCATGTCTACTCACCAAAAAGAAATATTAAAAATCGTGAAGACTCTTTTAAACCTATAAATATTTATTCGAAGTCAAAATTAGCAGGTGAAAATTTTATAAAAAAAATTAATTCAATTATTTTAAGGATTAATTTTTTTGGAAAGTTTAAAAAACATGAGAGAGCAAGCTTATGTTATTGGATGAAAGAGAATTTGGAACAAAATAAAATAATACAAGGTTATAGTAATATATATTTCAGTCCATTACATTCTTCAACAATCTCTAAATATGTTTTTGATATTTTAGAAAATCCTTATAGAGGAATTTATAATTTAGGAAGTAAAAACAAAATATCTAAATATGAATATTTAAAAATTTTAGCAAAAGGTCTTAAATTAAACCATTCGCTTATTAAAAAGCATTCTTACTCAAATTATAAAGCAAAAGTTCAAAGACCCAAATATATGGGTATGAATATAAATAAATTAATGAAAAAATATAAATTTACTGCTAGTGATATTAAGTTTGAGATTAAAAAAAATATTAAAGATTATAAAAAATGAAAATTAAAATTGGAAAAAAAATAATTTCTAACTCTCATAAAACTTATTTTATTGCGGATATTGCTGCAAATCATGATGGTTCCTTAAGCAGAGCAAAAAAATTAATTAAGCTTTGTGCAAAAAATGGCGCGGATTGTGCTAAATTTCAACATTTTAAAGCAGAGACTATTGTTAGTGACTCTGGATTTAGAAATATGAAAAGCTTATCTCATCAAAAAAAATGGAGATCTAGCGTTTTTGATACTTACAAAAAAGCTAGTATTAATTTGAATTGGACTAAGGAATTAGTTAATGAATGCAAAAAATATGAAATAGATTTTATGACAGCAATATATGATTTAGAATATGTTGACAATCTAGATAAATATTGCTCAGCATACAAAATTGGTTCTGGTGATATTACATGGAAAGATATTTTGTTAAAAATTGCGAAAAAAAAAAAACCTATTTTCTTAGCAACAGGAGCTTCTGATATGAAAGATGTTGAAAAGGCTCTTAAAATATTTAATAAAAATAAACTAGTCTTAATGCAATGTAACACTAATTACACTGCAAGCCATGAGAATTTTAAATATATAAATCTAAATGTTTTAAGAACATTTAAAAAAAAATATAAAAATAAATATATTCTTGGTTTGAGCGATCATACTTTTGGCTACTCTACAGTATTGGGCGCTGTAACAATTGGAGCGAGAGTAATTGAAAAACATTTTACTGATAATAATAATCGGAATGGACCTGATCACAAATTTTCAATGAATCCTTTTACCTGGAGAGAAATGATTTTAGAAACAAGAAATTTAGAAAAAGCTTTAGGAGATGGAAGAAAAAAAATTGAAAACAATGAGGAGGAAACCGTGATCGCTCAAAGGCGAGGTGTTTGGCTAAGATCTAATGTAAAAAAAGGACAGAAATTAAAAAAAGATCATTTAAAAATACTAAGACCTTGTCCAAAATATTCTATTAGCCCAATGAATATAGAAAATTTCATAGGAAGAAAATTTAAAAACAATCTAAAAAAAAATAATTTTTTAAAAAAAAATCACTTAATTTGATTATTTTAATACCATCTTATAATGAAATAAAAACGTTAAAAAAGATAATTATTTTTTTAAAAAAAAAAAAATTTAATTTTATGATCATTGATGATTTTTCCAATGATGGAACCGAAGATTACTTAAAAAAATTTAGATTTAATTACATAAGGAATACAAAAAAATTAGGCTATACAGGCTCATTAATTAAAGGATTTAATTTTTTAAAGAACAAAAAATATAGATATATTTTAACTCTTGATGCAGACGGAGAACATCCAGTAAAATATATAAAAATTTTTTTAAAAAATATTAGTAAAAATAATCATGATTTAGTTATAGGAAAAAGATTAAAAAAAAATAGAATATCAGAAACTATTGTTGGTTATATTTTTAAAAAACTTTTTAAAATTTCAGACCCACTTTCTGGGTTCAAAATTTATAAACAAAAAAGTTTAAATAAAATTTTAAATAAGTTAGAAAATAATTATTTTCTAGTAGATGTAATACCAAAGTTTAAAAAAATGAAATTTAAAATTTCTGAATTTCCAATTAAAACAAATAAAATTAAAAAAAGACAATCAAAAATAGGTAATGTAATTACTTCAAACTTAAAAATTCTTTTTACATTGAAAGGGATTATTTAATTATATTTATCAAAAAAATTTTTTTTAAATTTTATTAAATATGTTGTGAATAGTAATAATATGATACTTTTGGATAGTTGCTGGATATATCTTGTTGCAATTTATTTATACTGCTTAATGATTTTGTCAAACAACCTGAATTACCCGATAAACCAGTTGAGAGTAATTTTATTTAAGCTGATTTTAAATCATTTAATGTATATTTTAATTATAATACAATTTAAAGATGCTGAAAAATAAAAACCATGCTATTATATTAGCTAGAGGAGGTTCGAAAGGTATTAAAAATAAAAATATTATTAAAATTAATAATAAAACATTACTCTATTGGACAATAAAAGCATGTTTGCAAACTAAATCAATCGACAAAATTTGGGTTAGTTCTGATAGCAAAAAAATTTTAGCTATTGCAAAAAAAATGGGAGCATCGATAATTTATAGGCCAAAAAGATTATCTACCGACTCAAGCTCATCTGAATCTGGTTGGCTTCATGGCATTAAAGAAATTAATAAAAAATTTGGAGTGAAAAATATAATTGCATTACAAGCGACATCTCCAATAAGAGGAAAAAAAGATTTAACAGAGGCTTTGAAATTATTTGAAAAAAAAAATGTGACAGCTTATTTTCCTCTACTCCTTTAGATGCTCATTTTAGCTGGAATAAGTTGAAAAACAGAATTATACCAAACTATAATATTAAAATTCAAAGAAAAAGAAGACAAGATATAAATGAAAAAATAATTGAAAATGGATCTTTTTATATTTTTTCAGCATCCAAATTTCAAAAAATTAAGAAAAGATTATTTGGTAAAATAATTCACTATAATCAAAGTAAATATAAAAGTTTTGAAATTGATAGAAAAGAAGATATTTTAATAATAGAAGCTATTTTAAAAAAATATAATAAAAAACTTAATTTGGTTAGTTAATATTTGGATAAATATCTAAAATCTTAACTAAATACAATCAAAGACATGAAATATAAAATTGGCAATATTTTTATTACAAACTTCAAGCTAATGAAATTATTTAACCATATTTTAAAATAATGATTTAATAAGAAACTTTTCCTTTATAAAAACTGTAGATCAAGTATTAAAGTATGAAATGAATTCGGATGTTACAATAATAGTCTCAACGTTGAACGATATGCATAGAGATTTAGATTTTTTTTTTTTTAATCTCGTTGAAAATAATCCAGCTGAAATAATTGTTGCAGATGGAGGTTCACAAGATGGAACTATAGATATTGCCAAAAAATATACAAATTCTGTTTATGTTGTAAGTCCTGGAATGGCTACACAACATTATTTTGCATTAAAAAAAGTTAAAACTAAATATGTTATTTGCTTATCAACTAAAAATGTTTTGCCATCAGGATTGGTATCGCTCTTAAAAAAAGATTTTGAAAGTAATGATTGTTTTGCAATTTTAGCGAAACAAACCTGTAGGTATGAAAGAAATTTTATTGAAAAAGGAAAAAAAATTATGTTAGAATTCCTTCAAGAGGGTAAAAAAATTATAGACGTCCCAACTGATCCATGTTTTTATAATACTGAAAAATATCTTAATAACATAGTTGAAGAATTAGTTTCATCCCACAACGCTCAGGATTATTCAGTAGATACAATTAAAGCTGATTTAATTAAAGAAAAAAATCTTAAAGTTTTATATTCTCAACATTATTCAATCTTAAATGAAAAGTTAAATTTTAAAAAATATGTAAAAAAAACTATTTTCTATGGTCAAGGTGATTTATCATATTATATAGAAAACAAAAATCGATGGACTAACTATAGGAAAATGTTAAGTCTTACTCATGTTTTAAGAAGATATATTGTTGTTTTTCCTCTCAAATGCATTCTAAAACCTCGATATCTAATTGCAATTCCATTTTTTTGGTTAACTGCAACTCTAAGATATTATGGTTTTTTTAAATCTATTTTTAAAAAAATAATACTTCAAAATAAAATGACTAAGAATAATTAAATTTAACTTTTCCTTTATTTTTTGTTCAATAATTTTTGATTTTTCTTTGAAACTATTTAAAATAAATATATATCATTCAATTTTATGGCTAATAAATATATAGAATATAAACCTCTTTTAACAAACTATAATAAAATTATAAAATATTTAAAATTAATTGATAAGAATAGATATTATTCTAATTTTGGACCCTTATATTATGAATGTAGTAAATTAATAAAAAAAAGATTCAATTTAAAAAAACAAACAACTGTTTTTACATCATCTGCTCATAGTTCTATTCTTGCCAGTTTATACTTAATAAAAAACTTAACAAAAAAGAGGTATGTTTTAACCAGCTCTTATAATTTTTTTTCATCTCCTCAAGCTATAATTCAAGCTGGTTTTGAGCCAGTTTTCATCGATATTAATATTAAAGATTTACAATTTAACGATAATGATTTGATAAACCTACCAAAAAAAATATCAAAAAATATCGCATGCATTGTAATACCCTCACCTCATGGAATGCCTATAGATGTTTTTAAATTAAATAAAATAAGGAAAAAAAACAAATGTGAAATCATTTATGATGCAGCTGATACTTTTAATAATTTTAATAAAGATTTAAATAAAGCTGATTTTTTTATTTCTTGCAGTTTTCATCCTACTAAAAATTTTGGAGCAAACGAGTCAGGTTTAATTATTTGTAACAAAAAATATAAAAAAAAACTTGAAACAATCATTTCTTTTGGCTCCGATTTCGAAAGAAAGAATTCAAACATAATTGGATTTAATGGTAAATTTTCTGAATATGATGCAGCTATATTTTTAGCCAATTATTTTGAAAATAGTAAATTTGAAAAAAAATTAAAGAAAAACTCAATGTACTTTAGAAAAAAATTTTTAGAACTAAACAAAAAAGATATTGTTTTGCAAAGTGGGTTTGGAATTAATTGGTTCGGTTCAAAGGCTTGTTTAATCAGCACTAAAAAGAATTATAATAATTTTTATCAAGAATTCCTTAAGTTTAAAATTAAAATATTTCATCCATGGTCATCTAAACCAATGAATTATCAAAAGAATTTCAAAAATATTAAAAAAACTAATCTTCATGTGACAAAAAAATATAGAAATAAAATATTTGCATTACCGTTAAATAAAGATCTTGAGAAAAAAGATATTAATAAATTTATTTTTGCAATTTCAAAGATATTTAATTAATTTATAAAATGATAAATCTTAAATAATAAAATTTTTATTTTCAAAAAAGTAATTTAATATTGACAATTTTTTACCCTTATATTCTTGTAAAAAAGTTAGTTTTATATTTTCCTTTTTGAAAAATTTATTGTTATATAATTTCTTTCCACTAGGTAAGTTGATATATTCACTTGCTTTTAACTCTTTGCATATATCTATAATCTTTTTTTCTCCTTTAAGTTTTTTATTTTCTAAACTACTTGATAATATCATCTTATTATTTAATTTCAGTTTTTTTAAAATTTTTTTGTTTAAATTATTAATATAGGCTAAAGGTGTTTGATGAAGTTTTGTCAAATCTTGCGTTATAAAATCTAAATTTTTACTTTTTTGTAAAAAATTAATTTTTTTTTTAAAATGTTCACTTGCCTCACTATTAATATCGAATTCTAAGTCGCAAATTAAAGTATTTACAGGTTTTTTTTTTAGGGGCAATGTAATCCAAGTTTTGTTACCAAATACATCAAATAAATTTCGATGCACAAATCCTCTTCTATTAAATTGAACATCATCCATAACTACAAAATAATCAACTTCTTTGAATAATAAATAATATCCCGGATATGGAACAAAATATGGCTGCATTACACAAATTTTCATTTTTAAATTAAATTGTAGTTAAATTCTCCATATTTTTAATATATGTATACTAATTAAATTATTTCAAACTACAATTGTAGATACTATAAAACTTATGAAAGACTTGCTTGTATTTGGAAACGGAAATATATCAAAAATATTAAGCCAATACTTAGAAAAAAATTATAATATATTGGCATATGTTTCTTTTAAAAAATTTATTAAAAGTAAAAAATTTAATAATAAACCTTTATTCTCCGCTGAAAAAATTGATAAAAAGTTCTCCCCAAAAAATTATAAATTTATAACCACCATAGGTTATTTAGAAATGAATAGTATAAGAAAAAATATATATAAATTTTTAAAATCAAAAGGTTATAAATTCATAAATTATATACATGAAAATGTAAGTTTGCCTACCAACCTTAAAATTGGAGAAAATAATATTTTACTTGATAATGTTTCAATCAACCCAAAAACCGTCCTAGGAAACGGTAATATTATTTGGAGTAATTCTGTTATTTCACACAATGTAAAAATGAAAAATTTTAATTGGGTTTCATCAGGTTCAGTCGTTTCAGGAGAAACGACTGTCGGTAGTTGTAATTTCTTTGGATCAAATTCTACTGTGAGTAATAATTCATCAATAGGCGATAATTCATTTATTGGCGCAGGAACATTGGTTTCTGGAAAAATCGGAAATAATAGCACTTTTATCAACTCAAAATCAAAAAGTTTGAGGATAAAAAGTAATGAATTTCTTAAATATATTAAAAATGAAAGATAAAATAGAAAAAATAAAAAAAATCTTAGGAAGAGATATGATTAAAAATAATAAAAATTTTAACACATTAGAAGATTGGGACTCTTTGGCACAAATGAAGTTTATTATTAGTTTAGAAAAAGAGTTTAAAATAAAATTTTCAACCAAAGAAATAATAAATATAAAAAGTATAAATTCTTGTATTAAAGTTTTAAAAAAATATGCAACTAAAAAAAAATGAAATTTTAATAATAGGATCAGAAGGATCTATTGGTTCCTCAATTTCAAAAAAATTGATTCAAAAAAAACTGGATCCAATTTTGATAGATGAAAAAAAATTGAAAAAAAAAAATTACCATAGAGTAAGATTAAAAGACTCAGAACAAATAGAAAAATTATTTAAAAAAATTTTTAAACTTTATCCTAAAATTAAAATATTAATAAATTGTTGTGGATTTATACATAGTGAATTGTCGTACAATTTTTTGGAGAGAAAAATTCATAATGAAAAATATTTGAGAAAAATATTTAATGAAAATTTATTTGTACCATATCTATCTAGCATCATTTTTGCCTATAAATTATTTGAAAAAAGATCAGCTGGACTAGTAATTAATTTTTCATCAACAAATTCTAAAGGACAAATTGGTCAAGCAGCTTATTCTGCTAGTAAAAAAGGTATCGAAATATTAACTAAAGTTTGGGCAAAAGAATTTTCAAACACTCAAATTAGATTTTCTTGTGTTGCCCCTGGCTATATAAAAATAAAATCTACACTAAACAAAACATCTAAAATACAAATAAAAAAAATTATAAATGATAACCCAACACAAAGATTGGGGAAAATTGAAGAATTAATCAAAGCAATTTTTTTCATAATTGAAAATGACTATTTTAATGGAAAGACACTTTTTTTAGATGGTGGTCAATAAAATATGTATAATAATAAACTTTCTAAATTATTTTTAGAAATTTGTAATAAAAACCCTCTTAAGACAGCAATACAAATAAACAAAAAAAAAGTAAGTTATAAAAACTTAGACTACAATTCTAATAAATATAAAAAATTTTTTTTGAAAAAAATTAAAAAAAAAACAGTAATTCTTATCGAAGGAAATAAGAATATCGAAACTTATTATTCTATGCTTGGAGCTATCAAAACACCATTTGCCTATTCAATATTTGATCCAAAAATTCCAAAAGAAAGATTTAAAAGATTAATTCAAAATGGAAATTTTTTTTTACTATACTCAAGCAAAAAGTTTGAAAAAATAAAAAATATCAAAAAATATAAAATTAAAGAAATCTTAAAAAAAAATTTCGATAACGAAAATAAAAATAAAACTAAGATTATAAAAGATAATACCTATATAGTTTTTACTTCTGGTTCTACAGGAGCTCCGAAAGGATGTTGTATAGGAGAAGAAAGTATATTGAGCTTTATAAATGTATGGAAAAAAATATTGAAAATTAACGAAAAAAAACAAACAAATTTTTCACAATTAAACCCATTATATTTTGATAACTCAATATTTGATTTTTATATCTCTATTTTTACAGGATCTATTCTAAGTCCTATAAATACAGACAAAATCGAAGATTTAGTGAATGTTCCAAAACAAATATTCAAAGCAAATTGTAATATATGGTTTTCTGTTCCATCTTTAATAATTTATTTGTTAAATTTAAGATTGCTTAAAAGACAACATTTAAAAAAGCTCGACTATGTAATATTTGGCGGTGAAGGCTTTCCAAAAAATAAATTAAAAGAATTATGGATGTTAAAAAAAAAATTGATTAATGTTTATGGCCCATCAGAATGTACTTGCATTTGTAGTCATCATTTTATTAAAAAAAAAGATATTTTTGATGATGAGGAAAAATTTGTGCCACTAGGAAAAATAAGTGAAAATTTTAAATTTAAAATATTGAGAAAAAAAAATTTTGGTGAACTTTTGTTGTTTGGGAAAGGTGTAGGAAATGGTTATTTTCAAAATATAAAAGAAACTAAAAATAAATTTATTAAGAAAAATAATAAAATAATTGGCTATAAAACTGGCGATATAATTAAAAAGAAAGATAACAAAATATTTTTTATTGGAAGGAAAGATAATCAAGTCAAATTAATGGGACATAGAATAGAGCTTGAAGAAATAGAAAAAGAAATTAGTAAATTAAAAAATGTTAAGGAAAATATTGTTACTAAGTCAAAAAATAATAATATCGAATTTTTAACTGCGCATATTTATCATACTAAGAGTTTAAAAAAAAAATTTGTTGAAGATTATTTTAACAAAAAATTACCATACTACATGAATCCTAAAGAAATTAATTTCTATAGAAAACCATTAAAAAAAAATAGAAATTTCAAAATTGATAGAAGCTTTTATCAAAACTTATCTGTGGAAAAATAGATATTGAGTTTCTATATATACGTATGCAAGTAAAAATCTAAAATTTATTAATTTTAAAGCAATTGCGCTAAGCCAAAACCATATTTTCCAAATTCATTTCCACAATAAAATAAATATTTTTTTCCATCAATTTCAGAAATATTGGGATAAGCTAACATTTGAGAATCCCACCCATTTTTTGACACATCTATACCAATTTTATCATCATCTCGATGCCATGTCTCTAAATCATTAGAATAGGCGTATCCTAACCTATAAGAACCATCTGAAGCTTCTCTGAAATCCAAGGGTTTTCGATAAGCAAAAATTGCATTCCATTTATCATTGTGCCTAAAAACAGAGAATGAAACTTGACACTCATCTTTAAATTTAGATGGTATTATTGGAATTCCATTTCTTTCCCAACTTATACCATCTTTAGATTTTGCATGAGCAAACTTATACACTGGTTCATATTTTCCATTATGATTTAACCACTTAGTTCCAACAAGATACCACATATGCCATAGACCATTTTCAATAATTATTTTTGGACCAGATAATAAAAACGTTTCTTTTTCAGTTTGTCCTAGTATAGGTTCTTCACTTATTTTTTTAAAAGTGTCCCCACCGTCAGAACTTATGGCTAAACCTATGGCCATGGTATACGGCACAGTCAGTAATCTTGACCAGCCCGTATAATATCCATAAACTTTTTTACCAACATTTACAAAACAACTCGTCATCGCCCCAAATTCATCAAAAGAGCCTGGGGAACCAATTTCAAATAAAGGTTTTTCAGATATATTTATTATTTGAGTTAAATTTTTTCTGTCCAAATCCACATACCCAGATCTAGATGTATATTTTAAATCTGAATCTCTTTTTGGTCGAGTAGCAAAATACACTCTTATAACTTTATCATTTAAAATATAAGGGAATGGAAGTTGTGCATATTCTTGCATCCATTCATTAGAATTATTTGAAGTTGGGTCAAATATTTTTCCAAATTTTTTCCATTTAAACATAATCTTTAATTTCTAATCTAATCATCAAAGAATGCATATAATACTAACATCATTGACATATAATTTCTTTGTCTTAATTTAAGTTTGATTTTTGGAGCAATTTTTTTTAATAAAATTGGTAATCGAAAAAAGTCCTCTTTCACATGTATTTTGACAGCGATAAAAGGTTTTTTTTTTAATATAGTCGCCGATGCTCCTTTCAAGGCATTGTATTCTGCTCCATTAATGTCAAGCTTCATATAAGTAACAGAGAGATTTATGTCTGAAAGTATAGAGTCTATAGTATTCACATTTATTTTGGAATTGCCATGTAATTCAATTTTACTATCTATATTCATTTCAGTATTATTAAAAGATAAAATATCTTTTTTATTCCATGCTCCTATCTGAACAGGAGTACATCTATCATTTATTTGTAAAGTATTAATTGTTTTTTTTAGTTCGTTAAATAACTTTGGGAATGGTTCTAAAGAAATTATATGACTATAATTGCCATTGGTAATATAATGAAATTCTTTTATTGAGTCTCCGGTAAATCCTCCCACATCAAGTAAAATTTCATTTTTTTTTTTTGGAAAGTTTTTTTTAGTAAAATATAGATGATCTATCTTAGTGTTGTTTAAAATATGAGACAAGTCGCCTGAAAGTTTTGTGTTAATTGCTCCTATAAAAGTTCTTTTTGAAAGTTCATCTTCAAAAAAATTATAAGCCTTTTCAAAATCTTCTTTATTTTCACTAACAAAAGAATATTTCATAAATGTTTGAGGAATGTTTAAAAAATCTGGTACATCAATCACAAAAGAGTTTTTTGATCCATATTTTTTCAATTTTTTAATTGCAAGAGGATAATTTGTAAGTCCGATAACTATATTATAATCATTAATATTGTCTAAAATATCATTAATAAGAGTAACTTCTATTTCAAATAAATTGTCAGATTGCTTATAACTCTCATCAACAACTTTTTTATAAATTTTAATTCCTTTTGCTTTTAGATACTTTGTTAAAACATATGAATAAACACCTGATCCATAAATTATCAACTTTTTATTTGAATGTTTTAATATTTTTATAGTTTCGTCTGTGTAATTTTTTTTACTTTTAATGATTTTATCTAATAACATAGTTAAACTCTTTTAGAAGCAGTAAACTTTGGTAGAGTATATTTTGGATTTGTATTTTCTAAAAAATAAATATTTTTATTGTCTTTTTTGATCATTATAATTTTATTTGAATTTGCTGGAATTGACAAAAAGATATCTGTAACATATTTTTTTTTTCCATTGTGAATTAATATCGCACCGTTATATTTTTTTTGAGATCTTATCTTTTGGCCCATCAAATCTATTGAGTCTTTGATGGGATCAATTGTAAAATCTTGCTCTTTTATCCACGGCCTATATTGACCATCTTTAATTTCCTCACCTTTTAACTTACCTAAAATAAAAAGATAAGTAGACTCAATTAAATGAGGTAACCGTTTCTCTAATTTTTTTAAAACATCATCAACATCGTCATTATTAGAAATTTTAACATCATAAGAATCAATTATCGTACCTAAGTCTATCCTGCCATTAATTTTATGTAGTGTTATTGTAGTTGTTTTATGTCCTAATAAGATGGGCCAAATATCAGGATTAGGTCCTCTATTTGTTTTTAAATTTCCACGATGTATGTTAAAGAAATCATATTTGTTAGTTAAAATAGCTGGCACTAGCATATCTAGTTGGTAAATAAAAAAACGAGTTGAGCTTTCGTATTTGTCAATCAATTTTTCGAAATCATTTATCCAATTAAATGTTTTAATTTTTAATCCTAGTGCACAAGTAGCATTTTCTAATTCAGGATTAACTTTTTTTTTTAAACACAAAACATCGATAACATCAAACCTTTTTGACTGAGAAAGTTTTTGTAAACCTATTGCAGACGAACCAACGAATACGATTTCCATATTCAATTATACTCCCCACAAAACTTGCATTATTAATCTTTTACAACATAAGCGTTTGGCATCCATGAATTAGGAAGTGTTTTTACTTTTGCATTTGGTAATAGTTCTCTTACTGAAAGTGTCTCCCCTGGGCCAAGTTCGTGATTGTATTGATCAAAAACCATGATGCCACCTCGAGAAAGTCTGCTCCAAAACAAAGGTATACAATTTTTCATGATACTATATCTACCCGCGTCCATAAAAACTAATTTAAACTGTATGTGCTTAAATTTATCAAAAAAAGTTTTTAATTCATTAGTTGTTAAATCTATGTTGTGAATTCTAACAATGTGATCAAGTTTTTGTAATTTAATTAATTCGATTAAATCATTATGACTTGACTTATATGATCCCTCAGGAACTAAATCTGAGTCATTTTTTCCAGCTGATCCTGTTCCTTTAAACCAATCGAAACCATGAACTTGTGTCAATGACTCATTCTCGAATATTTTTATCATTTTTGCGAAAAGCATGGTTCCGGCACCTTTGTACACTCCAATTTCAGATACATGTCCAGCTACTTCTTTGACCATCTTATAATATTCGTAAATTGTAAATATTCTATTCAAAGCCATATGTCCTGCGTATGCAGTATAATGCTCTAGAAAATCATCAATCTTAAAATTTTTAGTTTTAAGATAATCTAAATATTTATAAAAATCTTCTCTTCTGTGATCAAATTTAACACTTTCTAACTCACCAAATTTATGTTTTTTAATAGTCATATTTTTATCTTAATGACCTAATTCCTCTCTTCATTTCACTTCCCTCGAATTCATCTTTGTATGCATAGCTACAAAATCCTAACATAATTTTTTCTTTTACAGATAATTTATTGTATATTTTTTTAGGCAATGCTTTTGGAATATCATACATTTGCTTCACCCACCATCTCACAAAATTAGATACTAATGCCCATCTGCTCATACCAGATTTATTTTCTGTAGTCCCATGCCAAATTCTTCCATCCCAAATCACGATATCTCCTGCTTTTGAAATTACTGGTTTTATTTTTGATTTTTGATTTGCCCATTTTCCAGACAAATGAGAGCCAGGTTTGACTATTGTACATCCATTATCAAGATTTTGATCCTCTAATATTAATGAGCACGGCATTCCAATAATCTCGTCTCCCCTATAAGGAATTAGAGAATCGATATGTAGTGGCATTTTTGTATCTGAGCTCCTAGCGGCATAAGATCTAATAATATAGTTTGGGTATTCTGATTTAATTGAATTGTACCATTTATCATTAAGAAAATGCTTTAAAATATTTTCAAGAGTTCTACTAGATGAAAGAGCTTTTATGAACAGAATATTTTTATTTTGTAAATTTAAAACGTTTGCTGATGTTTTCATTGAATTACTATTGTTTTTAGACAAATCTTTTTTTAGGGTGTGCAGTTGTTTAGTTAATATCAACAACTTTTTACAAGTATTTGATGAAAGTTGATTTTTTAAGACAAAATACCCATTTTTCTTAATGCTATCTATAGCAATTCTAAGTTCATATTTCATAATTTACCTAGGTACTAAACAAATAGCATAAAAAAATTATATTTACTAAAGCTATTTCATTAAGAAAATATCAAGAATATTAAAAAATTTTTTTCAGTGCATAAATCAAGCCAATTGAGCTATTAGTACTGGTCAGCTGCACGCATTACTGCGCTTCCACATCCAGCCTATCAA